>MDTD01145381.1_pt1 | contig 17371 bp, 8 predicted proteins | sample 811221 | NCBI WGS metagenome assembly MDTD01 (sample SAMN05326646, study PRJNA326480) | marine metagenome | isolation source: seawater | place: Pacific Ocean: South West | collected 2011 | reverse complement strand
CATGATGGCATATTCAATAATGAAGACGACTGTATGGAAGGAGAGAGTGGTTGGGTATCTAATTCAACAAGTGATTTTGACGGCGATGGTTGTCGAGATGCGACTGAGGATTTAGATGACGACAACGACTTCCTCAATGATACTGATGAAGCCACTATAGGTTCCAATTCAACAAATCCCGATACAGATGGAGACGGCTATTTGGATGGGCTAGATGCATTCCCTCTAGATGCTAGTGAATGGTCAGATGTAGACAGCGACGGTATAGGAGATAATGCGGACACCGACGATGATAATGACCTATGGTCAGATACCGATGAGGTAGCGTGTAATACAGATCCACTGAACGGAACCGATACTCCGATAGACACAGATGGAGATTCTCAATGTAATTATCTTGATTCGGATGATGATGGTGATGGTGTGAGTGACGATATGGACTCATTCCCACTTGATGCTGCAGCGACCACGGATACCGATGGAGATGGCATGCCAGACTCATTGACAGGTAACTCAACTACTAATCTAACAGAAGATGATGACGATGATAACGACCTATGGAGCGATATTGATGAAACCGCTTGTGGAACAAACCCATTGTCTAACGTAAGTGTACCTCAAGACAGTGACAACGATACCGTATGCGATCCTCTAGACGCATTCCCGAATGATCCTACAGAGTGGGATGATAGTGATTCAGACGGTGTTGGGGACAATAGTGACGTCTTCCCTAATGACCCTAACGAAACCTCGGATAATGATGGTGATGGTTTGGGAGACAACGCAGACACTGATGATGACAATGACAATTGGTCAGATGCTGACGAAGTAGCTTGTCTAACAGATCCAATGGATGGCTCATCAATTCCAGGAGATATTGACGGAGATGGTATTTGTGACGCTCTTGAATTAGATCTAGACAATGACGGATGGACAAATGCAAACGAGAGCTATTGTGGAACTGATTGGACGGATATCAATAGCGTACCAGTCGATACAGATGGAGATATGATTTGTGATATCATGGACTTAGATGATGATGGAGATCTTGTTCTTGACACCGACGACGCATTCCCACTTGATGGAACTGAATGGCTAGATAGTGACCAGGATGGAATCGGGAATAATGCCGACCCGGATGACGATAATGATGGCTGTATGGACTTAACAGACGATTTGCCGTTAGATCCAACCGAATGTGATGATACTGATGGAGATGGAATTGGAAATAATGCCGATGGAGATGATGATGGAGATAATTTGTCCGATTCAGAAGACCCATTCCCTCTAGATGCTTCAGCTACAGTTGATACTGATGGTGACGGTTATCCCGACTTCCTCAATGGTACTTCGACCACAGGTTTGATTGCAGATTGGGATGATGATAATGATGGCTGGAATGATACCGATGATGCCTTCCCTCTCGATGCAACAGAATGGTTAGACACTGACATGGATGGTCAAGGAAATAACGCTGATTTGAATGATGATGGAGACCCGTGTCTGGATGTTGATGACGCATTCCCACTAGATGCTTCAGAGTGTTACGATACGGATTCAGATGGTATCGGTAACAATGCAGATCCTGATGACGATAACGATGGTTGGCTGGATACTACCGAAAGCATCTGTGGAACTTCAGACCCATTGAATGCAAGTTCTGTACCTGATGATAATGATGCAGATGGGGTTTGCGATTTGTTAGATTATGATGACGATAATGATAGCTATATTGACACAGGCGATGCGTTCCCATTCGACCCTTGTGCAGCAGTTGACACAGATCAAGATGGAGAGCCAGATTGGATATATCTGAATTGTAACACCACACTAACCGAAGACTTAGATGACGATAATGATGGTTATCTTGACGCAAATGATACATTCCCACAAGACCCTACTGAATGGAGTGACTTTGATGGTGATGGTCTTGGAGACAACTATGACTCTGATGATGATGGAGATCAAGTCCCTGATGAATACGACTTGTTCCCATTGAATGGTACTGAATGGGCTGACGCTGATGGCGATGGAATTGGAGATAATGCCGACTTAGATGATGATAATGATGGCGTTCTCGACGACGAAGACGCCTTCCCTCTGGATGCTGCAGCCTCGGTAGATACCGACGGAGATGGCATGCCTGATACATTGGTCGGCAATGTAACAACCAGTCTAGTTGAGGATGATGACGATGACGGCGATGGTGTATTGGATATCTATGATTGGGCTCCTCTAGACCCTAGTGAATGGGTAGACACAGATGGAGACGGTGTTGGTGACAATGCTGACGCTGACGATGATGGCGATGGCTGGTCGGATAGTGACGAGTATATCTGTGGAAGCAATCATCTGGACGCAAGCTCAGTACCTCCAGATGGAGACGGAGACGGTATCTGTGATTCAGAGGATGATAGCGATACCTCCACGTTGTCTGGCCGCATTCAGTATTACATGAACAGTCCAGTAACCGTATGGATGGCCGTAGTTGGAGTTCTGTGTGCATTGGTAATAGGTGCTACAGGAAGCTCTCTTCGCTCTGCCAAAGAGCGCAGAATGCTAGTGCAACAAACTATCGATTATTCAGATTCTGTAACCGGACACGAGGAATTCGGAACAATTGCTGTAGGTCAGGTTGAGATGCCAATTCCAAAGATGACTCCTTCCCAAGTAGGAAGGCAGGAATTGATTCAAAAATATCTGAATCAAGGATACTCAAGCGAAGTTGCTAACATTTTAGCAGATGATGAGTTGAATAACTGACGGAGTTACTTTTACCACCCCCCCTTCCCTTTCACGCTCTGTTAAACAGGGGGTGAATAGGGTTGGGAACTTTGCGTTTTAGCATAAAATCCGAGGAGATATTCTCCATACCTTCATTCGCAGATTTGAACCAATACCTCGCGATTGAGTTTCGTGGAATGGTCCCTTCGGAATCCGGACTTTGTCTTATGGTCGAGACAATTTCACGAAATATTCCAGCACCTCCTGTGGGAATTGAATTGGGGGGATATCAGGTAGTAGAAATTCTCGATCAATGGAATAATGCTACCTTGAATCATCGGTTACTCGTTTGTCGCCTGACAGAATCAGAACTTTTCAAAGGAATAATAGAAGGAGCAATTATCCCTGCATATGGTACCAACCTATCCTCTAATGGAATGGTTGTTCAATTGATTGGTAGAGGTGGTGAACTCAGTCAGTTATTGGAACATATAAGGCAAGTTTTACCCGTAAGTAAAGTCACAACATCTCTAAACCAGGTTGTAGTGCAACAAAGTTTGTTAGAATCTGATATCGAGAAAACCTTGCAGGCCGCCCATGATTTAGGATTCTATCAAAATCCGAAAAACACTTCTCTAAGAGAATTATCAAAACGTCTCGGTATGTCAAAGTCCAGCGTTTCTAATCATCTGAGAGCAGCGGAGAACCGATTGGTTGAGAAATACCTTGACGACCGCTGAGTCATGGCGCGTGAGCTAATCCGTATCGAGGACGTACATCGCGCCTTCGGTCCGGTGAAAGTCCTTGACAGTGTCAATCTGAGAATTGATGAGGGTGACCGCATTGGTGTAGTTGGTCATAACGGGGCTGGTAAAACCACCTTACTACGAACTATTTCTAATCAAGATCAGGATGTAGGGGACATTGTTTTTTCACCCGGCCTTCGACTTGCTTTTTTAACTCAAATCAGAGATATAGATGAGGGAGCAACACTAGAACAAGAACTGAATCGAAAAGGCAGACAATTTCAGGAATTGGAAGAAGAAATTACAGCTCTTGAAGCAAAAATGGCTGAACCCTCATTCTACGAAGGAGATTGGCAGCCGGACATAGATCGCTATCAGGAACTCCAGTCTATGATGGCTCGAAGTGGTGGGACAAATGTTGCAAGCCACGCCCAAGAAATCCTTCGAGCACTAGACCTTGCTCATCATCCCCTGGATATACCTCTTGCCGATTTATCAGGAGGAGAGAGGGCTAAGGTAGCACTAGCAAGACAATTAGTCGGTCTGTCAGAGATTGACGTTTTCTTCCTTGACGAGCCTACCAATCATCTAGATCTAGCAACCTTAGATTGGCTCGAGGACTTCTTGTTGAATTTTGAGGGAGCGCTATTGATTGTTAGTCATGACCGATATTTCCTCGACCGAGTTTGCAATGCAATAGTCGAGATACAAGACACTCGGGCAAAAGGATATCATGGGAATTATACTTCATTTTTACAACAAAAAGAGCTCTTTCTTCAGACACTTGCAGACCGAATCAAGAAGACTGAGGCCGAGGTCAAGAGACTTACAGGCGCGCTTCAATCGATGAAGCGTGCGAATAAGTATGACAAGTCAATTTCACAGAAGCGATTTCTATTGTCTAGGGCACAGGGCGAATTACGCTGGCTGAAATCTCTTAAACCTCGCCAGCGAAGAGGACTTAATTTCAGATTAGAGTCAACTGAAAAGAGCAGCCTTGAGGTTCTTGATTTTCATAATGCAACAAAAACATTTGAAGGATTAAATCGGCCAATTATCAATGGACTTGAAGTGGCAGTTTCAAGGGGTCAAAAAATTGGTATTGTAGGCCCGAATGGAGCAGGAAAAACAACGATACTGCGCCTTATTCAGGGAGAACTCAAACTCGATTCGGGCCGTATTGATGTCCGTCCTGGTGTACAGATAGGATACTTCCATCAAGATCACAGATCATTGAATTTCGAATTGACTCCAGTCGAGCAAGTCAGAGCCCTAAAGCCGAGGATGGATTATGGAGACATTCGGGCCTTACTTGGTCGATTCCAATTCACTAGTGAGATGGTTGAAACTAAACTTGCAAAATTGAGTGGAGGAGAAAGGGCTCGGATAGCAATGTTGAAACTTCTTCTAGAAGACAATAATCTCCTCCTTCTGGACGAGCCTACCAATCACTTAGACACCGATGCTAAGGAAGCTCTCGAAGAGGCCTTAGTTGAATACGATGGAAGCATAATTACTGTAAGCCACGACCGATTTTTCTTGGATAGAATCTGTGATACAATTTGGGAATTACCTGCCGATGGAAGCATGTGGATATGGCCTGGAAATTATTCTGATTTCATCCGACGCAAGCGTGTATCACAAAACTAATGATTGGTACTAAAATTAGCAAGATTTGGCGTTATTTCGGACATGTCCGGCTCCCACTCTATCTGCTTACAAGACTCTCGAACCTTATGGTCGGAAGCCAAACCCCCACTCTGAGCGCCGAATTATACAGAATAGAAACCGAGCAAGCAAAACTCGCTAGCATACTTGCTTTGCTAATGCTAACAGCCCTCGCAGCACCTAGTTTGCTAAGTCTATCCGCGGAGTCGCAAGAGCTGGCCGAAGAGCCGACTCGATTCCCAACCGCTAACGGCACTATTGGTGATGGAACGGCTCAGACTTTACTGAGTAATTTGAATGCAAACAATCCTATTGACGTCATGGGGGTAATTGATGACTCGAATAGGATTCATTTAGTTTGGATTGAAAACTCAACTACACCACTCCTACGATATGCATTGATACAGATTTCAGTAGGGGTTGACACGATTTTAATTTCTACAACCCAAGTGGGTGGGTCAAATGCTACTTCTCTATCCAGTCCCTCTATGGTAATCGATTCCCAAGGTAGGGCACACATTGTTTGGGAAATCACAGACTCAGAGATCCTCTACACCTTGTTAGATCCCTCAGAAGATGACCAAGACGGCTCCGCCGGAGATATCCAAAATATGACAACCGCTTCCTACACGGTTGCTGACGGCGCAGGAACACGTAACTCTCCTGATATTGCAGTCGACTCGTATGATGCAGTCCACATTGTTTGGGTGGATACATATGACCCACAGGGATTGTATTTTGGAAGCCCACTGATTTACTACTGTATGCTAGCCGATGATGTAAACAATGGCTTCCAAGTCCTGATTAATTCGACAATGGTTACACCTGCATTAGGCCACAAAGGAAATCCAGCTGTAAGTGTAGGAACAAACAACACAGTCGTGATTGTTTGGGAAGATACTCGAGGCTCAATTGTGGAGTATGTTGGTCTGATTGATTCCTCTGGCTCGATGACCACAGAATGGGCAGACATGTGCGCAGTTTTCTATGGTGGCTTATTGACAACAGGTGAAAATTTCGCTGGAATCAAGCCAATGCTTGAGGCTGCGAATATTACTGTCTTAGAGACGTTGTATACTCTTAGTGGAAATATGCACAATGCGAATCAACATACAAATTGCGCTAATGCAATCACAACAGGAAACGATGGTTCGGATGGCCCCAGAGCAACATATCTTGGACAGAACATCTCAGATACAACTGGTGGCATAAGACCACTCACTGAAGTGGTATACAATGGGTCATCATTGTCAATTCCATCTGATTGGGGGTATAATTCTGAGATGTGGGGCCCTGGAACCACCTGGGCCTGCGAATCTTGGCGAGACTCCACTGGCTCAATGCCAGGAAATCCGCCAACTCTTGCAGACCATGTATGGAATCCAAATGCTACCAAACTGGTAATTCCTGTATCAGACGAGGGCCCATTTGGCGGGTCTCCGGCACTTGATGCTGAAGATTATCAGAGCATAAATGAGGCTCATGATGCTTGCTTGCAAGCCGGTGTAATCCCAGTGCCTGTTGCTGGCACAACCTCTTACGGCGCCAACACTAACACGAATGAAGATGCAAGTGTCCGTCACCATATGATGAATCTGGCTCATTGTCCAGACGTCAACAATATTGGTATCCATATCCGTACTTGTGATGGCACATCGTTACGAAACACCAGTACAGGTGGAGAACTATTCTACTATCCTACAGAAGAATTAACTGAATTCCACGGAGACTTCGAAGTTGGATATATCGCAAATGGATGGACTCAAGTCGGACCAAGCAACTACTGGTGGTTCGCTCAGAGTGATCGAATTATTGATGGAAATTATACTGCTCAATCAGGTAATCTCACCCACAGTGAACACTCAACTTTGGAATATGCTGGAGCCATGGCATCAGGCACCCTCTCCTTCAATTTCTCAGTTTCCAGTGAGGCAAATTATGACTACCTTTTATTCTGTGTAGACAACCCAAGTTGTTCAAGAAATTCGTTTACCGCTGCTTGGTCTGGGGAAAGTAACGGAACCTATACTGCATCCGTATCTCCGGGGTATCACACATACACTTGGAAGTACGTCAAGGACCACACAGTATCGCATGGAAACGACTCCGCTTGGATTGATAACGTGCAACTTCCAATTGCTTCCTACACAGAAGAAATGAATAATATGGTTTCTGAAATCATCAATATTACAACAGGAAGTGGTGCTACCAATACTTTCCTTACAGTTCTGAACCCTTACTCAATTCTATCCAACCCCCGCTCAACTTGGTCTGTTGGCGACCCGGGACATTCCTTCGACGAAAATACCGGACAATATTTGGAAGATATTGGACCAGATACAGATTGGTATTGGACTGATGATGGTTCAGGTTGGGACACAGTAGGCCATCTAGTATTGGTCAATGACACTCAGATTTCTAAGGGACATGGCTGGGCGGTTAATCCAGATGTAAACGTAGACGAAGATGGCAATGTACACGTTGTTTGGATTGATGGTAGGAGTCAATTCCCATCGAAAGGAGGCCCAAGCCAGTTGCACTATATGCAATTAGATCCAGACAGGCAAGGTGTACTCGATGGGGAACCGGAAGGTCTTGTATTGCATGAGGTTACAATTGTCAAGAATACTGCAGTAACTCACTCTAATTTAATTTGGGGCGCAAATCCAAGGGTGGATTTCGATAGGGATGGGTCGATCCACATTAGTTGGTTTGAAACAGGTGCAAATATGGATTCTGATGTGGTGGAGCTTCGCTGGACTAGAATCCAATCTCCAGTGATGAACGGCTTTGAAGAAATGCCATTGAATCGTTATCTCACTCAGGCATACAACGTAGTAAATACACGTACAATTACAAGTAGTACTCAAGACTTAATGGGTATCTTTGGAAGTGAATTTGATGCAAGCGCTCAACCGATTGTTAGGTTTGCTTGGCCAGAACACACAATCGTTTGGACAGCAAAAGATTGCACTGATGAAAGATTTGCAGATAACAAATGGGATGTTTGTATGTGGAGCGAAGATTTGTACGATATGTCACTTAATCTCGAGCCAACAGAAACGGGCTTCATTTCTATCCAGCCAAATCAATTTATTGAGGTCGCAATGAACCTTCGAGGAATTGAAATTCCAGGTGAAGTCGATATTGTAACAATAGGTACCGAGGGGGCACTGGAAAATTGGGATATTAGAGCTGGATTTGGCGACAATTATCAATCTACGACCTCGATTGCAGAGGGTACTTCCGAAGAGGTAAACCTCCTAATTCGTTCACCAAATATTCGTGTTGTCAATGAAGATCAGTTATTCGATGTTGTAGTAAAGGTTCAGTCGACTTCCGATCAATTTGCTACTGCAGAGCAAATAGTCACAATTAACTTAGTCAATCAAAATGACTGGGATGACGATGACCAAGATGGAATTTTAGATGAGTACGACCAATGTCAGTTTGGAGAATCGGGTTGGCAATCCTCCTCTTTGAGCGATTACGATAACGATGGTTGCCGAGATCAAACCGAAGACTTAGATGATGATAACGATGGAGTCGAAGACACACTCGACGAATGTCCAACTGGTGCAATGAATATTGACAGAATTGATGTAGATATGGATGGCTGTGATGACATATTAGAAGATGTAGATATCGATGGAGATTTGGTACCAAATCACGAAGATCTTTGTCCAGCAGGCGCACAATACTGGAATACTTTCTCAACCGATCACGATGGTGATGGTTGTAGAGATATGGATGAGGACGATAACGATGATAACGATCCATATCTCGATGTTGATGACGACTGTCCAACAGGAGTGGTTGGTTGGACAGGATTAGCTTTCGACCATGATTCAGACGGCTGTCACGATCATCAAGAAGACCTAGATGATGATAATGATGGTGTGTTGGACCGGGAAGATACATGTCCGAAGGGGATGTTAGATTGGGATTCAAACGAGATTAGTGACCTAGATGGCGATGGCTGTAATGATGTATACGAAGATAGTGATGTTGATGATGATGGAATCATCGATGTTCAAGATTTATGCCTATCTGGTAAATTTGGATGGACATCAACTCCGCTCAATGACTGGGATAGAGATGGTTGTCATGATGCGGAGGAAGATGTTGATGACGATGGAGATGGTTATCTTGACGAAGACGACTCCTGTATACGAAGTTCATCTCCACATCTGGTAGATGCAGATATGGATGGCTGTGACGACCGGGGGGAGGATACCGATTTAGACAATGATGGGATTGAATCATCACAGGATAATTGTGAATCAAACCCACGTCCGGGATGGGTGTCCTCACTCAATTCGGATCGGGATCGCGACGGTTGTGCTGATGCCACAGAAGATATTGATGACGATGGCGATGGAATCCTAGACGTCGACGATGCTTGCCCTATGAGCACTCGCTTAACAATAGACCATGACGGCGATGGCTGTATGGACGAATATGATTTAGACGACGATAATGATGGAATTGTTGACACAAAGGATCAATGCCCGCAAGGAATAATCGCTTGGAAATCAACAAAAGAAACTGATATTGATGGAGATGGCTGTCAGGATATATCGGAAGATAAATCTCTTCCTCGAGGTATCCTTCAGACAATAGGTGACTCACCTCTGATAATGATGGCCTTTTCTGGCTTAATCTTAGTCGTTCTACTCGGCGCAGTGTTACAACAACGCGTTGAAACTCGTGGTCGTAAAGATCTCAGAGAAGACACCAGAGAGGTAATCGATTCTATGCAGAATGAAGACGCACTTTGGGCAGTGAAGGCCGAGAACATTCAGATTCCAAGTAAGGTAGATGAAAAGGAAGATAGCCATTATCATAAGTTAGTAGAAACAGGTTATTCTCCAGAGGTCGCCAGAGCTATAGTAGCCTCAGAGGAAGCGGTCAGAAAACAGTCTGAGGAGTGATTTGTTTTGACTTGGGAGTTGGGTGGCAATCCGCCACCCTCTCCTCACCATCATGCCTGGAGCAACTTGAAAACTCAATGGGGGAACTGAAGGTTGCGAGGCAACCATATGAGAGCTGTCAGACTAGAGTGCTCCTTCGTTGCAATCGAGGACGATTCTAGGGCTCAAACAGCCTTGCAGTGTATCTCTTGGGACTTCCGTTCAATGCTTGGAATTGTTGATGGTAATCTACGAATAATGGTTGAATGTATTACAATAGATGGAAACTGCCCGAGTGAGGGAACTTACGTTGATGGAATTCAAATTGTTCAGATTCTAGAAGAATGGCAGTCAGACATACTAACTCACCATCTTGTTGTCTTGGAATTTTCATCGGACTATATCGGACACTACTTTCACGGTGGCGATTTGGCTATTCTGGCAGGCTCGAACTTCACCGCCAATGGTTTGGTGTTACAAATTGCAGGTCGACATGAATCAATGGTTCGCTTCTTATCCGATATCAGAAGGAAGATATCGGTTGACCGGGTTACTTCCGCGAAGAGTTCGGAAGGCCTAGTTCAGAAAGGTCCAACTCTGCAACAACATCGTGTGGTCCGATTAGCCCATGAAAGTGGATGGTATGAAGTTCCGAAACGAACTTCAATTAGAGATTTAGCCGATAAACTCGGCCTTTCCAAATCGACAGTTGCCGAACAATTGGTGAAAGCCGAAGGTGAGATAGTCGCAAGTTTTCTCGACACATCTCTAGATTCAGAATAATTTGTTGATTCTGAATGATGCTTGAATAGTGGACATTGATAGAGTCGAAAACCCTCGCCTTTTTTGAGGTGCTAGTATTAGTAGGATACCGGCTGTAAAATTACAGCAATTAATGGGTCTTGATGAGTATGAACTAACCTTGGCCATAGATAGGGTAGCGAAGGAATTGGGAATCTCTCCGAAAGAGGTACAAGCCGAATTAGATTCTGTAAATTCAGGATCTACGAAAGACCAAATTTCATCCTCACCACCAATCGAAGTACCGAAGAGGAAATCTATTTTCTCTCGCAAAAAGACAGTGGACGGAGACGACTCACCAACGTATGTTAACGACGCTTCAAAGTTCAGAGTTTCTTACGACCCTAGCCATGAAGGAAAGAAAAGACAGAAGCAGGTTAGTCAAGCGATTGTATGCAATAATTGCTCATCTCCTCTTGGTATTCCAGATATCCGGCCAATAAAGGTCAGATGTCCCTCCTGTGGAGCAGAGGCTGTTTACGAAAGCTAAATTCCCCAGTACCGATTACTACCATCGTCTTCGGTTTCAGCTGTAACTGAATCGATTGCAGTCTTCAGTAGATAGTAGAATAATATTGCAATGATTGGAAGGAACCACGTGTCTGAAACATTCCCTGCTGTGATATCATAATCTCCGCCGCCTAATTCAGCCAATGTCACCTCAATTACTGCCTTCGTTATCGAATACACGACTGCACCCAGTCCTAACAATAGCATACTCTGTCCAGTGAATGATCCCTCTTTCCAGCGGAGAACACCGAGTGAGAGAACGAAAGAGAAAGCCGCAACTAAAATCCAAGTCAATGCTTGATCAATTGCGATTACCCAGACTGCAAGATCGCGATTGACTGCGCCCAAGTCGAATGAATCAATACGACCGAATGTATCCAAAACATACTCATTCAATTCTGTAGGGTCTCCGTAGAAAACCGAATAGAAAGTCAAGATAGAGAATAGAACCGAAACAATCGATAAACCCCACAATAAAGAAGACCAAATTCCTCCCGTAGCGCTTTCTCTCATGTCTATCATTAAGCGCTCTAACTGGTGCTCCCAACCTAATCCCTTGGCAAGAATCCAAATCCCAATAATCAGAGGCATAGCTCCGATTAGAATTGCTCCGTTTGGAAGAATCAAACCTAATCCAAAGATAATCAAGAATAGAGCAACCGGTACTAACAAACGTGCTCTCCAACGTGGATCTTCGATAGCTTTGGCAACGTAGTAATAGGTACTCTCAATTCCTTTTGATTGTCTGACAATAATTTTCTCAACATGGTCAACTCTCACTCTAGAAGTAAGGATTGGTAATGATGCTTCATCTTCTGCTCCATCGGTGACTAAAACGGCCGTATCTGGTTGAAACTCTTGGATTACTTCATCGAGTTGGCTAGCTATTGCTCTGTCCGATCTCGGACCAACTCGAACATCACCAGTGAGAATTGCAATCTCAATCTCATCTTCTCCCTCATTCCTTTCATTCAATCGATCGTGATGATGAAGAGCGCCTAGAATGGCGTTTGTATCGGATTCTTCTGGATCAGCAATTCCGAGTTTCAGAGCTGCTGTCAAGGTCGCTTTACGCCCGATTACAGGCCCTCTAATTCCAGCTTTAACACCGAGATCGTTGTCTCTGTCAATGGTGATTACGAGTGTCCGCACCATACAGGAAGCCTCCGTTGCGAGGGGCAATGGGGCCTTCCCCATTATGAAGAATCGTCCGGATTGCTTACTGAAACCGCACCTACGGTGCGTTTTGGAGATTCTTCACTATTTGATTCACGACTTTCATCCTGATATCTACGTCTTTGTTTTGCTCTCAGATATTTCAATGGATGATTCATCCATTCTTGGTCACATAATCGGTCCTCTCCCAGACTGACCGGACACCGAGCACCAGTTTTCAGAGCCGAGCAACCATGAGGGGTGTATTGATGCTCGTAAATGTGGCCGACTTGGTATGATGTGGTCTCGGCATTATAGTCCGGCGCATTCTCAAAAAATGAGATAGTGAGTTCCGGTGAATGCCCCATTGCTCTCGACATCGCTGCTAGAAATACTCTACCGGTATGGTTGACGTTGACGCCTTGACTCAGTTCAGCTACTGCTGACTCAAAGCAAGGCGGCCAGTCCTCTCGGACTGCCGCCGACATTGGCATCTCGGCACTAACTCGTTCCGATAGTAAGCCTAGGATTCTGTCGACTGGGTCCGCAAATAGGCCAGCAAATGCATCGTCCATCTTATCCATTCGGTCAGTGCAATCCTCGGTCAATGATTGCCGTACTCTTTCCTTGATTAGACGAGCAGTGCGCTGTTGGCTATTTTCTCCACTGGCTGAATCCATTCTGACCCATCCTTGTTTTACAGGCCTATTCACTAGTCGCCAATATCCGCCAGTTATCTTAGGGCATAACTCTAGAAAATCTACCATAGGAACATGGTAGATGATTTCTGTAGTTCCGGCAATTGGCTCGGTACGTATGTCAGAGAGGTAGGTCCGAGCAATAATTTCGAAGTGATTTCCATCCATGCCAAAAAGTTGGTCGGCCCTGCTTGATTCACCTTCGACCCATCGATTTAGCAAGCGTTCTTCGAATGAAGCACAGACCACAAGCATCGCGTGTAGGAATGACAGAGCTTCGGTCATACGACCAACATCTGAAGAAATATCGACGGTTGTGGTAGAGTCAACCCCTTCTTTGTGAACTACAGACTCGACCAAGCGTAAACTACCACGTCGTCGAATGTCTTCCAACCAAGGTTCCTCGATGAGTCCTTCAACCGAAATACCATTTTCATCCAGTTGCTTACGGATGAATTCTCGACTCTGAGGAAGGAAGGGGTAACGTGCTAGTACAGACTCATCTTCGATGGCCGGCGGAGTCAGCGGCATTGGCATTGTAAGCCCCAATATGGCGAGAGGGTATTTCAAGACTCACCGAATCCTTCCACTGGAGAGGGACCTCATGCAGGCAAAACCCACAGACCTCAATCCGGTCGATGAGCGTCTGCTGGAGCTGCAAAATGAGGTCAGAAAATACTTTGATTGGAGATTAGAATCAGATATTGAAAGTGCCCTTGATTTAGTTGCGAAAGTAGATGACTTCGAAATTGAGACATGGTCTAAACCGTGGCGGGCGAAAACAGTCGCTTCTTTGCACAGAAGATTGGTACTTCGAGACACAAAAGTAGCTATTTTAGGGGCGGCAATTACAACGGAAGAAGTTGAGCAGATTCTGGAAAGTAACACATTACTGATTGCCGCTGATGGCTCATGTGGAGTGTTGGATACTCTACCTAATTCAGTTGCCGAGCGTGCTTGGTCACGCTTAGTTTGTATTGTCAGTGATGCAGATGGTGGAGATGGAACCCTCGCGGCGACCAAGAGAGGCGTGCCAGTAATTCTGCACGCTCACGGAGACAATACCCAATCTTGGGCGGAACTATTGGAATTTGCCAGTAGCCAACGCTCACCTCCGCCCCTTGTGTTGACACATCAAACGCCTGAATCAATCGAAGGCATGCATAATCCTGGAGGCTTTACCGACGGAGATAGAGCAGTTTGTTTTGCAAGAGCATTGGGAGTAGAAAGGGACGATATATTGCTTCTAGGAACCCGGACAGACGTTGTTGGTAATTGGTCAGGAGCAACCGATCCGGAACGAAAATTGGTCAAACTTCAATGGATGGCTGAAGTTCTACAACATTTGGGATTCCTTGTTTGATAATTCACAAGAAATCCCCTAAGGTCATTACAGTAACCGTATCGTCATTGAATAAGGAATCGACGCTATCCGATAACCAATCAACACGCTGTCTTGTGTATAGGTCGACACCATAATTCTCCATAACGTGTTGTGTAACTTTGATGTATTTTCTAACCGAACCCTCTGAAACGGTCAGAACAATATTTCCGCCACACATAGAAGAGGAATCATCTCGGCCATTAGACAAACCTCCTTCATTCCTCTTACGTTGAATACAACGACCTGCAAGAGGCATTCTTCGGTATGACTGGCCACACCTCACACATCGTACTTTTTGTTTAGTGAATGCAACAAGATTACCCCTCAAATCAGGAAGGAAGTGTGACTCAATAACTTGACTTGCAACTTTAGAAACATCAACTGGACGTAACCTTGCACCAAGTTCTAATTGAGCAGTCATTTTGTCGACCATGGTTTCCAATGTCTTGTATGAGGAATTTGCCGGACCTGCGTCCAAAGCGCCAGAATCATGTGTCCATCCATAACCTCTCAAATCTCCTGTAGTCCCTAACCGATGCTCTACAATCTCAATTTGAGATTTTAGTTCAGACGGATGAGGTTGACCTTGAGAGGCCTCGTAAAATGCTCTTGGATATTGCCATGAACAATCTACATTCAATGCCTCTTTGTCAATCTCCGAGGGATTCAATCTCGTTGTCAATACCAGTGGAGCATCCATTCTGCCTCCTCTATTGGCTGGCAGAATTGATCTTGAGAAATTCAGTAGACCATCCATTAACATCATGATACTATCTTCATCTCCATCGCAGTTTCGCCTCTTTGCAGCATGGAATAGTGGATGGGCATAGCCAGCGGAGGCATCAGTCCAACCAATAATCCGACAAAGAACACCTCCAGAGGTGTGAGGAGCCAGACCTATAGCCAGATGACCTACTAAATCATCAGCAGAATTTACATTGTAAAATGGCTCCATGCCATAGAATCGAGTAAGTAATTCATCCACGAAATTACATGTTGACGTTAAATGATCTATAGCCAACGATGAAGGGATGAAATCCTGAGGAAATAATTCTAGAATTTGATTGTCTCCTTCTAGTGGAATACCATCGATATCATGAGTGTACCCGAGACTATACAGTATCTCCCAAGAGGTACGGATTTCAGAAGGCCTAAAATGAGTCACTGGAACATCAATCATATCGTATCTTGCGGTTCCATCCCTGAATACTGAGAGTTCATGACGCGCTCGTAGTATGCCTTTTTCAAGAGGTTCTGGGGTTTGTTCATAGGACATTAATCCCTTTACTGATTTGATTTTTTCAGGTAATCTATCAAGCCCGAGAGAGCGACGTTTTACCTCCAACATTCCTGCAACAGGAATACTGGTCCTCTGACCTAATCTTCGCGGTTGTCTGTTTCCTCTAATTGGCCTAGGTCGAGTTTTCCCACCACATTCTTCAGGGACTTCCGGATTTGGTCTGTTATGGCATCTTAGCATTGGGGATTCCATTCCACAATTTACACAAATCCGAGGACCTGTTTCAACTCTAACTCGACCTCGTTTCGCAGCTTCTCCGAGCAAACGTTGAGGTCCACCATGCTCTCCAATTGGAAATAAAGAATGGACTAATGGCTTCATTTCTCGTCTACTGGCTTTCTCGGGTCTTCCCATCCTAGAGCCAACTCTACTGGGTACCGCATCTTCCCATCTTAATTTGGATAATTTTCTAACCAGCCAGAGGGATCTATCTACCTCGTGGTCGTCAAGTAGATGACGAGCCGCTATCAATTCCTTCTGATTCGGTGGCCCCGGGTCTTCAATGGCTTCAGCAGCTTCATTTCCTTCTTTCTCAGTTTCAGCAATACTCATTCCTCTTTGCCGAGCAGTAGTTTGTGCTCTTACTCTCTCAACGTCTCGCTGAGCATCAATTTCTGCTCGTCGTAATTCTTCTTCTCTCAACGTCTGAGTCGCCTTCTTTATTCTATCAATCCTGTATGCTACATGAGGGGTGGCATCAGATTGTATTCTTAGTTTCGAACCTTCAATATCAAGTCCTAATCCCTCCACTAGTGCCTCCCAATTAGAAGGAATTACAATGTCCCCACGGCGATGATGATGTTGGATCCCTAGAACTAATAGGGACGATTTCACCACCCCATGCATCTCGACTTTAGTCCATCGAGGCCATGTTCCGGTAGAAGGTGTATCAAGTCCAATATGTTCGATTTTTTGATTAGGAGACCAATCCTTGACAACATCGGGAATAGTTAATCCTCTACTCTTAATTTTTGAATTCAATAAAGCCTCGATTAAAACAGTTGTGAAGGATAAAGGAAGGTCTGACCACCATGGGTTGAATGGAGGAGGGGGGGCAGTTCCAAACTGATTACATATCTCCTTAACTTGATTCCAATCCATCTCTAAACGCCTGAGATATCGATTCCAATCACGCTTTCGCTTAACTCGTTCCAAAGCAGATTCTCCTCCTCGACTAATAGCACCATTGAATGGCAATCCTGGAGGCAATAGCTCTCTACTGACTCCGATAATCGCAGCCAATTGTTCCACCTTTTTTGGCTGGTCAAGATTCTCTGCTAAATCCGCAGCCCACCAGTCCTTATTGTATGGCGAAGGAGCCAAATTCTTGTTATTCTCAAGGAATTCTCCAAACCCAACCAGCATTTCGCCTGAGTCCCAAAGACTAACCACGTTTTCTTTGATACTGTTCCACTCATCCAAGGAATCAATTCTGTGAAACCCTCCATCTTCGAGCAATACCATTGGTCCTT
>MDTD01041156.1_pt1 | contig 17371 bp, 21 predicted proteins | sample 811221 | NCBI WGS metagenome assembly MDTD01 (sample SAMN05326646, study PRJNA326480) | marine metagenome | isolation source: seawater | place: Pacific Ocean: South West | collected 2011 | reverse complement strand
TATTGAATTTGAAGCCATTCTTCTGGTATAGGGACTTTCTTCCGAACAATCCCCATAAGTTGGAAATTGTCTCTACCCGCCCATAATTCACCATCTAATATTTTCTTACCTAAGAGTTCTGGTGGAGGCATTGATTCGAGGAACCACTCTGGAGGGATGAAAGGTTTGCCGTTGCGCGAATAAAACTTACCTACGGGGCCTTCTCCATCATCTTCATAGCAAAAGAGAGCTCTGTATCCATCGAACTTCTCTGATATAATCCATCCCCGAGGAGGAGTAGCATACTTTGAATCATCCTTCTTCAAAGTCATTCCAATCTCCCATTCTTTTGCGAGCATCACATTCATCTTTTTAGTAGTCATATTTATCTCTGTATACTAATTATGTATCACATGTTTAAATCAAATTTATCCTTTTCTTTTATCATAATTTAATTCATAAAGATCATAATTTATCCTTCCTTTAAGTTTAAAAATATGGAATGATATATTTAGTTATTTAATATGGATATTAACATTACAAAATTATCCGATAAAGAAATAGCCGCAATATGCTTAAAATATAATATTATCCAAGCAAATGAATTAAGAAATCATACAAGAGAGCAAGTAATTGGTGAGATTCAAAAATGGGTTCATTACAAGAAAAATACATATAGACAGAGAAGACATTCATCGCCGAATATTTCTGTGAATTCTATGGATCCCCTTATTAATTCCCAGAATGATGATAAAATAATCAGTCCTCAACCGAGTTTGAAACGCAGTACTTCACAACAATTTAATATCCGAAAAACTAATAATCCATCAACTTCACCACCAAAACCAATGGTTACTCGTGAAAGAAGAATGTCCGAACCCCTCACTGAAAAAGAGAAAGATGTGGCAAGAGAAGATCATCAAGCAAAAAAAGTATACAATAATCATCAAGATGAGGTGAAAAAAGTGGTTCATCAAGATCCAAATATGGATAAATATGATCAGATAGGTATCTATCCGAAGGTTGGGCGTTTAATCGCAATGGGTGATTTACATGGTGATCTTAGAGTCACATTGATTGCTTTGAGATTAGCAAAAGTCATACCTGATAATATATTTCCCTATAATGTTGATAAAATATCATGGTGTGGTGGAGATACATGGGTAATTCAATTGGGAGATCAGATTGATCGTTGTAGACCGGATAATTGGAAGAAGAATTGTATTGAAGATTTTGATGATGTAGTCGAAGATGAAGGAAATAATATGATGATTATTCAATTATTTCAAAAATTAGATGCAATGGCTAAACTACAAGGTGGTAGGGTATTAGGAATGATAGGTAATCATGAGTTAATGAATATAGATAGAGATTTTAGATATGTTTCACCAAAAGAATTTTTAGAATTTGTTCCACCGAATGAAAGAAATAAGAAATATACCGATGATGGTTATCCCTATGGATACTATCATAGATTAAAAGTATTTGAGAGAGGTGGTAATATAGCGAAACATTATGCGATACAAAAGAAAAGTATTACCGTGATTGGTAAAAATTTATTTGTTCATGGTGGATTAAGTCATGATTTAATGAGTAAATATAGTATTCATGAAATCAATAGAGTCGTTCAAAAGTGGTTATTAAAACAAACTTCTGAAAAAGAAGATAAGATTTTTGATGAAATATTTAGAGACGATGATGATATGTCTCCATTTTGGTGTCGGTTATATTCAGAGGATGATGGATGTGGTGAAAATACTGAACAGGGTTATAATGAACTTTTAAGAATCATTAATTCGCGAAATAAACTTATTGAACCAATTAGCAGAGTTGTAGTTGCTCATACACCTCAATTTATGGAAGATAAATATATGAATTCACTATATGGTGGAAGATTATGGAGGATAGATGTGGGAATGAGTAGGGCATTCGGTCAACATGATAACTGTGGGGATAACAAATATAGGCAAATTCAAGTGTTAGAAATCTTAGATGACAAAGTATGTAATAGATTAATGGCGCCTTATCAAGGGAGACAACCATGCGAGGGAATTGGGGAAAATGCTGATATGAGTGCTGGATTCTTAGGCTAAATTCAATAAACGCAATAAATAAAAAATAATTATAATATTATAAATGAAAATTTCTGAAATATTAAAGGATGCAATTACGGTCTTAAAATATATTGTTGTATTTTATTTTATTCTAAATCTAGTGGCATATATCTATTTTTATATATCACAATCCAAAGAAATGTCCCGTTCGGAAAGACAAGAAAAGGCTTTTGATATGATTCTAGGTGGGAATTCTCTCCTGTATATGTTATTATCGGATATATTTCATCGGTCTTCAATTTTAAAAAGATCTAATAGTGTTTTACCATATAATTCGGTTTAATCAATTCATCACACAAATGCTTATTAAATCTTATCACAAATCATTTGACACACATTTGTATCATTAAATAGTTTATTAAAACAATAAGTAAATTTTAATTTTTGTTTATTTTTATCAGTTTGAACATTGATTTTATTTTTAATAATATCATGAATTGTTTTCCCATGAAATACCATCCACCCCGATACAGAATATTCTTTTAGAAGAACTTGTTCTTTCTTCAAATCTTGTATTATCTTTTTCATAAAAGATTCATGACAGCGATCTCTGAATCTCTCTATGAGTTCACTATCAATCTCAGATTCGCTTTTAACGATTGATCCGAAATAGTCCATCATTTTGTTAGATTGTTTATTATTTATACATTCTCTATAATTCTTTAATCAAATTTAAATATCTTTCACATGCTTCTTCTGCTGATATTCTATCGCGATAATCTTGTTTTGTCATATCTCGTAATAAATCAATTGTCTCTTTAAATTCTTTTAATTTTAATATTCTTATTACTGTGTTAATATCAATATCATTGTTATCACAAGCCTCAATTAATATCATAAGAGGAAACATACCAAGTGAATATACATCTATTTTTTTAACAAGTGGTTCTAGTTCAGGTTTATTCTTATCATTTAATTTATCTTTTAAAATTTTAATCCTAATATTATTCATATTTCTGGCAAATAGTCTTTCATGGATATATTCAGTAAAAATGTAATTCATGGGTCTGTCTTCATATGAAATATCTGTTATTTCTCTATTTATCTCTTCTTTAGTCAATTTTGGATAATAAATATACTCAAATGGATATGATTCATATATTCTACCACTATTAAATTCTTTTTTCATTCTAGATATCACACTCTTACTATTACGAAATGTAAATGCCAATCCAAAATCTATGTAATACAAAGATTTGTCATTGTAGATTATATTGTCTACTTTAATATCATTATGACAAATATCTATCTTTTGTAATTCAATTAGTCCCATAAATAAACTACGCATGGAATGAATCATTTTATAAAATGCGGTTTTGAATTTATTAAAATTTTCAACAACACTCTTATTGAAAATCACTTTATAATAATCTGTTGATGTAATTCCAACATAATCGCCTTGTAATAATTTAAATTTTGATCTTTCATTTGGTATCTTTCGTTTTTTCTTTAAGAAGCATTTTTCAACTTCAGATATTTTTTTTAAATGTTTATAATCTTCTGACATACAATTACTATCCCATAAAAAACACCATTCACTATAATTATTAGATCGTTTCATAATCATATTTGATATTTTACCCTCGGTTGATGGTATATTGCGGAATAATAATTTTGTTTTTCTTTTAGTTTTCCTTTTATTTTTCCTCTTAGATTTTTTAGTGTGTTTGGTCTTTTTATCGCATGGTAGTTGAGGGACAAATATACAACCCTCGCCACCATAGTTTATTAATTTACGTTTGTGTTTTTTGGTGTCAGTCATTGTAATATATTACAATAAAAAAATATAATATAAAATATTATAGACAGATGGTTTTTGATGGAAGTAAAGAAACATGTCCAAATTATACTAGTGGAGAATTAAATGCCGATTATTTAAAGTGGGTAAATAATAAATCAAATATCAGAGATCCATCTTTTAGTAGTTCAAATTTTCAAAAGACATGTTTTCAGATATGTGGTGAAGGTAGTTATGTTGAAAATTCTGAATGTAAACCTTGTCCTCCTGATTTTTATAGTCCGAATGATTCAAATACAGTAAATCCAGATCATAGATCGGCCTCTTTCGCAGAAATGTGTGATTATAAAAATGATACTTTAGAAAACAATGTACCAGTATGGTTTCAGCGTCAAAAAGATGGCAATTTAAAACATGAGAGAGTTGATAGAATTAATTGGACTACAACAAATCCAGATGAAAAAAGATTAATACAAAATTTTTGGTCTCCAACAAATGAAAGAGTAACGAATGATTATTTAAAACAGTTGCTTGGAGAAAGAATACAAGGTAGTCTAGAATATAAATTACCAGATGAATTTTTAACGAATGGAGAAAATGATTTTAATAAATTAAGAAGAAAAATTAATGAAGGAAGAGGTAATGTGGTTGAATGTGACCCAACCATGTTTGGTGGTGTAGGATATGATAGCAAATGCTATGATAAATCAACCGATACATATCCAGAAAATACACGCGGAACGTATGGACCAGAACAACTCGTTTTTGAAGAAGTTCATGATTATTGGATACACGAATACGGTGGATTAGAAAGAAAGCAAGATGATGGAGGAGTTTCGGCTGCTCAGAGTTTTAGTAGTCTTTTATCTGATTTACAATATGATTCGGGTTTTGAAAAATGTGTTAATGATGTTTTAAATACGGGTGATTTAAATGATTATGAGATTCAAGAAAGAATATCAACCTATACAAGTATTAAAGAATTTCAAGGTGAAGATATTCACTATTTGAAACGTAAGCTCCGAAAGATTGTTAATCTGAAAGGAAGTGAAGTGACTGAATGTTTAAACCTACTAAATTTGGGTAAATCTGTCTGTTCTACTGGCATCGCTGATAAAACTCTTATGATTGGATCTTTAATATTTCAGGTTATAGGAAATGATAAAATAGATGTTATGCAAGCTGATAACGATGAAAGATATAAATTAAATAAATTAATTGATGAATTAGGACCTTTAATTCCAAGAGCAGTTAAAAATATAATTGAAATATCAAAGGAATATGAAGCAAGAGTTTGTAATGTTCCAACCAATACAACACTTCTTTTAGAAAGATTATACATGGATTTATATGATAAAGAAACTAATGTTACAATCGATTTGACTCCAAATTTTGATTTGAATTTTAATGAATTAGCAAGTACAACAAACTTTTGGTTTTTTATTCAAAAGATAACTGTATTAATTGTTATGTCAGTTTTATTATTTATGGGGGCAAATTTCTTAATGGTATTCTTAAGTCGCACTCAGGTTGTTACACAAATTAATGATGGTTAAAAATTTAATAAATTTGATAATAATTTTTATTTAAACATATCAATTGAAATACTATTTGATATGGAAACACTCTTTTGGGAAACTCACAACAATGCTCTCTTTAATGTATTTATGAGAGATTTGACTCAAAATCAAAGCATAAATTTAAAGCACATGATATTAGAAGATAATTCAAAACCTGTTAAACAGAAAAAGCAAAAAGCATCAAAGCCAAAAAAGAAAGATTTAATTATTCAAGAACAAAACAAGAAAAGAAGTGAGAAACAGATACAAGATGATATTATGAAAATAGATTACGCTTTTAAGATTATTACTCCTCATAACTTTTACGATAAATTTAACAATCTAAAAACTGAAAAAGGAAAACAAATATTTAAATTAAGACTATTATCTCACTTTATTGACCTACAAAAGAAAGAAAAAGTAGATTACATGTCTCAAATATTAATACTCTTTTACAGTCTTAAAAACAAAGATGATTTAATCAAAGAAGATGAAAAGTATATCAAACTCACTAAAAAATTAGATAAGAAATTTAAAAGTTGTGATACTTCAGAATTTCTAATGAAGGAATGTAGTGATCTATTACCACCATTAAATTTCTGGGATAGAGGCAATTATGAATTAGATAATTGGCAAAAGAGAGTTATAGGATATATTAAAGACAAGCAATCTATTTTAGTGAGGGCTCCAACATCTTCTGGTAAAACTTTTGTCGCGATGTCAACCGGCATCCTTCATAAAAAGATATTATATGTTTGTCCCGCAAAGCCAGTAGCATTTCAAGTAGGTGCTAATTTTATTAAAATGGGATATCGTGTTCACATGTTAGTAGAAAATATGGGACACTTACACTATGATAAATCTACAAATATCTTCATCGGTACACCCGATATCATTGAACAATACTTACCAAGAATTTACACTGAGTTTGATTATGCGGTCTTTGATGAAATTCACAATGTTGATACTATGATACAATACGAAAATATTATTAAACTTGTTCGCTGTCCTTTCCTAGCGCTATCTGCTACGATTGAAAATATTACATTCCTTAGAGACATCTTTATGAAAATTCATCCAAAGAAACAGATTAATTATGTCGAATACAATAAACGATTTATTAATATTCAAAGATGGGTCTATGATGATAAACTATCCGTTTTACATCCACTAGCATGCTTAGAAAAGAATATTTCAGAAATAGAATATCTTTCCTTTACACCTAATGATTTAACATCTCTTTACGATACAATCTATGAAGTATTTGAAGATTCAGACGAGGAAGAAGAAATAGAATATCTTTCTCCTGATAACTTCTTTGGTAGTAACCGATTAATATCTCTAGATGATACTAAAGAATATGAATTATTCATCAAAAATGAGTTACCAAAGCTATACGAAAAATACAATAATAAGATGATTCAAGTTCAAGATAAATTCAAATCAGTACCAAGTGAAAAATTAAATGATACAAGTTTAATGATTAAATTCTTTAAGGATTGTAAAAACAATGACATGTTGCCTATGTTATATTTTCATACAGATGAAGAGATTGCGAAGAATATCTTCTTAGATTTATATAAAGATTTACATGAAACTGAAAATAAAGAATATCCTTTTCATTATGATATCCTTAAAAAGAAGAGTGATTTATATAAGAAATATTTAGAAAGGAGGGAAACCTATTCTGACAGTATTAAAATTAAGACGAATGATGCCCGCACTGAAAAGAGTGAGAAGATGTCTCGTTATGATAAAGAACAAAAATACAAATATATTTCAGATGTGACTGATTATTATACAAAATGTATTGGAAAATGTGAAGGTATCGCATTAAAGAATCTAATTAAGGAAAGAGATGCATTCATTGAAAATCCTGATTTCAGAGATGTAGATATATTTAAGAAGCATTCAGACTTTGTATTTACAAGGGGGGATCCAATGAGTGGTGATGAAATTCGGGATATCCGTAGAGAAATTAAGAAATCTATTGGTTTAACGATTGAATATGAAAATCCATACTTTCAGTTATTAAAGAGAGGTGTTGGTTTATATATTTCATCCATGCCAGATGTATATAATTGGATTTTACAAAGATTAATGAGTGAAAAGAAACTTGGTATAGTCATTACCGATAAGACACTCTGTTTAGGTATTGATTTACCGATTCGTAGTGTAGCATTATCTGGTTATGGTGATCCAAATTACACGACATCAGATTATTTACAAATGAGTGGTAGAGCAGGGAGAAGGGGACATGATACAAGAGGTAATATTATCTTTCATGGTATACCTGATTATTTAAAATTAATGAAAGGTGAGTTACCAAAAATTACAGGTTCTACTGAATCTATTGGTAATGGTTATTCTATGATAAAATCATTGAACCGAAATATTAATACAGAATGTCTTTCTTGGAGGATTAATCATTTAGCTACAGATATGTCATTGATTGATCTGCCATTTAAGATCCATAAGTTTGCTTGGTCTTTAAGATACTATACGGATATAGATAAATTTCTAAATGAAATGATTAATATTGAAAAAAAGATATTCCGAATAGATGAAGATAGTAGAGAGATATGGTTTTATCGGTATATCATGAAAAGTCTATTCTGTTTAGACACTGAAAGATATATTGAAATTTATAAAAAGAATAAGATAGAAGAAGACATTACAAACACAGTAAATGAATTAATAAAGATAGCCGATATTCACAGAAGTATTGTAAATTCATTAGATAATACATTCATGATAACAAAAAGATATGGAGGAAAAATATTTATGAATTTAAGAAATTTAATTTATAAGTATAGGGGATTTGAATAGTTATGGATGACATTTATTACATATACAAGAGTCTTCGCGATTAATCTTTTCCTTATTTTCTGGTATTTTAGGAACACAATTAGTACACCATGATAAACGATGAAGTCGCCCGGCGCGAGTTTCTTCTTTACAGTTTTCACCGTAACAAGTCCCTGCTACTTTACAATGAAAGAATCTATCACAACCAGCACAATTTATTTTTATCTCATCTAGAGGAAATTTTAGTGAACATCCCCCACATCGTATCTCTTCATCCATAGTAAATGTTGGTCTAGGCATAGGATCTGAAATTGGTTCAGGATAAATCTTATATCTATCCTTCTTTTTTTTCATTCTCTTTTTCTTTTTTCTTTCCTTATGAATCTTATGTGTGAAGCACATCTTTATTTTATACTAATTAAAAAAATATTAGTATGAATCAAATTTTTCCTTTATCTTTTATTCTTATATTTTTTTATTTTAAGTATTATATAAATGGAAACTTTAAATGAAGTGAATGAATTACTCACGACAAAGATGTGTTCACCAGTAATTATATATGGAGTCATTCTTGTCATGTCTCTTGTTTGTATTTATTTGGTCCGTCAGAGGTTAGCTAGATACAATACGCTTAAGATGGAGAATTTATATAATTTATATTCGGCACAGGAATTAAAATTCCTGCTAACGCTTGGTGTCATTATGTATGGTTTATGTCAGTACAATAAGACTGAATTAGCGTGGATCTTCTTGATCTTCCCTGTAATTTATGTTGTAATTCAGAATCTACTGTTATATATTCATGTATCTTCTGCTTTACAAAATGTCCCTGCTGAAGAGCCTGTTATGCCGATGCAGTCTCAGCACTACGGTTTAGGTATGGGAATGGCCCCCCCTCTACTCCCAGGTCAAGGTCCTTCTCCCCCTAAGATTTCCACACAAGAGAAGCCAATAGATATGCCCCCTACACCGACAGCCGAATTTACTTTACCTAAGATAACCACTCAATCCACTTCTATGGGTGGTGGTGGTGGTGGAAGCAATTATGGACCAGTTGGAATGAGTGAACCGATTGGTTTCTCTTTGAACTAATGGATTTTATCTTCTCTTATAATATTATTTAATTTATCAGTAATATATTTTGTATATCTTATATTTGTTTTACTATGAATAGGTAAGAATATCATATTATTAATCATATTTTTAGAATTTATACACTTTGGATCAATACAAATTAATTGAGAAATCTTTTTTACATAGTTTATATCGTTCGAATCGAGTTTATTCATGATTTTCCTTATATCATGATAGTATATTGGAAATAACCAATAGTTATTGGATACATTGCTTTGATATCCAGGTATAATATAAGGTGACAATAAATTCTTTGAAATATAGGTTTCATTTTTAATACTATGATCTTTATAATGATGTATTCGGCATAATAAATATTGAGTTAATAATCTACATGGTTGATATGAAATATTATTAATTAAATCTTTTGCTAGAATATTTCTAATTAAACTGACAAATAAATCAGTTGTATTTATTTTACATAAATATGAAATATATCTAAAAATCACATTGATATACCTATTGTTTGTTAAGAAAGAGATGAAAAAATACTTGATCAACTTAACTATATATGAAGAAGTAGTTTGATATTTATATCTTTTTAACTCTGTTTTAAAGTTTTCAAATTCATTTTTATTTTTAATGAATGTGGATGAACCACCAAAACAAGAACATTTTTTGATTGAACCAAAACTGAAACATATCATGTCTGATCTAGGATTCCCTCTATAAGACTCTGTAAAGCACTCAGCACAATCTTCAATGAAATCTATAGATTGTTCATCGCAAATATCAATAATAGAATCTATATCATTAATCTTTCCAAATAAATGAGAATAAATGATACATTTAATGTCTTCATGTTTTAGTTTATCACTTAAATCCTTTGAATTCATAACAAGTGTGTTTAGATCCAAATCGATTGCTATATATTCTAGATTTAAGTATTGAATAATATCAAGTATTGTGGGTATATTGATTGATGTGATTAATATTTTTGATCCACATGGATAGTTTTTCATTTTTAAATATGTGTAAATACTCGTTCTTACTGAATAAGTAATCACTTGGTTATCTGATGGTTTATACGTATTAAAAATCAATTTATACAATAATGGGTAATCACAATCTATCATCAATGGCGAAAAGGGTATCATCGTTTAGAATATTTAAACGATAGTATTTTAAATATTTTAAATATTTTAAATATTTTAAATATTTTTTCTATTTAGTTAATATAAATGAATTTAACTGTTGAACATGTTTTAATGTTTGTTTTGGTCTTTTGCGCATTTTATTACCTGAAGAATGGATGCGGGTGTAAAGAAGGGATGTCGCCAGGTGAGGCCGGAGGGAAAGAAAAGTTATGTGCGGAAAATTGGGCAAATTTACAAAATATGTCAGCCGATCAAATTAAAGAATATACTAAATACTATAACATGATGTTGCGTGCAGCTGAAGCAAAATCAGCCCTTCAAATCAAAGCAGCCAGACAATATTATAATGATAATGTGTCGCATAGAGAAGCACAGATCTCTCTCACCCTGCAGGATATTTATAATGATAAGTGTTAATATTATTATAGATCATGTGAGTGTAAATATGATTCTATTTATGGATAAGGCGCAGTGTAAATATGATTCTAATTAATACTTCATTTAAAGTTATTATCATTATATTCTAACATGAAGATCTTATCATTTGATGTTGGAATTAAAAATCTCGCTTATTGTCAATTAGATACTGAAGATGGTAATATTCTTGATTGGGGAATTTTAAATATTTCAGTTGATCCAACCTGTGAACATGTTATCAAAAATAAGTGTTGCGAATGCAGTGCTAAAAAAGTAGTATCAAAAACAGGGTTCAAATTATGTACTAGCCACTGTAAACTCAAATGTTATAAAGATCTTAAAATGAAAAATATTCCGAAAACTGATAACCCCATGTTTAAACTAGGGAAGAATATTATAGAGAAATTAAATGCGAAAGAAAATTTCTTAGAATCGGATATTGTAATCATTGAAAATCAACCCGCTTTAAAGAATCCAACAATGAAAAGTGTTCAAATGATAGTTTACAGCTATTTTTTAATGAATGAAAATATCAAAGATATTCAAATGATTAATGCCAGAAATAAATTAAAAGCTTACAATGGTCCAAAGATACCTTGTGATATAAAAGAAACCTATAAAAAGAACAAATACTTAGCAATTAAGTATACTGATGTTATGATAAGAGAAAATACTAAGATTGAAAAGAAATATCATGAGTTATTTGATAGTTCTAAGAAAAAAGATGATTTATCAGATAGTTATTTACAAGGTATTTATTTTATAGGTCAGTTAAACAACTAAGTATATACCGATCGAGGCTAGAATAATACCAAATACAGATTTAGCAGTTATTTTTGTTCCTTTTATAAAGTATAATGCTAGGATAAAAGCAATTATACTATTCATGTTTACAATTGCTTTACTTTTCCCTGGATTATCACAATTTTTTAATGATAAGAATTGACAAGGTGAAATAATAACAGCACTCGCAAAAGCAATAACTAAGTATGGCCAAAGATCTTGTAATTCAATGAATCTTATCTTTTCACCTTGAACTTTTGATTTATACAGAGCAAGTAAGATGATAAAGAACCCACACAAGATATAATAATATAGTAAATGTTCTATAGCAGAATATTTAGATGTAAATTTCTTTGTGAATATATCTCTCATTGCTATTAAGAATGCGGCTACTCCAGCATAAAAGATCCAACTTTCCATTCAGTATATATTTAATTTTATTTTATTTCAAAATTATATATGAAATTCCCAACGATGAAAGATTTAAAATCATACTTAAATTTTAAAATTGATAAAAATACCATGTATGTTTTAGTAGGAGCATTATTTATAATTGGATTACTATTATATCTATATTTTAAAGGTGATAATCAAAAAATAGATAAACCCATACATGATAAAGTTGTAGATGTACCTGATGTAAAATGGCCTTTTTTAAATTTAAAAGATGAAAACAATAAAAAGGTCAACATGCTTGTAATTCGCGCATATTTACAAAAAGATGGAGAAGATTCAAAAAAGTTTATGGAGTATTTAAATCAAGGTATAAAATTTGTGGGTTGTAGTAGTAATCAATCTTTCCCGAGAATATGTGATAATCCACATGGAGAGTGTAATAAAGAACAAAATATTAAAGTATTCGGAAAAGATGTCGAAGATTATGTATTAGGATGGTGTCATTGTTTCAGAGAACCCGAAAAATATATTAAACCAGGTATTCCCAAATTATTAATGTCTGAATCAGATTTTAACTCAGAAAATTTACATTATGATCTAAATTTACCAAAACTATATGATTATATTGCAGTTCAACCAAAAGATAATGATGAATGCACAGTTGGATGGACAGGTTATTACAAAAACTGGCCCTTAGCCGAAAAATGTATCAAGATTTTAAGTGATGAACTCGGATTAAAGGGTATCATAGTTGGTAGAGATGGATGCCCTGTTAATATCAAAAATAAAGATTTAATTGAAACGACTGGGTTTGTTCAACACCCTGAGTTATTAAAACTAATGACTCAAAGTCGCTTTATTCTTATACCAAATACAGAGGAGGCATCACCGCGTGTTTTAACTGAATCATTAGCAATGAACACACCTGTATTTGTAAATAAGGATATTTTAGGTGGATGGAAATATGTAAATGATAAAACAGGTGTATTTTTCACTGAATCAACGATAAAAGAATCAGCTACTACTCTTATGAATAATATTAAAAACAATGTATATTCGCCTAGAGAATATTATTTGAATAATCATGGGTTAAAAACTTCAGGGAGGGATCTAAGAAATTTTTTAAAATCTATTAATCCCGAATTAAATGATTGTGAATATGTTAGATTTGAAGTAAGTTAAGTGTATTGTAATAAATAATTACCATGTTTTCCCAAAATCATCAAATCTGGTCTTTATAATAGGATATGCTTCATTATCATTATAAATGTAACAACAAAGATTATATTTATCAAAATTACTACATTTATTTTTTCTTAAATTATCTTCATTTATATTTAATAAACTTGTATGAGTTATATTATTATTATCTTTATGAATACATCTTTCATTAAATAAATAAATATCTATATTATTTTTTATATTTTTATTTAATCCTATTTTTACACCGTTACAATATTCATTCACTTTATCATAAAAATAACGTATAAATGTATGAAAATCAAATTCTCCATTTGTATTTAATACATGATCAATTAAATCTAAAAATATAGGATTTTTAGGTGGAGTTGACATTATAGCTTGATGTATTTTACCATTCTCATGAGATAAACATGTATATAATATATTATCATCTATAAATATTTCATTTAGTGGTTTAATTAATTCTGTTTTAACATCTAAATAAACCCCACCATAATGATATAAAATACAATATCTCCAAAGATCAGCTTTATGGGGGCCGGCTAATGTATTAAACTTATTTATATATCTATCACTATCATTATAATGGCTTTTAAAAAAATGTATTATTTCTTGATCGTCATATATTTGTAATTTATAATCATATGCATATTTATTAACATTATCATACACTTTTTGTGGTATTTTTGATTTATCATTGTAACACATAAATAGATTTTTCTTTTTTGACCTACCCGATATTAAAAATATTAATACTAATATTAATCCAAATAATATAATTAAAATGATAATTTCAATAATATATTTTTTTACGATACGTTTAATATCCATTTATTTTAGTGGATAAAATAATCCAAATAATCATCCTCTTTTAAATTTTTAAATATTTTATATCTATCATCATTATTGACTCCCGCTAGATGTAATATTAATGAATTATTATATTCTTTTTGTATATTATTATTTGCTTTATGCCAAGACTGTAATATTCCTTCTTCTAATATAACTGTATTGTCTTTAAAATTATTTATATTATCATTATAAAAATAAGTCATACATTCTTGTTCATGACCCCATTCATTGTATTTCATGCATTTCTCATCTTTAGAATCTATGATTTGTTGTAAAATATCTTTCGTATAATTATTTGATTTTACAATGAATATACCAGTATTTATAATATCGTATCCAACTGTATCAGCTGATAATATTATATTTTTATTATTATCATTTATTATATTTTCCAAAAGATTGAAATTTTCATGATTTAATCTAAAAACCGCATCTGCGTCTATCCATACTATATAATCATAATTACCTGTATTAACTAATTCTAATACAGTTGGTATACATTCCCATTGCTGTTGTCTTTCTCTTAATTTTCTATCATGTTTTACAATGAACTCATATCCATGTAAATCACAATATTTTTGATTTATATCTCTTGCTATATCAGCATATTTTTTTATACCGTCATCATACCATGTACAAACAGCAATTCTATTTGATTTCTTAATTTTGTTACTATTCATCTTATATATAATATAAGAGATAAGTGCTATAATAACAAGAGATACAATGATATATATCTCTTTTTTATGGGATTTAATATACTTTAGTAATTTATTCATTATAAATTATAATATAAAATAAATATATAAATGCCAAAAACTAGTCGTAGAGAAAGAAGATATCAAAACAGAAGTGTAAGATGTAAAATATGTCGGTGTAAACCATGTAAATGTAAAGAAGAAATTCATTGTTACCAAATTAGACCGACTAGAACAATGAAAAGAAAAAATACACGTAAAAAATCTAAAGGTAAGAATAAACGCGTTTTACAGAAGGGTGGATTTTTACCGATTGCTGCTGCCGCCTTAGGAGGATGTACACCTTGCTTAGCTGGACCCGCATTAGGAGCTGCTGGTCTAGGAACCGCTGGTTACATGGTAACTCGTAAAAGCAAAGAATCTGTTAATGGAAAAACAGATTATAAACGCAAAGAATCTTATTCATTAAATAAAAAAGGCAAAAAAACAAAGAAAGTATTTTCACAAAAGAATAATCGTATTTATGTAAACAAGAAAGAAATTTTACCGAGATCGAAATCAGTGAAAGCTGCTACGAAACGATTAAATAAAAAAATAAAATCATGTGTAAAATCAGGTTTCAAGAAATGTTAGGTTTAAAATCTAAAATGATTGTGATATCTTTCTAGATTTGATTCAAATAGAGTATGTTCATATTTTTCAATGTCATTTGACTGAATCGCGGTCACTATAATGTAGGTTTCCCTGGGAATATTAAGGATTGTTGTTTCATTTTCATGAAGTGTAGCTAATTGTAAGAAAGAATCTCCTTGATATTGATAAATATTAATAGTTTGTGGTTTGGTTTTGTTTGCGAAGAATACTGGATTCTTCATTGTTTTTTATTATTGAGAGATATTATTTAATCAAATTTACAATTAATTTAAGAGGTGCGTTTAAATCATTTAAAGAATTTAATACTTTAACTAATTATCTTTAAATATGATTAACGATGCATTACTACTCGAATCCCTTCACTCTTTCTTTAAGATACCCTATAACAGAGATAAGTTATTATCTGTGTTGTCAGACGATAAATGTATTTCACTACGTTCTGTAGATTGGTTTATTACAAATTATTCAAAGAAAAATAATATTTATTATTTGATTTATACGAATAAAAATGGTAATCCTTCATTTGACGATGAAAATAATGAATATAGAAATAACATGAATGTATTTCATTCATATAAATCACAATTAAAAGCATATTCTAAAAAGAGATTTGATCCATTTTGTAGAAGAGATCGGTTACTTTTTAAAATAGATGATGATCATTCAGTAGAAACTACAATAGGTCAATTGAATTTTTTCAAGTGGGCAATTTCAAATCTAGTTGTTGATTATATTGAACTGTATAAAGATGAAATTGAACATGATATGAATACTTCTTTGAAACTTATGAAAGAAAATTCAGATAAAAAAGATGGTTCGAGAAAGAAAAGACAAGAATTATCACTATCAGCAACAAGAGGGTTAAAGATGAATCATGTACCAATTGAGATTACGTTTGATTAATTATTTCATATAATATTTAAAAATTAATTAATAATTATCAATATAAAAATGATTCAGATGTATGTTGTTACCCCTAATAATAATGTAGTTATACTGAATGGTGTTCGAGATTCATTTCGTTGTAGGCAACGAAAGAAGGATAAAAAAGATACATTTAAGTTTATCAGTTACAAAAAAATGTTAAGAGAAAGAAAGAAGAAAAATAGTCGTGTATATGGACCCTTGCCATTTTATACGATTTCTAAATTATAAAACCTATTTAAAATTTAATTTATATATTTTTAATATAAACATGCAGATTTTTGTGAAGACTTTAACCGGAAAAACAATCACACTTGAAGTGGAGGGTTCAGATAGTATTGAAAATGTTAAGGCTAAGATTCAGGATAAGGAAGGAATTCCACCAGATCAGCAACGATTAATCTTTGCTGGAAAGCAATTAGAAGATGGTAGAACTCTTACCGATTATAATATTCAAAAAGAATCTACATTACATCTTGTATTACGTTTAAGATAAAAACATATTTAAAGGTGAAGTATGAATAACTTTACCATCTTGTGTATAACATAGTCCATATCCAGTTTTACCATTACATGTACTCTTAGAAAATATTAAAAATAAAAATAATACTAACAAAGCAAACACTAGCTTATTTTTACGAATCATTTCAGTAATACCCATATATTATTGAAATAGATAAAAAATTAATGATAAAATCAGATATTCATTATATAAAATTATTTGTATAATTTTAAATTATTATAATTCCTATCTTATAATTAAGGTGTAAAAATTAATGATAAATCTATTAAATATTCATCGCTGTTAGATATTACAATGTAAATAGATAAAATCTATTAAATAATCATCTCTGTTAGATATTACATTGTAACAAATCACTTTAGCACAATTTCAATCTAATAATCATAATATTGTTTTATTTATTTAATTAATTCGTAATCTAATCTAAGCTTCTTCTACCGTTTCTTCTTCATCAGAATCACTCTCAACATAGTTCCCCTGCTGAAGCTTTTC
>MDTD01073320.1_pt1 | contig 17372 bp, 13 predicted proteins | sample 811221 | NCBI WGS metagenome assembly MDTD01 (sample SAMN05326646, study PRJNA326480) | marine metagenome | isolation source: seawater | place: Pacific Ocean: South West | collected 2011 | reverse complement strand
TACTGCCATTACTTCGTGGATTGTTTCATTCAACAGAAATGTCTCTGGACGATATTTTTTCTTCCCGGCCTCGGTCCGGCTGAAATCAAGAACATTTGAAATCAACCTCGACAACCTCTCACTTTCGGACAGAATTATTGAAAGGTAACGCTCCACCTTTTCTTCAGTCAGACGCTGGCGGCGTTCACTCAGCATCTCAGCATACATCCTGATACTGGTCAGAGGAGTTTTCAATTCATGGGAAACATTGGCGACAAAGGATGTTTTCTGTCCGGCCAGTTCAAGTTCACGGCGCATCAGGTAGAACATAATAAATCCGGCGGAAACCAGAATCAACAGCAGCGACAGCACCTGGGTAGCCGCGGTGACAGTAAAAATAGCGGCGGAGTTCCATCCAGGGGCCAAACATGCCCGAATCTTCCAGCCGGGAAAATCCTCGCTCCAAACCGGATAGGTGGCAATGCAGGTCGCTTTCTTTCCGTTGCTGAAATCCAGTTCCGGACTCCATCCTGCGGAACTGACAACCTGATTGGACGCATCGACCAGTTCTAGTCGCCATTTTTCCGGCAGCGAGTCCGGCATAATAACCTGCATCCGCCCCAACAGGGAAATAGTTTCAACTTCAGCCCCGATGATCTTTGAACTGTCTTTTGAGCATACGGTCCATGCCACCGGGCGTAACCCGTTATCGCTGAACCATGGAATCCAGCCTGATCTCTTCCCTGACGACAAACGTCCGAAACGACTTATCATGCGTCCATTGCCATTGATCAAGCGGGATTTTACAGGAGACACTTTGGCATATTGTATCTTTTGTTCAGCAACCGTCGGGGCAAGTTTATCAAATGTTTCCCGCCGTTTACTTTTTGAGAAAAGCGGCATGGACTTTTTAGAACTTTTAACGGCTTTCGCTGGAGCACTAACCATATCATCTTTGGAATCGCGATGGGTTCCGCTGACCGCTTCAAAAAACAGACCGTAATAGCGCCGGTTGAATGACTGGTCATCCAGCGGCAACATTAAAGCGCCGTTACGATCGGCCACAAACGCTTCTGAAATAAACGGCGATGAATACCGCAGATCAGATAATCCGGCCGAGTCAGGTTTTGCCGTGGTCAGAGAATCCATAACCTCACGTTTATGCTTTTCCAGTATCAAACGGCATTTGTTCGCCAGAAGTTCCGCCCGGGTGGACACTGCGCCCTTTATCTCTGAACGGCGCATATTCTGTTCCTGTCGGGCCAGACGCAAAGCAAGTATGCCGAGAGCCGCCGCAGCGGCTCCGGCTATCAGTACCGCGATCGTCACAACCGCAGGTATTTTGCCTGTTTTTTTCACTTATCCTGCAATTCCCTTGCTGTTTTAGCCAAAGTAGCAAACTCTGAACGATATTCGTTGCAATCTTTACCTTCGGCGGACTGCGCGAGTTGAATAACCTGTGACCAGTTGGATTTGCCTTTGTCTTTTGAATCCCTCAGCAGCATGCAAAATTCAGCTACCGCAGCCGAAAATTTCAGGTTGTTAGAGGGAGCTGTCGTAAGAATCTCTTTAACCGGATAGCGATGCATCCATTTTTCACTGGTATCGGAATCCGGGGCTTTCCAGCGTAATTTCAGAGTCATCAGATTATCGCTGATAATTGTTGTCTGCTGGTAATCCAATGGTTCAGGCGCATCCACTTTTTCTTTGGAATCGCCCGGGACTATTTCATAGAGCGCAGTCACCTGGTGCCCTACCCCGACATCACCGGCATCCTTCTTATCATCATTGAAATCACGATCGTTAAGCTTGCGGTTTACATATCCGATCAACCGGTAGGCCTTGACAAAGCGCGGATTGAATTCAATCTGGATCTTGACGTCTTTGGCTATCGTAAACATGCTGCCGGACATCTCATTGACAAGGGCCTTTTTCGCTTCTTTTACCGAATCGATATAAACATAATTACCGTTGCCCTTATCCGCAAGCATCTCCATCTTGTTATCTTTATAGTTGCCCATGCCGACACCAAGAACCGTCAGGAAAATATTTTCAGCCCTTTTCTTTTCGATCATCCTGACCAGTTCGCCCTCGCTGCTGACGCCTACATTAAAATCGCCGTCGGTAATCAGAACCACCCGGTTATTGCCGTTTTTAATGAAGTTGCGTTTAGCGATATCATAGGCAAGATTGATACCGGCAGCCCCGGCAGTACTGCCTTGAGCGGAAAACTTATTGATCGTCTCAATGATCTTCTCTTTATCCTCGCCGCTGGTCGACGGCAGAACCAGTCCGGCAAACCCGGCATAGGCCACGATGGAAATACGATCCTGCGGACGCATTTTCTCGACCAGCATGGTCATCGATTTTTTCAGCAACGGCATTTCCTGCGACATAGAACCGGAGGTATCAACCAGGAAGACAAAATTACCCGGAGGCAGATTCTTTTCCTTGACTTTTTTGGCCTGCAAACCGATCAACAGCAGATTATGCCCGGCATTCCATGGACATTTACTCATCTCCACTGTGGCGCGCAGCGGCATTTTGCCTTCCGGCTGAGGATAGTCATAACTGAAATAGTTAATACATTCTTCGATCCTGACCGCGTCCTTTGGCGGCAAACGCTTCTGCTGCATCAGGAAGCGGCGTATGTTTGAGTAAGACGCCGTATCCACATCGACCGAAAAGGTTGACAAAGGACGGTGACTGGTCGCTATATATTCATTGTCCGCAATGTATTTGTACTCTTCTGTATTTGCGTCAGCATCAAGAGCTTGAGCGGGGGCAGGCATGCCATAATCGCAACGCATCTCTTTTAACAACCTGCGTCGTGAAGTATGCATAGACTTCTCATCAGCGGAATCGAACATCACACAGCTGCACAACAACAATCCGGAAAGGCTCATTATTATTAGAACACATAAAACAAATTTTTTATTTTTTAACATTTCCCCTGCTCCCGCTTATTTTTTCTGAATGAACATCTGTTTATTACGATACTGGTAACTTGACCCTTTAAGCTGCTTACGAGCTTTGTTATAGCTTGACGGAGCAAGAGTCTGGCTCTTTTTCTCAACCTGCTCTGCCTGAACTTCAAGGTCTTTGTTGCCGGTCGCGGCGGCAGCGTCATTAAGAATGACCGCGGCTTTCTGCAGACTCTTTTTGGCCTCGGCGAAGTTACCTTTGTCTGCCTGCTTTACAGCTTGTTCGCGAAGAACCGCACCCTGCTGGACCGCGACTTCCTCTTTGACTTTCAAGTTGATGTTCTTTTCCACTACCTGACGGTCGGAGCTGAATTTTGCAATAACTGAGTCAATCCTGCGATGCTTGCTCTTGCCTGCCAGGTCACTGTAATTGACTTCAACCTTGGCGATATCGGCTTCCGCTCCGGCATTATGCGGCGGGACCTGAACCTGAAGTACCAGCGACTTTTCATGTCCGCCGTATACCTGGTTGAAATTCATCTCAATTGTGTTGCCGTCGATCCGGCATTCATGTCCGAGAATCCCTTGTGGAATAACGCCTTTGGGGCAAATAATCCGCAAACGAATGGCTTTGGCCGCTACTTTAAGGGCTGAACCGAGTTCTTTTGAAAAGATGCGCGGCAGGTCGGAACTATTTTCCACATAGTAGAAATTACCGTCGCTGTTCTGAGAAAGCGAGGTCATCAAATCCTCATTATAATCGGTTCCGACGCCGATAGTACTGACGGAAATATTTTCTTTGATCAGGGAAGTTCCGTAACGGCCAAGCTCAGCAGGACTGCTTGGACCTACATTAGCCAACCCGTCCGACAGCAGAATGATCCGGTTGACATAATTCTCTTTCGAGTTCTTTCTTACTTCGTTAGCGCCAATTGAAACGCCGCCAAACAACGCAGTACTGCCGGAAGGATGGATATTCCTGATTTTCGCAATGGCATCTTCACGACTGCTGGAAGTCAGGGCTGTAGCCGGAACGATTACCCGGGCTGAATTATCATAGGTAACAACGGAAAACATATCACCGGGACGCAACATTCTAAGAGCCGCGATGGCGGCTTTTCTGGCTTCTGTGATCTTCCGGCTGCCGCTCATCGAGCCGGATTTATCCAGCACGATCGAAAGGTTTACATGATTATTTCTCTTTACTTCCGAAGTCGAAACTTCCGGCGCGAGAATGGAAATTTTTATTAAAGCCGTCTGCTTGACGGACGCAGGCAGAACCGGTTTTTCCAGTTCAGCTTTCAGGGTCAGGGTCGTGCCTGCACAGGCCACGGTTCCAGCGGCCAAAGTCAGGGCCGCGACTAGTTTTTTCACTGGGGCTTGCATGACTTGATTCCTTCCATTGAGTTAAATTACATTGTTTTGCCACGATTTCAACAACCGCCTTCTACTAACAATGTAAATTCACTTTCCGGAAAGATGTCAAGACAATGCAAAATGAATGTAAAAAGAATGTAAAAGCCCATGCTCTTACACTCTCAGGAAGAAAAATTGAACGCCAGAATTGTCCTCGAAAGCTCAATGTCCTTAAAAAATAGCTTCGCGCTTTTTTGAAAGGACATCGCTTATCGAGAGTTGTCGTTACCCATGTGCAACTGAATTGCACATAACTTTCGCACGTTAGAGACGTGCGTCCAGTCCGGCTACGACCCGGAACGGTAACAATAAAATATAGGTTCTACCGGAATTATTTTGCGGCGTTTTTAGCAACATCCAATGCCATTTCGGCCCATTGCCAGAGACGCTGGGGTTCATTCCTGACTGTCGTGATATCTTTGAGTACAATCTCAACCGCGCAATCTTTAGCCGGGGCAATACGCTCGGTCAGGTAGTTCCTGGCCCGCTCAAGGCTGAATGTATCCTCAGCCAGAATCGCCGGATTCGGTTTGATGGAGACAACCAGTTCATCCCCGCACTGTTCCGCCATCGAAGGAATATCGGCCCACGGACTTGCTGATATCTTACGCAAATTTGGGATATTTTCTCTGATTACTTCGACTTTGTTATGCAGTGGCTCACAACAGCCGTAATAATTCAAGCCGAAACGCTCGTGCCATTTTTTATTGTAGTCAAGCGCAAACTCCTTATGCATCTCAGGAGAGACCTCTCCGAAAATCTGGTCGGCGGCTCCGCCCCAGAGGTTTTTCAACGGTTCCTTTGCTCCGGCAGGAAGCTGGTCGGTATAGCCCAACGCTCCGTCACTGGTACAAAGATCATTGTTATAGTCCCCGACAATGCCTAGTTCAAGATACTGGTCAACAACCGAGTTGTATGCGTCAAAAGTACGTTGAACAATCTGATGCACATAATCAGGACGCAAAACGAGGTCAAGCAGAACCTCCTGAACTCCGGTCCACTCCACCACACGGTCCCAAATCGAAAGACGGAAGCCTGATGGTCCGCGCTGTTTAACCGGAATTATATCGCCGACAGCCTTCTGGTAATAATCAAGCCACGCAGCGGATTTATCCGCGTCATGAGTAACCACCGGAATTTGAATCTTCTTTATATCTTCTTCACAAGTAATCTGCTGCTCGAAATGAGTGGAAGTCACTCCACCTTCGAATTCCTGAAGTCGATCTCCTTTTACCGGCAAAACCGGTGATGCTGAAACCGCCATCGGACAATACAGGACGTCCTCGACCACCATATCAACCGGCATGTGCTTCCAGCGGTAAATATTTTCCCGCAAATTAGCTTCTATCTTCCGGGCAAATTCATCCTCACAAAGACAGGTAAGCTCATTCTCATAATCCATCTCTATCCAGCACACCTGATAGATATATACAACCGGCCTGACCGGACGCAGGTCATTACTGGCTTTCCACAACTCTTTATTCTCACGCTGTTGCGGCAATGCTGCGATAGCGGCATACTCAGTAGCAAGACGTCTCAAAATATCACGATCTTTTGCACTTACTTCCATTTCTACTTCAACCTTTCATTTGATAAAACCCAAAATATATCTTATATGTATATATTTTATATTAAAAGCACATAATTAGAATGGATTTTTCTTAAAAATACATGTATATTTTTAATATAATGAATAAAATAAACATACATTTCTCATCACAGATGGATACTGCGGTCAAAGGCTGCATCGGTCCGGCCTGGTGCAATACTCTGCTTCCGGTGCCGTATAACCGGATATATCTGACGATCGAGGGAGATGCCTCTTTTTTTATTGGAAGCACTGAACACAAGATGCGTCCGGGTGTTATTTCATTGATTCCATCCGGAACAAAAATACGCACCCTGTGTCGCAAATTCTGCAAACTATACTGGATTCATTACTGGATAGAAACTGGTTACCCTGGAGACTTCTTTTATTTTTTTCCCCATATAAACGAAAGAGAAAGCCGTCAGCGCGATTATGAGGATATGGATTATCTTATCAATATGCAGGAAGACAAGTCAATGCACGATGCAATGATGAGAAACGCGATACTGCAAAGGTTATCGGCCAGCTTTCTGAAAGCAGAAAAGCAACCGGAAAGCTCCTCTCGCTTCAACTCTGTAATTACGGAAATAGAAAACAGCAATGGCCGGGATATCACGGTAACAGCTCTAGCCAGAAAATGCGGAATGACTCCGCCATATTTTTCTACAATGTTTAAGCAGGTTATGGGAATTTCTCCACAAAACTATATCCTGAAAACTAAAATAAACGCTGCAATTCCAATGCTTATAAGCGGCAAGAGGCTTGACGAAATAGCGGAAGCGTTAGGTTTTCACGACGCGTTTCACCTGTCAAAAACATTTAAGCGCCAAATCGGTGTTTCTCCACGGCAATACAAGGAACGGCTGCGTCACTCGGCCCAAATGCCGTAAAAAAAAACGGCGCCGGAAAACCGGCGCCGCCAACAATAGAAAGGAAATCACATCACAAGATCGGATGTTTTACTGCCGTTTACAGCATCAACAACGTTAAGGGTGTGATTTTTAATTCTGCGTAGGGCAATCATAATATCGCTGAAAGTCAGACCAAACAATGGCGGATAGTCATTATTCTGGACCATTTCAAGATGACGGTCGCGAATTTTATTGGCCTCTTCGTTCAGACGCTTATATTCATTAAGGAATTTCTCAACACTTTCCACTTCCATATTCTTCAAGGTCTTGTCTGTGTCGTCAAAGAATATCTCAATATCAGAGGTAAACTTCTTGAGCATTTCGACTGATTCAGCTGAAAGTTTCATACCGTTTTCATCCAGACGCTGACGGTATTTCACCACATTAGCGCAGTAATCGGTAACACTTTCGAGTTCGTCACTGGCCCTAATCATGGTTTTTACATCAACCGTCTGCTGCTGATCAAGTTCCTGAGTCATAATGTTACCAAGGAAGAGGGCCAACTCTTTCTGCATATCATCGGCTTTGTCCTCAAGCTTTGCAACATCGTCAGCGATTCTCGGGTCGGCATTTTCAGCCAACAGGAAACCGGTCGTCATCTTAAGGCATTCGGAGGTCAAATCGCCCATCTGCTTCATAACCTGACGGGCCTCCACCAGCGCCATAACAGGCGATAGATTGCGAAGCGAGCCGAAGTAGTGAAAGGTAATTTTATCCTGCTTGGATTCAGGAATAACAAAATTAACGAATTTAACCAGATACTGGAGAAACGGCAGGAATATAATCGTCATTGAGATATTGAAAACGGAGTGGACTGCTGCAATATTAGCGGCGGCATATGGATACTCACCTTCAGCATTCTTTAAATACGCGCTCTTCGGCATAATCCATTCAATCAGATCAAGATAGTAGGCAAAGATAAAAAAGATTATCAAGGTTCCGGTCAAATTAAACGTAGAGTGGGCGAGGGCTGCCCTCTTAGTCATTTTGTTAGCTCCGATACTGGCAATCCACAAGGTAATGGTGGTACCAATATTCTCACCCAAAACCAGAGCCGCGGCAGTCGGAAAACTGATAGCGCCTTCTGTGGCCAATGCAATGGTTATACCAAGCATCGCGGAACTGGACTGAATAACCATAGTCAAAGCACAACCCATGGCAAAACAGGCAAGAATGGTCAACGGGCTGTCTGCAGCGAAATGAGTCATAAACTTCAGGAAGTCAGCATCGGTACGCAACGGTTTGAAAGCGTGACTCATGAATTCCAGACCGAAGAAAACCATACCAAGGGCAAACATCAGTCTGGCAATATTTTTAACTTTATTATTGGAGCTGAAAAGCATCGGGATCGAACCAAGGCCAATCATCAAAAGGCCGTACTTACCAATTTTAAGACTGATTATCCAACCGGTAATGGTTGTACCAATATTGGCACCGAAAATGAATCCTACCGCCTGAGACAGGTTCATCAGACCGGCGTTGACAAAGCCGGACATCATAACGGTGGACACTGAGCTCGACTGCACAAAACAGGTTACCACACAACCGACTATAACCGCAAATACCCGGTTCGCCGTTACATAATCGATTAATTTCTTGATAACCGGCGATCCCAAAGACTGCAAACTTTGAGACAATTGCTTCATGCCAAAGAGGAACAAACCGAGTCCTCCCAGTACAAGCGTGAACATTTTAAAGTAATCCATTAACTTTTTTTCTCCTTAAAATATGTTGGATTAGATGCCCTCAATCTAACACTGATTTAGCAAAAATCAAACATCAAAGAATGCCATTAACACAAATCTAACAATTAAAACACATGTCGATATTTTTTAATAAACTGCCTTGGGGCGGAGCCCGCGAGGTATTAAGACGCTTATTACAAAAGCTTGGCAAATCCATTATTTTATCGGAAGCGCCCCAGAGGGTCGGGGAATTAAACCCGGCGTGTTTTATATTTTCTCCACTTCCGCAGCACGCAGCGCGGAGCTTGAAGTGGTCATAACGCTATCCGTCGTACGGATTAAACGCATCTGCACGATAAAATACCCGGTCGCCATTTTCTATTAATTATCAGAGACCAATACCGGTAGAAGGTTTATGCGCTGTAAAATACAAAAAAGAAATATTTACTTTTTTGTAAAACTATACATTTTTGTAAGTAAAACAAAATAAACCAGCGACCAAACAACATCCTCACAAACAAACATAAAACACTAATAATAAAACACATAAAAACTAAAAACTAAAATTTAAAATATAATTGGCATCATATATGCGTATACAACTTTCAAACTGATTTAAATATAGACAAGGATAAAATTTATGAATATCGATTTAAACATGACCATTAAAGAACTGCTGGAACAGATTCCGGAAGCAAAATCGCTTCTGCACAGCTATGGTCTGGGCAAATTCGAAAAAGACGAAGTGGTTAAATCACTGGGCTCTGTACTAAAAGTACGCAGCGCGTTGAATATGGCGCAGAGTGATCCGCAGTCATTCGCCGACGCGGTGGCCGAGCTGGTCAAAGAGACAGACGGTGACTTTGCGGAAAACTACTCAAACCAGAAAAGTTTGAGTATGCTGGGGCTTCTGCCGTGCGGCATGAAGATGCCGTTTAAGCGTAGGTTTGAAGAGTTTTACGCCGAATTACCGAATAAATCAGAGCTCAACTGCCTGATTGAGGGCAATGTTAATCATGAGTTGTCATATTATCCGTATATCGACACCCTGGAGGAAATAGATGAACTCCCGGATGTGATCGTTTCCGCGGATATCAACAGTTTCCTGCATAAAGGATTTTATGAAAAGTTCATAAAGACAGGTTATTTTGAAGCGGTAAAGATGAACTCCGACAACCAGGATTTTGCCGGTACGGATTATTTGAATCCGGATGGGGCATACACGATGTTGTCAGCCAATATTTTAGTTATTGTTGAAAATAAGAATCTTTCCTCAGGGATCAAACGCCCGAACAAATGGAGCGACCTGCTCCTACCGGTGTTTGAAAATTCGGTGACAATGCGCGGTCAGAATAATTTTTTCTGCAGCGGCGTATTGCTGCCTTTCTATAAGGATTATGGCGAAGCCGGTATTCACGACATGGCCCGAACGGTCAAAGCCGGTTTGCATCCCGCCGAGATGGTTGAAGAGATCGAGCGCGGCAAAGGTGGAACCCCGTTCTATATAATGCCGCTGTTTTTTGCGCAAAGATTGAAGGACCCGGATAAATTCTCGATCATTTATCCGGAGGAAGGAGCAATCATCTCCCCGGTATTCATGCTGGTGAAAAAGAATCGTAAAACCGACGCCGCCGTAATCGCCGACTTTATAGTCAACAAAGAAATGGGACAGTTCTGCGCCAACGCGGGATTCCCGTCCGTCCGCAGCGATGTGAATAATCATCTGCCGGAGGGTTGCAAACTCTCATGGATGGGCTGGGACTTCCTGCGTGGCGAAGATCCGCTTATCGTCAAACAAAAAATAGAGGATATTTTTTCAACCTATTTCACCCACGAATAAACTTTATTTAACTGGTTATACAAGATGAAAATGATCACATTTGCCGGGACCGCTTCCTGCGGAAAAACCAGCGTGATGATAAACTTTGCACGGGAACTGATATCCCGCGGACAAAAGCCGGTCGCGGTAAAATTCGACTGCGTCTCATCCCAGGATGAGAAATATTACAAACAAGCCGGCATCGAGGTACAGACCGGACTTGCCGGCAGTCTGTGTCCTGATCATTTCTACGTCAGCAATATCCAACAGGCCTGGCATTGGGCCGGCAGAATGGGTGCGGATGTACTTTTAATTGAAAGTGCCGGTCTATGCAACCGTTGTTCACCGCACATCAAACATGTTCCAGCGGTCTGCGTGATTGACAACCTGAGCGGAATCAATACACCTCATAAGATCGGGCCGATGCTGAAAACCGCGGATGTAGTAGTAATTACCAAAGGCGATATCGTTTCGCAGGCGGAACGGGAAGTCTTTGCCTACAAAGTCAGACAGTCAAACCCCCGCGCCAGAATAATCGCGGTAAACGGCCTGACCGGTCAAGGCAGTTTTGCGCTGCTGAAAACAATCGACGAATTTCCGGAACTTGAAGACATTGAAAATCTGCTGCTTAGGTTCACAATGCCGGCCGCGCTATGCTCATATTGCCTTGGCGAGAGAAAAGTCGGACATGACTATCAGATCGGAAACACCAGGACTATGAACTTCAACAAATAAAATAAACTATGAATATAATTACCAGAAAATTCACTGACCTGATAGCCGACATCCCCTGCCTGATGGATTTTTTCGAAGCTCATGAACTGTCGACTCCCGATATGGGAACGACCCCGGAACTCTATTTCCGTTCACTGCCGCCTGATTTTTACGAAGAACATGCGGTCAACCAGTCGGATATGTTTGAATCATTCATTGATTTTGCGGGTCAGCTGGCGGATTTCATTGTCAGTGACGGCAAAGTCAATCGCCTCGAAATACTTGGCGGCAGTGACAAGGACGGCACTCCTGAAAATATAAATATCACTCTGGTTCCGGGTGATGTTCTGAGTATTGTCGGCCCTACCGGAGCCGGAAAAAGCAGACTGCTTGAAGATATTGAATGCCTGGCCCAGGGTGATACCCCGACCGGAAGACATATTCTGGTCAACGGCAGTCGCCCGGGAGATGCCCAAAGGTTCAACGTGGACAACCGTCTGGTGGCGCAGTTATCTCAAAATATGAACTTTGTCGTCGACCTCTGTGTTGAGGATTTCCTGAGAATGCATGCTGAAAGCCGTTTGATCGAATCTCCGGAAGATATCGTCAAACATATTTTCGAGGTCGCGAACGAACTTGCCGGGGAGCAGTTTGAACCATCCACCTCGGTAACATCGTTAAGTGGCGGTCAATCCCGTGCCCTGATGATTGCGGACACCGCTTGCCTCAGCCGTTCTCCGGTGGTCTTGATTGACGAGATAGAGAATGCCGGGGTTGACCGTTACAAGGCCTTGGAACTGCTGATCCGGGAAGAGAAAATCGTCCTGCTTGTAACGCATGATCCGGAACTGGCACTATTTGCTTCGCGCCGTCTGGTAATCCGGAACGGAGGCATTAAAATGATGATAGAGCGAAGCAAAAATGAAAGTAAAACTCTCGAACGGCTGCGCGCCTACTCGAGCACTTTAGCCAACTTGCGGGCGGACATGCGACAGGGAGGCGAACTCCTTTTTGAAACGGATTAATCCGTACGACGGATGGCGATATACCGCTTCAAACTCCGCACATTGTGCTACGGAAGCGGAGATGGCGGAAAAATTACGTACGACGGATGGCGATATACCGCTTGCCAATTTTGCGGCCACCCGCAAAGCTGGGGTATCAGGTCCGGTGTCAATCCCCCGATGCTTGCATCCGGGATAGCTCTGACCGCAAGCAAAATTTTTATTTCCGCCTCCGGCTCATAAATTGACAAATCGCGGATCGCAATTATATTGATTTAACGGACTATCTATTATTTTGTTAAATGTTATTTTTTTGTTAAAAATGATATTGCCGCTATTTACATTTATACTAAATGATATTATTATACTTAGTCGATAATAAAAATTCGTTAAAATAATGGAGCATACGATGCCACGAAGAGCCACACTTGGAACCTCTTTTACAAATTATCCGGCTAAAAAATTCTCAATCTGGCTGGCTGACAACCTGGTTTCTCTGGTCGGCTCCATGATTGTCACTATTATTTGGGTCGGAATTTATGCTTTGGGATTGAACATATGCAACTTTCTCAATGTCGAATTGTTAAAGTCTGAACCATGGGATACGGCTAAAATATTCCGTTCCGATATGAGTTTTATTATTATGTCCATCGGCGCTGCCATCATCACAGCGATGGTTTTCAGACAGAATTCAGGACGAGGTAAAAAAAAGAGAAAGAGAGTCCGATGACGGTTGCTTTTGTGCGTATTAATTACCGCCGGGCATTGGGATTGCTTGCGGGAGGGATGGTATTACTGACAGCTTCATGTGTAAGCGAAACACCAAATTACATGAAGCGCCATAAGGTCCATGAAGAATCGGGCCGTAAATTCCCCGAATTAAAAGATTACCGAGTCCAGTTGGAAAACGTTACCAGGCGCAGGGTATTCAAGCCGGGGGAAGAGGCCATGTTCACCTACAGGTTTACCAATGTAGGGTCGAAACCGCTAAGAATTGATGAGTGGTTCATGAATGATCCGGACAACGTCAAGCTTTACTACCGGAAATGGGAAAAAGGCTTGCGGAAGTTTATCATAAGCGAATGGACCTGTATCGAGCCGGAAATGAAAAAGCCGGTACGGCATTTTGAGTTGATCCTGAATCCGGGCAACTCTGTTCTGATCAAAAAACATATAAGGTTTATTGAAAAACTGCCACCGGGAGAAAAGCCGCCTGTCGATAAATATTTTATCAGGGCAACTTTGAACCTGAATTCAATAAAGGCCTGGAGCAAGGCTTCAATAATCAGCATTAAACCATAAAAAATTATTAGAACCAGAAGGACAAAAAATGAACAAGAAAACAAGATTCATCCTCGCAGGCCTTTGCGCCGTAATGATGTACGGAATCACCGGCTGTCAGTCAAATAACGTTGATGAAAAGAAAAAAGACGAAAAACATGAATATGCCGGGATCGACAAGAAAGAGCTTGCCGCCGCTGAAAAAGCAGCCAAAGCCTATGCCGCGGATTACTTCAAAGCTCTCAAAGACGGTAATTATGACCTTTATGTAAAAGGACGCGCCCCGGAAGCACGTGAAAAGATGTCCCGCCAGAAGTTTGAAAAATTTATTGCCATGCATAAAGAGCATAAATGGGAAATGCTCGGTGAGCCCAAATACCTGGGGCAGATGGACAAAGGCCTTATCAGAGTTTACCTCTGGGTAATCAAAGTCCAGGTCGAACTGAAAAACCCGAAATCCAAAAAGATGAACACCCTGAGACAGGATATCCTTTACTCTATGTCACTGGGGAAACTTAACGGTAAATACATTGTCGGCTACTTCGGCCCACAGGGATAATTTATCCAGATGAAGCCAAGGGAGGGCGTCTCTTTGAAGAGGCTGACTGAAAAACAAAAGACCATCCTCAAATTTATTGAGGATTTCACCGATCGCGAAAAAGTTCCGCCGACTGTTTACGAGATCGGTGACGCTTTTGACGTTAAAACTTCAACGGTATTCGCCCATCTGCGTGCACTTCAGAAAAAAAATGTTATCTCACGCTCATCAAAAGCACGAAGTATTAAGATACTGAAGCCGTCCGCAAAAAATCCCAAAGCCAGCAGATTTATCAAAGTACCGCTGATCGGCCGGACCAACGCAGGGCTGCCGGTCGACAGCCATCAATACAAAGAAGGCGATGTGGTATGCGCCGCCAACGCGGTCGGCGGAGCTCCGCTGGAAAGCCTGTTTGCCTTGCGCATCCACGGGGAAAGCATGCGGGAAGCCGGAATTTATGATGGAGATATCGTAATAGTCAGCCAGACCATGAACATCTCGCCGGGAGATATTGTCGTCGCAATGGTTGATAATGAAACGACCGTCAAAAGTTACTACCCCGCAGACCGTAAAAATATCGAACTGCGCCCGGCAAACCCGGAATTCAAGCCGCAAATCTACCCGGCAAATGAGGTAGTGTTCCAGGGTAAAGTAGTGGCATTGCAGCGGGAATATTAACGGTAAGCGGTCAGTGTCCCGGGAGTCTTTATCATTTTCGTACTCATAACTTGTCCATGACACTTGCGGTTTTACGGATTACGTGGTATATTAGCACTCGAGCATAAAAGAAAAGAGAATATTTGCTAATGAATATGAAGAAATACATTCGGCATCTGAATATGACTGTTATTACTATCGGTATTAGCAGGGGTCTTGTCGCGTGCTGACGCGGTAAGGCCCGTAAAATGAAGATGATTCCGTAACGTTTTTTCTGATTCAAAAATATATACGTGGAACTGCCGCGCGGATTATCTTCAAAAGACGATTCGCGCTTTTTTTGCGCCATGATTCAAAGTATCAATAAGTTTTATATATGAGCCATTGGGATAACTGCGTAAAGGGAAAAAAATGAAAAGAAGTAATAAGGCCAACAAGTATGTGGAAATAATGGATACCACACTGAGGGATGGTGAACAAACCCCCAAGGTGTCCTATACCCCGGTCGAAAAAATGCAGCTTGCCAAACTGCTTTTGACTAAAGTCCGGGTTGACCGTCTGGAAGTGACCTCCGCCCGGGTCTCTGATGGCGAACAGCAGAGCGTTGCCGACATCGTAAACTGGGCCACTCAAAAAGATTATGCCGACCGGATCGAAGTCCTCGGCTTCTGCGACAAGGGCAAATCAATCGACTGGATCAATGACGCAGGCGTAAAAGTTATCAACCTGCTGACCAAGGGTTCCGAACGTCATTGCCGCGTACAGCTGGGCAAAACCCCGGAGGAACATTACGCCCAGGTCGCCGACGAAATCAACTACGCCCATGAAAAGGGGCTGAAAGTCAATGTATATCTGGAAGACTGGTCCGGCGGCATGCAGGACAGTTTCCGTTATGTCTATTCATTTATCGAACACCTGCTTGAGCTGCCGGTGGAAAGAATCATGCTGCCCGACACCCTCGGCATCATGTCTCCGGTACGCATGGAACGCGACCTGGACCTGCTCTATTCAGTGTTCCCGGATGTGGTCTTCGATTTCCATGGGCACAATGACTACGGCTTGTGCACCGCCAACAGCCTGGTTGCGGTAAGCAAAGGGATTAACTCCATCCATACCACCGTCAATGGCCTTGGCGAACGCGCCGGGAATCAGACTTTGGCTGAGATCGTCGCGGCGGTCCGTGATATGAGTGACCGCAAGACCAGGGTTAACGAACGTCAACTGCAGAACATCTCTACCGTTGTTCAGTCAATGTCCGGCAAACGCAATGCCTGGAACACCCCGATCGTCGGATCGGACGTCTTTACCCAGACCTGCGGCGTACATGCCGACGGCGATAAAAAAGGCAATCTTTACGCCAACCCGCTGCTGCCTGAACGCTTTGGACGCAAACGCACTTACGCGCTGGGCAAACTCAGCGGCAAAGCCTCGATTGAAAAGAACCTCGAGGCTCTCGGGATGGAACTTGACCGTCCCACCCGCGACAAGGTGCTGAAAGAGGTTGTAAGGCTCGGCGACAAGAAAAAGAATCTTACGCCTCAGGACCTGCCGTTTATCATTGCGGACATCCTGAAGGCCCCGAAAAAGAAAAAGTTCGAGATCGTCGATTTTGATATTGTATCACGCCGCGGCGATACCCCGCAGGCAAAAGTCTCCTTGAAGTACAAGGGCAAAAAACTGACTGCTTCGTCAGGCGGTGACGGCGGTTACGACGCATTTGTCAAGGCGACCCGCATGGCTCTGAAGCAGATCGATATGGACCTGCCCAAGCTGCTTGATTATGAAGTCCGCATTCCGCCCGGCGGCAAGACCGATGCTCTGGTTGAAACAACTATAACCTGGCAGACCAGTACCGATCTGCCGCTGGTTACTATCGGGGTTGACAGCGATCAGTTGGTCGCGGCGGTCGAAGCAACTGAAAAGATGCTGAATATCATCCTGTAATTATTAACCGATCGGCTTAAGGAGGCTGAAATGATAAAACTCGATAAGCTGGTCGATTCAAAAATGGCGAACGTCGTCGCTGTCGAACCCGACAGTGACGGCGCTTCAATTTTCATCCGCAATAACGACACCGTTGAAACGAAGAAAATTCAGTTCAGCCCTTATATCCTGCTCGAAAAACAACAGTTGCTTGAAGATTCTGATATTGAGCATAAAATAACCGAACTCAACGGATCTGCACCGTTAAAGGTACTTGCAGAATTCCCGAATGCGGACGCATATTACTCCGCGTTGGATCATTTAAAGAAGGCTACCGGCCGAAGTTACTCCGCGCCCGGCGCGCCTTACAAAGTGACTTCAGATCTGGCGATTCAACTTCTTTCATCGGAAAGTATTCGCTGTTTTCGCGGCATGGAGTTTCCACAACTGCGCCGTATGCAGTTCGACCTTGAGACTGTCACCGCCGAAGGCTACGACTTTCCCAACCCGCAACGCAAAGAAGATGAGATAATCATTATCAGCCTGTCGGACAGCACCGGCTGGGAACTGGTTCTATCACAACGAGACGGCTCCGAAAAAGAGCTGCTGGAGAAGTTTGTCGCCGCGGTTAAGGAACGTGACCCAGATGTACTGGAGGGACACAATATCTTCCGGTTCGACCTGCCCTATCTGGAAACCCGCGCTAAGCGACACAAGGTAAAACTGGCGCTGGGGCGCGACGGCAGTACCTTCAAAAAACGCAACTCAAGATTTTCAGCTGCAGAACGCGCAGTCAATTATACCCGCTACGATGTATACGGCCGCCACGTGATCGACACCTATATTCTGGCGGTACTTTATGATGTCTCGCACCGCTCACTGGACAGCTACGGTTTGAAAAACATTGCCAAACATTTCGGTGTGGCGGCTCCG
>MDTD01049949.1_pt1 | contig 17373 bp, 14 predicted proteins | sample 811221 | NCBI WGS metagenome assembly MDTD01 (sample SAMN05326646, study PRJNA326480) | marine metagenome | isolation source: seawater | place: Pacific Ocean: South West | collected 2011 | reverse complement strand
GGGCGCTCGGCGATGGTTGAAAGCATCGAGCAGGCATCCTCACAAGTGATTCACGAGTTAGAACGTTATCTAAACACCTTGGGAACTCTGGCGGCAGTAACACCGCTTTTGGGACTGCTTGGAACGGTTGTCGGCATGATTAGAGTATTCAGCGAAATAATGCTGCAGGGTACAGGTAACGCGAGTGCGCTGGCCGGAGGGATTTCCGGGGCGCTAATAACAACCGCAGCCGGTCTATCTGTTGCCATTCCAACATTTATCTTCCACCGATTCTTTATGCGCAAGGTGGATTCTTTGGTTCTTAATCTTGAGCAGGAATCGAGAAAATTGGTTGATGCTTTGCACAGTGAACGAAAAGTAGAGATACGGTAATTGGCGCCATTGCGCTGTAGTCTGGCCTTATGAAATTCAAAAGACGCATACAAGAGGAGCCTTCGATCAACCTAACGCCGCTCATTGATGTGGTGTTTCTTCTGCTCATTTTCTTTATGGTGACCACTACGTTTAACAGGGAAACCCGCTTGCAAGTAAATCTACCAAAAGCACAAACAGAAACCAAAATAAATGAGTCCGCTCGGCTTGAGATAGTTATACCCCGCGAAGGCCTAATCTCACTTAACGGGCAAACACTGGTTAATGGAAGAATCGAGACTTTGTTAAGAGGTCTTGAGCTTGAATCGGAAGGGAATCTCGATATGCCAGTAATTATCATCGCTGATTCAGAGGCAACTCACCAATCGGTAGTTTTGGCAATGGACGCCATAGGTCAAGCAGGTTTTGATCGACTGAGCATAGCGACGCAGGATCCAGAACAACCCGCAACACAGGACGCTTGCTACTGATGGTGGCGCAACTTGATCAATCATCCCTTAGGCGTGGATGGGCGCTGTACCAACGACTGTTAACCTACGTCATACATCATAAGGCGACGATTTTCTTTGGCTTGCTTGGCTTTCTCATTTTCGCTGCCTCTGGGCCCGCTGCCACCCAGTGGCTTGGCTGGACGCTGGATTCTATTAACTCTGAAAATTATGAGCAGGCCAGGATTTTGAGTCCCATCATTTGTCTGGCAATTGCTTTTGTGCGTGGTACAGGGTCATTTCTTGGTGGCTACTCAATGGCCTACCTAGCGCAGCAGGTGATGCACAGGCTGCGTTGCGAGTTGGGCGAAAAGTTTATAGGGCTTCCTGCTTCATTCTTTGATCGCCAAGCAGCCGGGCGCTTGGTTTCCAAAGTGACTTATGACGTGCAGCAAATTGCGGGTGCCGCAAGCGAAGCAATCACTGTGGCATTTAGAGAGGGACTCACTGTCATCTTTTATCTTGCTCAACTCTTCTTGATTGACTGGCAACTGACACTGACCTTTTTAATTATTGCCCCTCTCGTTGGCGGGATCGTTTCTCTCGCGTCTGGATATTTCCGACGATATAGTTCACAAATGCAGGATTCAATGGGTGAAGTCACACAGATCACCAGTGAAACTATAAAAGGTTATAAAGTGATCCGGACGTTTGCCGCTGAACCAATGGTGAATGACAAGCTTACGTCGGCGAGTGAGCGAAACAGGCATCAGAATATGAAGCTGGAACTGACTCGCAATACCAGCACGCCACTCGTGCAGATGATAGTGGCAATGGGGCTGGCGTTCCTGGTCTGGCTTGCGATGTCTCCAGATTTTTTCGCGGGCAGGAGCCCCGGCGAATTTGTAATATTTCTGAGCGCCGCGGGCCTACTGGCAAAACCGATCCGCCAGCTAACACAAATCAACGCTGTCATACAAAGAGGTATCTCTGCCTCAGCTAGTATTTTCGACTTGCTCGATGAGCCTTCTGAGCCTAATAAAGGGCATTATGTAGCCCGCCGAATTGATGGTAGTGTCGAATTCAAAAACGTTTGGTTCTCATATAACGCATCATCTGCGGCCTTGAAAGGCGTCAATCTAAAAGTAGAACCAGGGCAAACCGTAGCGCTCGTGGGAAAATCTGGCAGCGGTAAATCGAGCCTAGTAAATCTTATTCCGCGTTTTTATCAGCATAATCGAGGCTCTATCCTGCTCGACGGCATTGAGCTTGATGAATATGAGCTCAGCAATCTGAGGGAGCAAATATCGTTGGTTACTCAGCAGGTTGTCCTGTTCGATGGCACGATTGCAGATAATATTGCTTATGGGAGCCCCCACTACCTGCGTGATGAGATCAAGAGTGCTGCAGAAGCCGCGCATGCAATGGAGTTCATCTCTCAACTGGAAAGTGGTTTGGATACTCAGGTGGGAGACGATGCCTCTCTTTTGTCCGGAGGCCAGCGCCAGCGACTTGCCATCGCTCGGGCGCTTTTGAAGAATGCACCGATTCTGATTCTGGACGAAGCCACTTCTTCTCTTGACGCCGAATCAGAAAAGTTCATACAGTTGGCGCTACAGGAAGTAATCAAAAACAGAACGACCTTTATCATCGCTCACCGTCTCTCAACAATCGAACGCGCCGACATCATAGTGGTTATGGAGCGCGGCAAAGTAGTTGAGTCTGGTACTCATACAGAACTTGTATCGAGGTCAGGGCATTATTCTAGAATGCATGAGCTTCAATTTCAGCCTCAGAAAAGTAAGCTACGATGAGCGTTCTCAGTGATGCATGGTATAGAAAATCCGTCTGGCTTTGGTTGCTTTTCCCGTTTTCATTGGTTGTTCGATTGGTCTCAGTACGGCGTTTACGCAATCTGCGGAAATATCAAAAAAACGGGCTCTGTAAGGATTTAACCTACCCTGTTATTATAGTAGGAAACATAACGACAGGTGGAACCGGGAAAACGCCGCTTATTATCACCTTAGCTCGTCATTTAAATCATGAAGGTTTTTTGCCTGCCATCATCAGCAGGGGCTATCAAAGTCAGGCGGAGCGTTACCCGCTCTTGGTAGATGAATCGGTCTCGGTAATTGAAGCTGGGGACGAGCCCGCCCTAATTTATCGCCATACCGGATGCCCAGTAGTTATTGACCCTGATCGTGCAGCGGCGCTGAGCTATGTTAGGCAATACACAAAAGCAAATGTTGTGCTTAGTGACGATGGACTACAGCATTACGGCTTACCTCGGTCATATGAAATATGCGTTGTTGATCCATTGCGCTTATTTGGGAATGAGCTTTGCTTACCTGCAGGGCCACTTCGTGAGCCGATTTCTCGTCTGCAGCAGGTAGATGCGGTTGTACTTAATGGAAACGCGAGCGCAGATCATCCTCTGCTTTCTCAGGCTTTCAATTTAGGCGTTGATCCCATTGCTTTAGTTAATTTATCAACTGGAGAACGCAGACTTCTTAGTGGCGCTCCCTTCAAGATTGGCACGACTATTGATGCAGTAGCGGGATTGGGGAATCCGAACCGTTTCTTTAAGCTCCTCGATGAATTGCCTTATAAAATACGAGCGCACAGATATCCAGACCACTACAGATATAAAACGGAAGATTTTCAGGGCGCAGAATTTTCAGATGGCAACCCAATCATTATGACAGAAAAGGATGGGATAAAATGCGAGGACTTTGCTGACTCGCGGTTCTGGTACCTTGAAGTTGAAGTACAAGTCGGTCCAGAACTACTACGCCGTGTGAGTGACCATATCCATCAATTTTTCGATGCGTAATGATGGCAGTTTGTCCTCATCTTTATATGTAAGAAACGTTTATGCTGGATAAAAAACTTCTCGAAATCCTAGCTTGCCCAATCTGTAAAGGCGAATTGCGCTATGACAAGGGCGTCGGAGAACTAATCTGTATCACCGATAAGCTCGCCTACCCAGTGCGGGGTGGTGTTCCGGTGATGCTAACAGCCGAAGCTAGAGTGCTGAATGATGAGGAACTGGAGAGATTCCGGTGAGCTTTAAAGTGGTTATTCCGGCGCGATATGCCTCTGAGCGCCTGCCGGGCAAACCTCTATTAAAGATTCAGGGGAGACCCATGCTGCAATATACCTGGGAAAAAGCCTGCAGTAGCTTGGCCAAACAGGTGATCATTGCAACTGATGATTTGAGAGTTGCTGAAGTGGCCACAAAATTTGGCGCTGACTGCAGGTTAACCTCAGAGGAGCATCGGTCTGGAACCGAGCGTCTTCAAGAGGTAGCGCAGCAAACTGGATGGGGAGCAGAAACTATCGTGGTAAACGTTCAAGGAGATGAGCCCTTGATACCTTCTGACGCAATCAATTTAGTTGCTGATAATTTACAGGCCAATCCAGAAGCCGGTATCGCGACGCTGTGCGAAAAAATCACGCGCGAGCAGGAACACGCCGATCCGAATGCCGTTAAAGTTGTGTTCAGCCGCGATGGCTTTGCGCATTACTTTAGCCGAGCTTGTATTCCTTGCGCCAGCGCCAACGAATGTCCTGACCGATATAGACACATTGGCATTTACGCCTATCGAGTTGAGACTTTGCATCAGTTTGTTGACTGGCCAATTTCCGACTTAGAGGTGTCAGAAAACCTTGAACAGCTTCGTGCGTTAGACAATGGGATAAAGATTCATGTTGATAAATGGGCAAAGCCAATGCCTGCTGGCGTAGACACGCCTGAAGATCTTGAAGTGATACGTCGATTATTCTCCGAGACGTAGCAGAATGTCGTTGTTAGCAGATCGTCGAAAGTCCGCACGTTTCTCGCCTGTTTCAGAAAAATCTGTCGGTCTCCGGCTATGCATAGAGTGCTGGAAAGCTAAACAGTGAGAACCACTTGCCAGCAATCCTGAGGTAGAAACGGCCGGTACGTTAAAGGTTTGTGCGGCGAAATCCCTCGACGCCGAAGCAAATGAGGTTTTCCTAGCAAGGAAGTGTGATCTAAGCCACCAGCGCGCGCCAGAATGTTGGATCGAATTATGTTTCGTTGTTATCCCTCGTACGGCGGAAAAACCAACATTTCTGATCTAGTGCAGCGTGCCCTACCAATCTAAGACATGATTGGAACTGTATCTGAGCGGCGGTAAATCAGATTTAGACGAAGGATCTCATCCATTTTTGAGTAAACCTTCTGGGTCGAATGATATTAGATCTGGCAGAATAAGTTCGTGAGATACTTATCGCTTAGCTAGCAGATTGCTTCATCGAAATAGGTAATTGTGAATTATGTTGATTCATAAAGATTTCAACCTACAGGATCACCACAGTTTCGGCGTATCAGTGAAGTCAGAGTATTTTTCTTCTGTAGGTTCACTGGAAGAACTGCAACGTGCATTGCAATACGCGTCGGACAAACGCACGCCAGTGTACGTGATTGGAGAGGGAAGTAATGTTCTATTTACCAAAGACTTTCCTGGCCTGATCATTAAAGTCGCATTTACAGGAGTTGAGATTGATCAATCATCCGGTGTTGTTCGTGTGGCAGCAGGAGAGAACTGGCATTCTCTAGTCACTACCTGCATGAATTCTGGTTTGCATGGTCTCGAGAACCTCGCGCTGATACCAGGATCGGTGGGCGCTGCACCTGTTCAGAATATTGGAGCCTATGGCGTAGAGCTTGCGTCATTTATCAAAAATGTAAGAGGTGTTGATATATCTTCAGGAGAGCCGTTTGTCCTGAATGCTAGCGATTGTCGCTTTGGCTATCGAGACAGCATTTTTAAGAAGCCGGAAGGTGCCAACCTCCTCGTTAGCGAAGTAACGCTTCAGTTGCAAGAAGATTGGCTGCCAGATCTCAGTTATTCTCTTCTTGATAAAGAATTTTGCGAGACTCCGGTTGAAACACCACAAGAATTGTTTTCAATTGTTTGTCGTATTCGCCGTCGGAAGCTGCCAGATCCTAAGCTTATTGGTAATGCCGGCAGCTTTTTTAAAAATCCCTTTGTCTCTGCATCATCGCTAGAGAGGTTAAAAGTCCGACACCAAGACATCGTATGGTTTGATACCGATAACGAGAATATCAAAAAGATTTCGGCAGCTTGGCTGTTGGAAAAATTAGGATGGAAAGGGCGCAAACATGGCGGTGCCGAAGTGTCATCAGTACATGCGCTCGTTTTGATTAATGCTGCTGACGCTTCAGGAAAAGAGATCTCTGTCTTGGCTCAACATATGGTTACGAGTGTGCTTGAAGAATTTGGTATTGTCCTAGAGCCAGAGGTTAGCATACTTTGAGCTAACCGAGATACACTTGTCGTATAAGGACTAACATGCGTTCAATTGCGAATACACACCGCTTTCTCAAAAGGTTTCTGCCGGCGAACTAGATTTCCCTAGCTTTGTTAACGGACCTCATCAGCTACTCATCATGCACAACACTGCTACAAAATCTTTTGACCACAAAAGCTTCCTCGCAAATTTGACGTCAAGGCCCGGAGTGTATCAGATGATTGATAACGCGGGAGAGGTTTTGTACGTTGGTAAGGCGAGGCAATTGAAGAGCCGGGTTAGCAGCTATTTCCGGGCCTCTGGACTGACGACAAAAACACTCGCGATGGTTAATAAGATTCATGACATTCGAGTGACAGTAACTCGTGGCGAAACTGAAGCTCTTCTGCTCGAACAAAACCTTATAAAATCTTTGAAGCCTCCTTACAATATTCAACTAAGGGATGACAAGTCTTACCCTTATATCTTGCTTTCTGATAACAGTGAGTTTCCAAGACTCAGCTTTTACAGAGGCAGTCGTCGACGAAAAGGGCGCTTTTTCGGTCCTTATCCGAGTGCGAACGCCACCAGAGAGACCTTGCAGTTACTACAAAAGGTGTTCAGGGTCAGACAATGCAATGATAGCTACTTTAAAAACCGCTCAAGGCCTTGCTTACAGTATCAGATCGATCGCTGCACTGGCCCGTGCGTTAAACTGATTTCACCTGAACAGTATGCTCGGGACGTCGAATATTCAGTAATGTTCCTTCAGGGAAAAAGCAGCGCGCTCGCAAAAAGGCTTACTACGAGCATGGAGCAAGCCTCAGAGGCACGTGAATTTGAAAGAGCGGCGATTGTACGGGATCAAATATCTGATTTAAGACGAATTCAGGAACAGCAATACGTCTCTAACCAGGGCGGTGATGCAGATGTGCTCGCGGCTGCGGTGTCTGGGTCGAATCTCGTCGTTCATATAATCTATGTGCGCAACGGAAGAATCATTGGTAGCAAGGCTTTCTTCCCTCGTTTTCGCCTCGCTTCTAAACCAGAAGAGCTTCTCTCGGCCTTCATTGCGCAGATTTATTTAGGGGATGATAAAGCGGCAAATATTCCACCTGAAATCATCGTTTCCGAACGCCTCCCCGACACTTCAGAGCTGGAAACAGCGTTGAGTTTCGTTGCTGGTAAAAAAATTAGGCTGACTGAGAGGGTGCGCGGTCACCGTTCTAAATGGCTCGATCTGGCGCAAACAAATGCCGAAGAAACGCTGCAAAGCCGGCTTTCCAGTAAGCAGTCTATGCTAGACCGTTTCACGAGTCTGCAGGAAAATCTTTCGCTTGAATTCACTCCCGAGCGCATAGAATGTTTCGACATCAGCCACACCGGAGGAGAGGGGACGGTAGGCTCCTGTGTCGTTTTCGATCAGAATGGCCCCCTCAAGAATGACTACCGCCGCTTCAACGTATCAGGCATAACTCCTGGAGACGACTATGCTGCCATGGAGCAAGTGATCAATCGCCGCTTTACCCGGCTGAGTAGGGGAGAGGGAAAAATACCGAGTGTGCTACTAATTGATGGCGGCAAAGGGCAATTAGCACAAGCCAAAGAGATCCTTGAGAAATTTCAACTCTCAGAAATTGTCCTCGTGGGTATTGCGAAAGGGATTAGTCGGCGGGCCGGACAAGAAACTCTCTTTCTGTCTGTCGAGGCTGGATATCGAGAAATCGTTATGAAGGGTGAATCGCCTGGGTTGCATCTGTTGCAGCAAATTAGAGACGAGGCGCACCGTTTCGCTATAACAGGACATCGACAACGTCGTAGTAAAGCCCGTCGCCTGTCGAACCTCGAAAATATTCCAGGTCTTGGTCCTGTAAGAAGGCGAAAATTATTAACCTACTTCGGCGGAAAGCAGGCGATTATAAAGGCTTCAAAGGAAGAAATTGAGAAAGTAGATGGTATCAGCAAAAAATTGGCTGAAATCATTTATGCGGAGCTTCACAATATCGACTAAGCCAGGCAAATTATGTCTCGCATTGTAAAAAAACCGGTTAAGATGCGATCCGGTCCCTGGCCTGAAACCGGCCATATTTCTTTTTCTGGATAAAGCATGAATCTGGCAAATGCCATTACCAGTTTTCGATTACTCCTGATCCCAATGATTGTAGGGGTCTACCATTCCGACTGGGCTTTTTCAAATGTTGCAGCCGCGGCGCTATTCACAATAGCTAGCTTAAGTGATTGGCTCGATGGCTATTTCGCCAGACGTCTTCAAATTGCTACCGACTTAGGGGCATTCCTAGATCCAGTCGCTGACAAATTGCTAGTCACAACGGTTTTGGTTATGTTGGCGCAGAGATTCTCTGTCCTACTCATTCCTGCGATAGTCATCATATCAAGAGAAATCGTGATTTCAGCTCTTAGAGAGTGGATGGCTTTAAAAGGCAAGCGTGAAGAGGTAGCTGTTGTTTTTTCGGGAAAGCTCAAAACTACATTTCAGATGCTGGCTATTATTGCTCTTATACTCGTCCACGAATCATCTCCTGATTATCTGCTTAGTTTGGGGCAGGGAATGATCTATCTCGCGGCGCTGTTGAGCCTTTATTCAGCTTACTACTACTTGAAGATGGCGAAGCCCTTCCTATCAGGCAGTTAGGATTTAAGAAAAAGTAAGTAGTCGGCGAATTTGTCCGACAAATAGCGTATATAAAGATCTTGACTCTAAAGGGTAGCGCATTAGAATGACACGGTGCGATGGGTAGCTTCAACTTTGATTGAACAAAGTTGACCGAAACTCGAGAAGCTTGCCAAACGACGCCGAAAAAGCGGGAATAGCTCAGTTGGTAGAGCACGACCTTGCCAAGGTCGGGGTCGCGAGTTCGAATCTCGTTTCCCGCTCCAAAACTCTTTGGTCCACCCATCAGTCTTTCTGATGCGAAATACCAGCGAAGCGCCGGAAAGTGCCAACTGGCTGTTGCCGAGGGTCAACTGTGGAGCGCAGATCTTCCTGCTCAAAGACCACGATTCTGCCCAAAACAAGCCGCATGTCTTGGACTCAGGAATACTATTTGTCTCAGAACTGCGATACCAGAAACGTGACTTGCGACGTTGCAAAGTAGCAGTAGTCTCAGTTCGACTTCACTCTGAAACAGCGGTTGGAAATTCGGCGAAACCGAAATTTTAGAGGGCATATCAAGAAATATCTTGAATTTGGCTGGATGGCAGAGTGGTTATGCAGCGGACTGCAACTCCGTGTACGCCGGTTCGATTCCGACTCCAGCCTCCATCTCACTCGCATTCAGGCGGCGCCGAGTTTTGTAAAGCGGTAAGCACAATGAGCCTTGATTCTGTGGGTTTTCGCATGTTTGGTTACCTGCACAGACGCGGTTACGCCCCCTGTCGCACTTTAATGTAAACCAAAAGCCACAAAATGAACCCCTAATAAGTATACGTTTTATTTTTTGAAATATTACGGTTTGCTTAGTTATGGATCTTCAATAGTTATTGGTCTCAAGATGTTTACGCAGACTTCAGATAAAATAATAACCGGTATGTATCAATACTGATCGCGCAGTTTAAAGGTGCGTTCAAGAGGCTTTTGCCATAGATTCACTTACGACGGCGCTAATCTTTTGGCAAATACTTAGAAATATAACCAGTGATTGACGCAACGCCAGATTTTACACTGTCGGATGATTCTAATACTGAAAGACCTCTAAAGGATCTTGATGATAAGACTTAAATTTCCTGGTATTCCTGGGAGGCTGTGTCCTTGGAAAAGAATGAGCAGAGAATCCCTATATTGCTAAAGTTGGACTCCAATCGAAAAGGTTCTTAAACGCCAATGGAGTGGCTATGTATTTTAAAAGCATCTGTTCGGCACGACGATGAGCCGCAGAGCTACTAAGCGATCAAGGTAGGAAGAAGTCCCGAGAGAACATCATAGACTCTGTGGACATACCAGCAACTGGCTATTACCAGCAAAGCGCTCAGCGGCCGGAGTAAACCGGGGGACAGGTTAGGCTTCTTGTAAGACCAGATCTAGCGTATCACTGCTATCCTTGTGTCGCTGCGCGGACTGTGTCGTTGCGCGGACGGTGACTCTTCCGTAAAATAGGGGCTGCCTCAGAGGCCACCCATAATGCCGGTGCTTGCTTCGCAACTGTTGGAGTTGCTGCGTCGATCTTCCACCTGAATGACAAGATTTATGTACTTCTCAGACGACGTAATGATGACCTATTCCTGAAAATACTGTTTTGGTCGCAGTTGACACCCTATCGACATTGACACCCTCATGCGATCTTTTATTTGACCACTTGAAGCGCGCTTAAGGGCCTATTATCTTCTACCCCTTTGAGTTTCAACATCGGATCCACTTCCAGCCCGTATGACTTGTATCAATCAAATAGAATGAAGGCCAAACGTAACTTTTTCTACATCTACTTCGGCTGTTTTACTACACGCAAATAAGGCTTAAGGGTGTTCCATCCATCAGGAAATCTTTCTTTCGCTTCTTCATCAGACACACTAGGAACAATTATCACGTCATTTCCATTTTTCCAATTTGCTGGGGTTGCTACTTTATGAGTTGACGTAAGTTGCATCGAGTCAAGAACTCTAATAATCTCATCAAAGTTTCGCCCAGTTGTCATAGGGTAGGTAAGCATCAGTTTTATTTTCTTATCCGGCCCCACAATAAATACGGAACGCACGGTGGAGTTGTTGATTGCTGTTCTCTCTTCCGATGTACCATCCTCGTCAGCGGGTAGCATATTGTAAAGTTTAGAGACAACGAGATCGGTGTCAGCAATCATAGGAAAATTGACCGAAACACCCTGAGTTTCTTTAATATCCTTCTCCCATTCAATATGGCTTTCCACAGAATCCACGCTCAGCCCGATCACCTTGCAATTTCTCTTTTTGAATTCCTGCTCCATGTTTGCGACCTGACCGAGTTCAGTGGTACAAACAGGAGTGAAGTCTTTAGGATGTGAAAAGAATAAGGCCCAACTTTCTCCTATCCATTTATGGAAATCTATATCACCATGAGTTGTGGCCGCCGTGAAGTTAGGCGCTGGATCATTTAGTTTAAGTGCCATGGTAGCTCCTATATCGCTGATTTCTAAACACGAATAAAGTAGTCTATGTTGCCATAATTTGGTTGAATATTGTGAAGTAGCTCGCAGTTTCACGATGATTCTTTGGAGAAAACCTCTGAAGCATTCGGCTAGTTGGCGTAACGTTCAATGGGCAGCACTAAAATTTGGTGCCTTTGATGATGTTTGGTAAATAGTGGTTAAGTACATTTTTCCAATTGGATTGCACGCTTTCGGACAATATTTGACTAGAATTTCGCCAGGGATTCTTTTTTTGTTGATCTTTCCTCGGAGTAGATATTAGCTTTGAACAGCTTTTGGCATACCCTTCAATAATTGACTCTTATTTAAATATAACTATGAAAAAGCAAATAGAAATATCCTTTTACCTTACAGTCATAATCTCAGCATTCGGATCCTACGCAGAAACACTTCCAGTAACCACTCCCGAAACAGTAGGAATTTCGAGTGAGCGATTAAACAATGTAACAAAAGCAATGCAAAGATATATCGACAGGAATGAGCTCGCAGGGGTAGTCACTCTGGTGTCACGAAAAGGCAAGATAGTCCACTTTGAATCACAAGGGTGGAAGAGTAAAGAAGTTCCTGATGAGATGAGCAATGACACGATTTTTACAATTATGTCTATGACAAAACCAATAGTTTCCGTTGCGTTGATGATGCTCTACGAGCAAGGGCATTTCCTACTTACAGATCCTATTACTGATTGGATTCCCGAATTACAAGGAAAGCAGGTCATTCAAAATGCTGACTGTGAAGGAAATTGCTCCAATGCTCGACGAGCAGCTGACGGGCCGATAACTTTTCGACATGTGTTATCACACACTTCAGGTCTTGATCCATCAAGCGAACATCTTACCAGCGATGAGATAGGTCTGCTCACAAGAAAAAGCACTCTTGAACAAACAATACTTAACAGAGCGCCGCTACCGCTTGCGTTTGATCCTGGAGACGAATGGCAGTATGGAAGCTCCACGGATTACGTCGCGCTTTTAGTTGAAAGAGTCTCTGGGATACCATTAAAGCAATTTCTTAAAGAAGAAATATTCTCTCCGCTTGGCATGACCGACACGTTCTACGAAGTCCCTGATGAGAAACGCTCCAGAGTATCCTCTGTGTACAGCCCGAATGGTCCAAACCAAACAATTACCTTAGCCAGAACAAGTGAATATTCCGCTGCCCCACTGTTCGGAGGTGAATTCTATGGTGGCACCGCAGGCCTTTTTTCAACTGCGTCGGACTACTGGCGTTTCAGCCAAATGTTGTTGAACGGCGGTGAATTTAACGGAGTGAGATTACTTAGTCCTAAAACGATAAGTCTTATGATTTCGAATCATAGTGGTGACGGGGAGGTTTACATACGAGGGCCTGGTTACTCTTTTGGTTTGGGTTTTGGAATTCTCCGTGATGCGGGTCAAGCACGGGATCCGCTTACACCAGGGTCCTTCACTTGGGGCGGTGCGTGGGGCACGATATTTTTCATCGATCCTGCTGAGGAATTAATCGGGATTATGATGACACAGATCACCTCATATAGGCATCTTACGGTGCGTCAGGATTTTGGTGTAACCGCAATGCAGGCAATCGTCGAATCGAATTTGCCATTAGTAGGCTACCCTGTGTTGCGATAAACGAGTTTTTTGTGAGGATCATGCTTTTCTGGCGCTGACTAAAATAATCTATAAGTCGCCTTAAACTCGCTAAATTTTTCTTTGGTAGGCGTAATTTTCTGGAAGAGCTTTAAGACAACCTCAACCACTTGGAGAGCAAGATGAAGCGTACAAGTATTTTTTGTGGGATCTACATCCTTATTCTTTGTAGCAGCACATCGGCTGCAAAACGGGAAATACCTGAAAATCTTGGTGGTGTTGTCAACTCCGGTGCGCGAGATGCAGAGCCAACATTCACTCAAGACGGTCAAACAATGTACTTCAATTGTGTTGATCGCAATGGTGAAAAAGGTTACGACATTTGTATCAGCAGTCGCGTTGATTCCGAATGGTCAGAGCCAGAGATCGTGTGGGAAGTAAGCACGCGAAAATATTTAGAGGTGGAGCCACTGCTGTCTCCTGACGGGCGGCAACTGTATATCATGAGTGACCGGCCGGGCGGAAAGGGAGGAATGGATATCTGGGTAAGTGAGCTGATTGATGGACGATGGGCTGAGCCAAAAAACCTTGATGGCCCGATTAACTCAGCCTATGCAGATCACTGCCTATACTTTGTAGGAAGCAATTGGGAGATAGCGTACTGGACATCAACCAGACCAGGTGGGTTCGGTGGTAACGATATCTGGACTTCACAAATAATTGATGGTGTTTGGCAGGAGGCTGTTAACCTTGGTCCTGCTATAAACTCAGCCGCTGATGAACATCATTCGTTACCTTCACCTGATGGAAACACTCTTTATATTACTAGCAATAGAGAGGGTGGTTATGGCGGAGAGGATATCTATGTTACTTCTCGGAGCAAGAATGGCGCTTGGGGAGAGCTGAAAAACCTTGGAGACGCCGTTAATTCCGGAAAGGACGATCGCTGCCCTGCGTTTTCGCCAGATTTTGCTACTTTTTTCTTTGATTCTGAGAGGACCGGCGGCTACGGCAACAAGGACATTTGGTCTTTGCCATACTCAGTAATCAAAGACATTAAATAAGCACAGCTCTTTTGGAAATTTATGATGGACATATCGAGAATCCATCGGCGGATATTATCGCTACAATTCGTGGGATAACCCTTTAATCTTAAGGTATACCTTACTATTTTGGTGACGATGCCGTAATTGCTATTTTCGGCCAGAAACCAATTCGCGACACTTCGGAAATACACCTTATTTATATTGACAGGATCTTCGTTAGCGTCAGTCGTCGTGAGGATAGCGAGAATTTTGCTTAACTTACCAACAGGTTTAAACGTTAGCCGAAATCGTACGCTCTGACTGCAAGTTTGCTTAAACTTTAAGAGTTCCTTTAAATGTATAGCCAGGGAGACGTATGCGAAAGTAATGAAGCAGGAGTAAAAAAGTCAATACGCGAAGTAATCAATTGAAAATCATACGTCAAAACGGTCTTCAAAGGTGTGCCACTGTTGCGACCGTGTCTCTGCAGAGATAGTGTCTCCGCTCGAACAGTGGCTCCCAAAGCGATTCCAGGAGCGGAAGCAATGTCGCATGAATTCATTCAGGCTAAGGGGCTGCATGAAAAAAAATATATGTGTGAGACAGGACATGAGTGTTAGTTCAGCGATCGAAGAATGAAGCGCCGCTGCATAACAGAAGTGATGGTACAAGCAGACACTAGGGACTTAAAATCACTCCGATATGCGCGAATCTAATGGGTTGTAGCGAGTCTATGGATACCTCCAGAGGTAGCCGGTGCAGCGGAAACTGCAAAAAACTGAAGATATCAAAACTGACAGGACGGAATTTTTTGTATTTGGCACTACCGATAGCGGCGGCGATTGGGGGATAAAACTGTACAAAAGAACAATGTATTTGGACAATCTCGGAAATGCGCTGAATAAATTAAAATTCTACTGTCAGCATGAATATAGAGCCTTCACATTTACGGAAGGGCAGGCGCTGATTATTCCTTACAGTTGGGAAGATAGTTATCTCGTTGTAAAGGGTGAACCCAATGCCACTTTAGAATTTATTCAATTTCGGTCAATCGACTGATATTTGGTTGGCCTTGTAGCCAAAATAACGTTAAACGGCTGTAAAGCCATGGTTTTACTTCCTTACGTGAGCAATGATGCGTCTTGCTCCTGGGCCTCGAACCAATGTCAAAAGAAACTATTTGTGCACTTTTAGCTTTGTTGCTTCAGTTTTGCGTTTTCGCTGAAGCGGGCGCAGACACTTTTAATTGCAAGACGCTGTCACTCCAAGCCAGCACACCTGAATCAGGTCGAAACTTTGAAAAACTTCCCGCCTTTATAGTTGATGTAAAAAGGGGTGTATCAAGATTCGGAGCCTCGGGTGAGTTGAGGGATTTCAAAGGATTTTGTGATCGCGATTCAGACCGGGGTGTAATTCAATGTCAAAGATTAACCAATGACAGTGGGAAATGGCTCTTTACCATTGATCTAGCTGATCTGAGCTTTTCATACTCCCAAGGGTCTCTGACAGGCCGTCTTGAGATAGTTTCATACTCGGGGAATTGCTCAGAAAGCACGAAATAGGTATTCGCGAACCGATTTCTTAGTCACGAAGCATGGGCCGCAAGTAAATAGATGTTAACGGAGGGTCACAGTAGGTCCAATCGATATTAGATCGTATCGGTACGTCAAAGAGTTTTGAAGAGTAATGAAATATTTCTCGGGACAAAACGTTGTCTGTAGACTCAAGGTTCACCGCGCACCAACAATTATCACTGTAGCGCTTTTTTAATTTTAAGCACCAGCCTAGGTCGATTTAATTGATGTAGAAAATTTTCAAGATATTTTTAGCATTATGGGTTTGTTGGGAAACAAACTGTGTTTCTTTCAGCTGCAAACTTTAATAACGTTCAGCGGTTTTTCTCAAATCTTACAGGAAACAAAATTGCATCTTCTAAATAAAGTTTCGGCATCCAAGCCAAATAGATGCTGTTTTGAGGGCTATCGTATGAATCATAGAAAAGTATATTCGGGTTTATTAACTTTTATATTTACCACTTTGGGTACTTGCGCAGCTAGTGTAAGCGCTCAAGAGCAGCACAACACATCTATGCATGATTCAGCACATGAAGGGCATGGGCATTTGGGTCAAGCGGTTAGTTGCACTGATCTAGCTAGCCCCCCTTGGGTGGGCCTGCCTTCAACCGATAGGTCGAAAATAAAAAGCCTTGAGGATTCACTTGCTTCCCTGAGCACACCGACTGCCGCAAGAGCAGCAGGGTTTCTCCCGACGCTTGGCGAAATACCGGCTATGGGGCAGCATTATGTGAGCCTGGAGTTGAGCATGAATAAAGAGCTTGATGTGGATAAGCCCAATAATCTTTTATTCGCTAATATCGATGGTGAGGATAAGCTTGTAGGCGTTGCTTACCTTTTCATGGACAAAGTAAACACTGATAAGAAAATACCTTTTGAAAGCAAGTTGGCAGCATGGCATGATCATCCGCAATTTGCGGGGCCAGGCCAAACCTTACACATGCTCCATGTTTGGTTTATTGAGTCTTCCAACGGTCCTTTTGCGGGATTAAATTTTTGGCTCCCCTTCAAAACCGCTGGCATGGCCGTCCCAAACCCTTGTTGGATGGCTGATGAAGAGGTAGCCGATAAGATCCGACGTGTTTCCGTGGCGTTCGCGCAAGCTACAGGGGCCTTCAGATATCTACTTTCACGTGAATCGAAAAGATCTTCGAGTAATGACGGAGCAGATTTTAAATACAGCGAGGTTGAAATAGAGACAGTGATAGACGCATCTCGCAAAGTCGGTTCAGCACTCAATGATACCGAGGTAGAAAGAGCACTAATGGCAGGTGTCAGAGATGCGGCCGCGCCAACTCTGCCCCTGTTAGAGGGCTTGCTTCTTGTTTCACAATTACCAGAAAAGCCTTTTACTCATGAAGGTGAGGCCCATTCGGAAAGATTCCTGAAATTCCATGAGATAGCACTGCAATTAAATGCTGCGGCTAGGGGCGATAACAAGTTGGCTTGGAGCGAAGCAGCTGATAGATGGATCGAAAATTCGAATGAGGAAGAGAAAGTGAGCATTCAGCGTACACTTAACGAATTGTCCAATAATCAAATGTCCTCTGAAGAACGTGATGCGGCGGGAATAGAACAGCCAACAGGCAAAGGTATTAATTAAACAGGAAACGAAAATTTCGCTGCTAGGGCTGTGGTGCTGCAAACACTGCGATCCGCTTAATTATTCATTGATGCATCCTATCTAACTAGTTTCAATAAACACAGGCTGCTCAACTGCGTGGACTGCGTAATAAGGCAGACATTGGAGCGACAAAAGTTTTGGTCTGTTTGGAGGTATTGGGATGAACGACCGCCGCCAATACTGTATTCTCTGCACCTTCCATCTATGAGGCAACAAATAAGATTAGTAGAGTGGCTTTTACGCCTATTTAACCCGTAATGGCCAGTTATAATTCCATTTGCATCGCTACAGACCTCATAAAAACTAAGCCCAGGTGGTGAAATTGGTAGACACAAGGGACTTAAAATCCCTCGGCAGAAATGCCGTG
>MDTD01087940.1_pt1 | contig 17375 bp, 12 predicted proteins | sample 811221 | NCBI WGS metagenome assembly MDTD01 (sample SAMN05326646, study PRJNA326480) | marine metagenome | isolation source: seawater | place: Pacific Ocean: South West | collected 2011 | reverse complement strand
TGAATGGATGGAATACCAGCAGTGGCTTGATGCTTCAGGTGAAAATCTCATGGTGCCCATCACGGAGCCGGTGATGCTTGGCAAACACGGGGAAATGGCGATTGCACGTGTTCCGATCTGGCATCGCCCGACCCTTGTCGATTCACCGGAGCAGGGCATCGAACTCAAAGGCCCACGTCAACTGCTGGGTTACCTGACCATTGCCGTGTCCGATCGCACCTTGCCCCAAACCCTTGTCTACCTTCGCAGCATTCAGATCAGTGCTGCCTTGTTGGTCTGCGTGGTCATCATTCCCATCGTTCTGCTGATGGTACGCATTCAGATCAGGCCGCTAAACCAGATCATCGACGCCAGCATTGCCATGGCAGAGGGGCATTATCCCACCGTTCAGGATATCCATCGTTCCGACGAAATCGGCTTGCTCAACAAAGCCTTCCACCTGATGATCAACCGACTAAGAACACATCAGGACATTCAGGACAAACTCCACGAACAACTCGAACACAAGGTCGTCGAACGCACCCACGAACTCGAACGTCTCAATCATCAACTCGCTCAAACCGTCAAACAGTTCGAGTCACTGGCTGCAACCGACTCCCTCACCGGCCTGGCGAATCGCCGCGAGATTGGCAAGACCCTCAAACGTTGCTTCCTCAAAGCCGAACACTACAACCAGGACCTTGCCTGCATCATGCTCGACATGGATGGCTTTAAACTCATCAATGACACGCTCGGTCATCAGATGGGCGATGAAGTCCTCTGCGCCACCGCCAAGGCCTTGAGTTTATCCTGTCGCAACTCCGACGTTGCAGGGCGGTATGGCGGTGACGAGTTTGTTGTTGTTCTACCCCAGGCCAACGAGGACATCGCCGTCACCGTAGCCGTGCGTATCCGTGAACAGTTCGAAAAACAGATCCGACAACTGCTCCATCAACACAAGGACATGATCGAGAAGGTCACCTTGAGTATGGGCATTGCCATCAAGTCCGCAGGCGAACTCGTGGACTCCGAACTTATGCTCGCCAAAGCCGACCACGCACTCTACCGCGCCAAAAACACCGGCAAGAACCGCATCCTCATCTACAATCCCGAAGATGCAGACAACAAAACCACCGAGATCATCTCCACGCGGGATTCGATGTGATGCTTTGGTGGATATGCATTTCGCAGAGTAATTTGAATCGTTCCAAGCAATCGACTCAGTGGTCAATTGCATGATCTTTACTGATGTCTCATAACAGAGACACATAGGTTAAGGCAATAACGTTTGAGATGATTGATGCCACGCGGGTGCTGGCACATCCTTGGGTTTCATCGCTTTTAATTGCTCGATGTACCTGTCATGTGAATGATTCTGATAGTCAAACGCGCTTTCGGAATACCACATCTCTGGAATTAATTGAAGTTGTCCCAAGTGGCGGTCCTGGTGTTCCTGTTCGTAATTCTCTGAGTATGCTACAACCGTCAGTCGATCTATTGCATTCTTAAAAACACTGATCGTAACGAAATCACTTCCTACGATAATTGAATGTGGTTTTAAAACGGTGATGGTTGCTGGTAATGTCGGGTCGTCTGGATTGATTGTTGTATACTCGAGACCTGCTGCTGGATTCATGATCTTCTGGCAAGCTGCGAGCAGGGCTACATGATTGGTTCGGTAGAGTATTTCGATACGTCTGGAATCAACTTGTTCGACATTCTTCCAACCTGCAATGGTTGGGAATGTAAAATAAACAACAATCGGTAAAACCCAGGCAAGACAACAAAGCCAACGATGAATACCTGCCTTAAGAAGTATGCTGTATACCAATAAAGTCGCAAAATACGTTAACGGGTAATACCAGATAAAATATGCAACCAGACAACGATGCAGTTCGTCATCACGGTTCTTGATTGGTGAGTCAAAAATAAATATCGCACCAAAGGACAGAATAGGCCAAAGAACTACGCCAATGCCAAATACAAAAGCCAGTATGTATCCTTCCCGATACTTACGTTTTGATTTGTCAGGCATCGTTGATTCGACGTTCATTCACACGCCCTCATAAAATTCCGCGATGATATCTACCTTACAGTTGATGCATGTAATCGCATGCAACATGGGATTATCTTTCAAACGCCTTTAACGTATCCTTCCACTTGCCATAGCCCAAATGCACCATTGCTTTGGCGTCCACGCGGACATGGGGCTTATCACGTTGATGGCGGCTAAACCAAGTCAATGCTGAATCGCCGCGACTGTCTTTGATGCTCGGGTCGGCACCAGCGCCAATGAGTAGGCGAATCATTTCCTCATCACCATACGCTGCAGCACGATGCAATGGGGTTTCACCCACCACGCAGATGTCACGCCAGAAGTGATCGGTTTCGGCATCCACCGCAGCCTTTGCATTCGGATCGGCTCCGGCTTCAAGCAGCAATCTGACACATTCGTTGGCACCGGGATTCCATGCCTTGCCCGTCACCGAATGCAGTGGTGTTTCACCGGTTTTGGGGTGTGCTAGATTGGAATCGCCACCACAATCAAGCAGTCGTTTGAGTGCAGCTGGTTTGGCGTGAAAGGCCATCAGTGAAACAGGGGTATGGCCGCCATAAGCTGGTCGATTCGGATCAGCACCATGTTGGAGCAGGTAGTCAATGATCTGCACCTGTGCAGCGTCACTGCTTTGTTTCTCAGCCTCTTTATCCCAGGTCACACCAATGCAGCCACCCAGGGGGGTGTCATACCCATCCCCCTGATTCACATCCGCGCCAGCATCGACCAACTCTTTGACGCGATCAACATCACACGCAGCGGTGGCATCAAGTAAATCACACGGTTGTCTCGACAACATAGAATCTCCTGTAGCTGAATTGTCCGCTCAGGTGTTTGATTGTGCACTGGGAAAGATCATGGCGAGCGGGAATAGCCACAGGTCCCCCGGAAAAACGATTGTCATGCATCGTTGGCAACAAGTCTGTCGGCTAAAGCAGTTCAAATAATGATTCTCCATTCATCTCTGATTGCGTCATTCCCGCGAAGGCGGGAATCCAGTGGCATGCAGTAGAAAATTGCAAATTTCACTGGACTCCCGCCTGCGCGGGAGTGACGGAGTGGGAGATTAATTGTTTGCATTGCTTTAATGATACCGCCACATGACCCTTGCATTCTCAAATGACATCACGCGTCTGTCAATATTCATTTTGACAGATGAGATGGCAGACGCAGCGAGTTTGTTTGGCATCACTGCTTGAGTTTGGAGATCAGATAAGCTGTCGTGTTCTTGTGCTTGGGAAGCTCGATACCTTTGTGAACCAACTCATATTCCAAACCCAGGGCTTCGAGCTTCTCAGCAAGTAACGCACCGTAGTTGGCGCTATGTGTCGGGTCTTTTTGTGCTTGACCTTTGTCCGGTGTGTTGCCATAAAACAAGTACACTGGCGGATCATCTTTCGTCACCAACTCGTATGGCGAATAGTCTTTGATCCAAGGCAAAACCGCATCGCGGTCCTTGAGAAAACTTCGGATTTCAACGGTGTGATCGCTGTGATCCCAGACATATCCAAAGGCATGCCCACCATAGGTGGCGTTGGGCATCCACGCCAAAATCTGAACCGGATCAAGCGAGGTCTGCGCCCCGATGGTTGCAACGCAGTAAGGTTTGGTCGATTGACGGGCAATCGGATCATCCGAGTTTGGATCAGCCAGGTCATCATGAAACGCAAGCCACAACGAGGAACAGGCCCCAGCAGAGCCACCGGTCACCGCAATGCGATCGGGATTGATGTTCCACTGCTTGGCATGATGTCGCACAAACTGCATTGCTCGTGCTGCATCATCCAGTGGCACCTTCACCGGCGGTGTCGGGTAATCGCCACGCGGCAACGTTGGCCCAGTACCTCGGGTACTGCCTGAATTGATGATGGTCTGTTTGAGATAATGGTAGTTGATCGACACCATGGAGATGCCGTTTTGCAGTAATGCCTTGGGACCACCGGGTAATGAGAACCTGGTTTTGTCACCGCCTAACCAGCCACCGCCATGAATGTGCAGGACGCAGGGCGTGGGGGTGTCGCTTTGAGCCAGATAAACATCCATGACCTGTCGTTCGTCGTCACCGTAGGGCAGGTCCTTGATCGTCGGTTGATTGGCCATGATTTTTCTGCTGCTTTGTATCTTGCGGTCAGGTTGACCGGGTGTTTGTGCATGCACGGATGTCAACATGCCCAGCAGATAACCCACAACCAGAATCGCCAATGGACAACGTGCTTGTTTCATGGTGTGATCCAATGATTTTAAAGGTGTATTAACTCACCGCGCCGCTTGGGATGGGCTGGATATTGCCATGCTTGTTGACACAGACCAGCGTGGTTTCGGCGGTGGCGATGAGATCTTTACCACGCTTGATTTCATAAGCATGATCCAGCTTGGCGCCAGAGCAGGTGTCGATCCAGCAACGGACGGTCAGATCATCATCATACCGGGCGGGTTTGCGATAGCGGATACTCAAACGCGCGACCACGAAATAGGTGCCTGCCTCTTCGAGCCTGGCATAGGATGTCCCATCTCGGCGGAGCATATCCGTGCGGGCAATCTCCAGCCAGACGGCATAGGAACTGTGATGGGCAACATTCATCGGATCGCATTCGCAGTAGCGGACGCGAATTGGAACTTCGATAACGTTTTTCGGGTCAGGTGCGGTTTGATTCTGGGCCATGGGTTGAACTTCTGGAACGTATTGTCAAAAATCTCAATCATTACTTGGCATTTTATCTGGTTGTAGATACCAGCCTGAGAGGATGGCCGGATCGGTCTTGGGGGCAACAAAGGTTTTGCCCGCTTCAAGGGACTCTGACCAGGCTTTACACATCTCCACGACATGAATATCCAACATCATCATGCTGTCCTGCGATGCGTTGAAAAGGCTTGAGAGTAGTCGGGCTTGACCCAGGCGAACCAGTGTGACCATGGCTGCGACCTGGACATCCGTACTCTCGGGATTCATCTCGTTGGCATCTTTGACACGTCCCATGAGTTTGTTGTTCAACTTTTTGGTCTTGTCATTGGGGCCGAGTTTGCCAATCGCCCAGACAGCAGCTTCGCGCGCTTGAGACGGGCAGATGTTCTTGGGGATGAACTCGATGAAAAAGTTGGTTGCCGGTTCGTATTGGATGTCACCCAACCACTGAATGAGTTGGGCCAACTCCAGGGCATGGGGGGACATCGTGTTCTTTTTCATGCCGGTAAACAGGGTTTGGCAGTATGTGAATATGGGGTCGCGCATGTCCGAGACATTCAGCCAGCGAATGGCAGTGGCGGCAGCGATGCGTGCTTCTTCACGCTCTGCTGACTTGAGCACGTCAAACAGATCCGACACCGCGGTTTTGACATCCAGCTTGCCAAGCACGATGGCAGCCTGTTCCTGGCCTTCCCATGCGGACTGCTTGAGAACGTTCAACACAGCCTGTTTGATCGGAGATGCCAAATTGTCCTGCCTGGCAAGTTCGATGAGGTCATTGCGAACCTGCACGCGTGTCTGCGGGTGAGCATCTGCAAGCAAGCTTGCCAGCGGGGTAACACGTGATGAGCTGATCTGCTTAACCAGACTTTGTGCAGCGACACGACGAATCGAGGCATCACGACTTTTGATCAGCGTGTTGGCATGATTGGCGAGCTTTTCCGGATTGGCATCAAGCAGGTATTCGCAGGCAGCAAGCACCACTGCATGATCTTCATCACGATTGGTGATCAAGCTGACGGCGACCGCAAAAGCATCGTCTGAGTCATGGGATTTCAGACATGCAACGGCCATCAACCGACTGGTCAGATCACCCTTGGCCAGGCGTTGAGCATCACCCACAAGACCGCGTTGAGCAATGTTACCCAGCGCCTTGGCGCTGGCGAGTTTAAGCAGGGGATCCAGTGACTTTTCACTCATCAATTGACGCAATTGGCTTTGTGCTTTGTCCGGTGCGGTGATCGCAAGTTGTTCCAGAGCGGATTGGCGGACACTCCAGTTGATCGCAGGATTGGTCGCACGGCTGATCCACAAATCATCGGCAGCGGAGACTTTCCATCTTGCAAGTGTCGCATCAGTCAGAAGCACCCAATCCGTCTTGCCGGTCTTGTTATGCGTCAGCAGAATGTCCGCGGCTGCCTTGTCATCCAAAGCGATGAGTGTCTGCACGGTAGCCATTGCCAAAGGTTTGACGGTGTCTTTGTTTTGAGCCAGGCCGCGCAGTTGCGAACCGTAAATCTCGATCAGGCCTTTGACCTGTTTTTCTGCAGCATCCTTGATGGATTTGACCACTTGCAGACGCAATTCGAGTTCTGGTTGTTTCAGCGCCTTAAGCCAGAGATCGTGAACCTCCTGGGGTACGATTGCTTCAGGTTCGATCGGCGTGAGATTGGGATCCTCGCGCATCGGCCAATCAATGATCGGGTCGGTGTTGAAGGAGGCCTGCGCCATGGCAAAGCTGCTGCAGACAAGCAGCAGTAAGCTGGACAGGCAAACGGTCAAAAGGTGGCTTCTCATGTATAGCACGGTCCTGAAAATTAACGCGGGCGTGAAAGCTGCCACGTACGAAACACCATAATCAAAAACGAAACAACGCTGATACCGCCAAGCAGATACCAGTTAAAAGGAATGATTGCAAAGTCCACAAACTGCGGCATCTCGATGAGTTTCAAAGCGCCAGCAAGGGGACTGATCATCAACGCCTTTTCGACGGTTGCATGCGTGAAGGGCGCATCCAATCCAAGCCAGACAAGCATCGGCAAGAGGAAGATGCCAACCAGCAAGGTGTAACTCACCGCAGTGGCGGTGGAGGTTTTACTCACCAGTGAACTGATGCAGGCCGTGACCATCAATGCCATCACCGCAGTGAGCAGCAGACTTACAAGCGTGTTGGCGATCTGTGTCAGCAGCGACTCATCGATAAGGTAAAGCGTTGCGTAGGCAGGCATGGTTGCCATCAGCATCAGCATTAACGTCAACGCTGCAGAAGTGAGTTTACCTTTGACGATGGTGAATGTGGACAGCGGCGTTGCCTGAAGCAGTTGCCAACTGCGCGTTTCGATTTCACCGCAGATAATACCGCTGGCAAGAGACGGGGTGACCAACACGATCAACGCCATCTGCAGTAGCACGACAATTCCGCCAAGGGTTTGAGCGCCCCAGTTCATGGTGCTCATGGTGGTCATGAGAATCAGCCCCAGCGAAAGAATCAGACACACACCAAAGAGGCGTAGAATCCAGTGTGCACGACCGAATTTTCGCGTGCGAAATTCCTTGACGCGAACCGGATTGGTGAAGCGACCAATCAAACCGCTACGACGTTGCGGATCAAAGAACCACAGGTACATGATGCGGCGGTAAGCCTGTACACGGGCGCTCTGTTCGTCGGTGATTTTGCCTTGAGCGCGAGACTTGTCGAAAATTTTCGAGCCAAATCGTGATGCGGTCCAGCAGGCTGCGATGATCGTGATCGCACCGGAAAGGATGGCAAATTGCATCACCCAGTTCACATCCGAGGTAATCCCCTGTGAGCCAACCGCACCATGTCCCATCAACTGCATCACAGCTGGTAGTGGTGACAAACTGCGGACCCAGACAATCAGATCAAGTAGCGGTCCGGTGACGGTGCCCTGGAAAAATTGGTAGGGGCCCAAGGTGATCACCACCAGGAACAACACCACGCCGTAAGTTAAACGCAACGCCGAATCAGGCGTCGCTGCAAAGCTGCTGACCAGCAGTCCGATGGCAGCATACTCAAGCGCAAGCAGCAGCAGGATGCCATAGAGACTGAGCATTTGAGATGGGTTGACCCCACCCATGGCAATACACGCAGCCGCAGCAGGTGTGCTGAGCACAATGAGCATGATCACAAAGCCAGCCACGCCGACGAGTTTGCCGAAGAAGATCGACCAACTGCTCATTGGTGAGTTAAGCAGCAGCGCCAGTGTCCCGGCTTTCTTTTCCTTGACGATGCTTGTTGCCGGGAAGACCGGCGCAAGCAGGACCAGGCTGACCATCAGGCCGTAACCAAAAAGTTGGAGAATCTGCTGAGCCTGCATGCCGGAGTGATCGGCCATGGCATCAGTTGGCCAACGGAAGATGACCAATGCTGCCAGCACCGCCACGACCAGAAGCTGAATCATCACAGCCTTGCGGGTTCGGAGCATGCCAAGCAGTTCGCGTTGAATGATGGGGTTTGAAATCATTATTTTCAGGGATTGGTGATTAGGGAGTTGGGATTAGGGCAAGGCACAAAACGTTGAGCAGCGCATGTCAATGCGGTGCAGGCCTGTTACTCGGTTGCGGCGTCGGCCTTGGCGTAATTCTGGACAGGGCTTGATGCCTTTTCCAAACCATGGGCACCCTTGCGGCCTGTGCCAGTGACAGTGAGGAAGGCGTCTTCAAGGTCCTGAACCACTTCGCGGAACTGGCAGATGCCCAGGTCCATCTTGGTCAACGCCTTGAGTAAACGTGTGAGGTCTTCGTCGCTGCGGGTGGTGGTGATACGCACCATGGCTTCGGCTTCATAGGCTTCGACTTCCGCTTCTTCACCAAGTCCTTGCTTGACCAGGGCGGTAACCTTGTCGACGTTTTCACCCTTGAGCAGTTGAATCTCAAACTGACGTTTCTGGCTCAGATTCCGCATGATGTCGGTGAGTGTGCCAAAGGCCTGCAACTTACCCGAAGCGATGATCGCAACGGTGTCGCAAATGCGCGACAGTTCCGGCAGGATGTGGCTGGTCACAATCAACGTCTTACCCATGTCCGCCAGACGCAGGAGAATCTGACGCATGTCGATACGGGCGTTGGGGTCAAGACCGTTAGCCGGTTCGTCAAGAATGAGCACCTGCGGATCGTGGAGCATGGTTCGTGCGATGGCGCAACGCTGCTTCATGCCGTGAGAAAGCGCTTCGACGTAGCGGTCTTTCATGTACGTTGAACCAGTGATGTCCATGACTTCATCAATGCGTTTCATGCGCTGCTTGCGAGGGATTTTGAACGCTGCACCGAAGAAGTCCAGGTATTCCCGCACACGCATGTTGTCGTATGCACCAAAGGTGTCGGGCATGTAGCCGACCAGATGTTTGATCTGCTTGGCGCCGGAGACACAATCCACGCCCGCGATGGACGCTGAGCCACTGGTGGGTTTGGAGAGTCCGACGAGGATTTTGATGGTGGTGGTTTTGCCTGCACCATTGGGGCCGATGAAGCCCAGGATGCTGCCGCGGGTGACGTTGATGGTCAACGCATCCAGCGGGGTGAAGTCACCATAGCGTTTGGTGAGGTTCTGGGTTTGCACAACAACTTCTGATGACATGTTGATCTCCTGCGAGTGCAGACAAAGGCTGTGAGTCTTGTCTGATGAGTCGATTCGTTTATTCGGTTACGGCTGTGAGTTGAAGTCGGATACCGCCGGACGCGTCCCACATGTGTGCGTTGACCGGATCCTGATGCATGGTCACTTCAAACTCAAGCACAATTTCCCCGTTGCGATTGATCACCAGATTCTCAGCTTTGACTGGAATCTGAATGCGGTTGGCCAGGTCTTTGCGTGTTGCAATTTCCTGACGTCGGTTGTCACGAATGATCAGGCTACGCCCGGGGGTTTTAAAGTCGATATCCAGAACACCATCCACCGGTTTCAGAGGCAGTAACGCCTTGGGGACGGTGAATGTCAGCTTGAACTTGGCTTCCTGGGAAATGGTCGATGTCCAGCGACCGGTCATCGGGTTAAGCACCGTGCTCATCCCACGATCCCCGTCACGGAAGATGTCCGTCTGCAAGACCGGGGAGGGGATCACAAACGTGGTCCCCGGTGCAGGACGTTCATACGTCAACGGTACACAGACCAACGCTTGTTGCTGTTGACGTGCTTCGTCGGAGGCCTGTTTGAATCCCATGTCCATGGCTCTGGCCCACCACAGCGCGGAAGGCTCGGTGGGGTACGCACTGACATCCAGTGCATCGGAGTTGGGATAAATGAGATTGCGGTAGATTTCCTGACGCTGAATGTCCTGTGCCGTCATCGTTGAAGTGGTGACGAACTGATCCAGGCCCAGCGTGGTGTCAGGGATGATGGAGAAATTGTCATGCCCGGTGAGTTTGCCCACCGCATGATTGTTCAAGCTGGCAATGATCGGATGGGCAACACCTGCAAACGGGCCGGAACTGATCGTGCAGATCATCCCTTCCTTGTTGAAACTGGCGACGGCTTTGACCTTCTGCTGTAGCGGAATCACGCGATCAATGGCATGCTTACGCAACGTTGCCTCGGGTAACTCCAGGTTGTCCCACTGCCACTTGTCCAGGTCCGTCCAACGCATGCGCAGGAGCTTGCCAGTCGAACCGGAGAGGTCCGGCCAGATCACGCCGCCATTGGTTGCCTGCAAAGGTGAGGTCAACCGTGATGGACTGTAGGTACAGACCACGGCATTGGTGATTGCATAATCCGAAATCGGGTCGATCTGAACCAGTTGCACGGAAGCAACCGTCAACGGTGTCTGGCGGTGATGGGTCATGCCCATAAACCAGATCACACCCGCAACGACAACTGCCAGCACAACACTCACAGGTGCCAGTAACTCGGGGCGACCTTTTTTCCCAAACACAATCGCAGCGATGATCATGATGACAAGCAAAGCAAGCAGACTTGCCATCACCGGCGTGCGTGAGAGGACTTCGTAACCAATCTGCTGGGTTCCAGCTTGAGCGAGAATCTCCGGCTTGACCAGGTGCTCGGACTGATTGAAGCGACTGTGTGTGCGGAAGGCTTCGTCAATCACGCGGCTTCCAGCTTTACTTGCTGCATTCCAGTAGGCCGAACCCAGCGTCAGCACCGTCACCCGGCCGCGCCCCATCTGACCGCGATACATCATCGGCCAGCCGTCCATCATCATCTTTTCGTCAGTCTCCATACTTGGAGCCAGAACGCGCCAGAAGTCAACGGGTTGTTCAAATCGCATCCCCGCGGGAATCACCTGGATACCTGAAGCCCAGAATGTGCCTTTGGTGTTTTCCAGACCGACTTCGATTTTCAATTGTGTCGCACCGCTGGGGATATCAATATTCTTTTCATAATCCCGCCAACCTGTACCCACGCGGTTGGTCAAATCCACAGCTTCACCGATGGGATTTTCAGCTGCATCGAGAAACACGAATCGGAGCACTGCGCCGGACACCTGATTGTTGCTTTGAACACGCATGCGACCTTTGACCTGGATCGATGCCCACTGCTGGGAAATGTTCAGTGTGTTATCAATGATGGATCGATCACTTGAACTGTCATTGCGAAAACGCGTGCCCCCGCCGTGAACGTCCACGGTGTCGTCTTTGAGGCCGTTGAGATTCCAATTCTTGGGTTGGCGAACTTTGTTGCTGATGCGTGTGGACATCGAGCCGTCGTTAAAGACATTGCTGCCGATCATCGCCGCCTTGTTCTGGCTGGTCTGATCAACAAGCATCATCGGCAGGTGATCGCCGAGAATCGATCGGGTGACATCCATGCCCGTTTCAGGCAGCATGACGATCAACTGGCCACCCTTGAGAATCCACTGACGGATGGCTTGGATCTGCAAGGGATCCAGATCAGGATCGTCATCGCCCAACAGCATCACCTTGATATTATCGAGCATGCTGGCATCGCTGGGGATGTTGTCGGTCTTGAGTGTGAGATACGTATGGGAACTGCCGAGTTGTTCACGCAGATTCCCCGTCAGTTCATAGCCTGCGGTAGACTGCGGGGCAAGAATCTTGACGTTGATATCTGGTGTTTGTGAGGCGCGATATAATGCAACGTCACGACTTAAAAACACGTCGGATGTGCCGGTGGTGTCAAGCAGTTGCACCTGGGCGTCCACTGCCTTGGTATTGGGCGAGAAGTCCGGTGCACGGAATGGAATCTGAATCTCACGGACACTGCCAGCGGGGATCCAGAATTCCCGTGCAAACTGGATGTTGGACATGCGTGCGTCTTTGGTGAACGTCACCGCAGCCAGCAGTTTCTGATCTTGTGTCGATGGATTGATGACGGTGGTCGTTGCGATGCCCCAGTCACCCTGTGTGACCACGCCAGGACCGGCGACCGTGCCGGAGGAGACAAGCCTGGGTTGCTGAGCATGCACAGACGTGCTGACCAAACTCAGGAACATTGCCAGTAAGAACAAACACAAATTAATTCGTCGCGCCACGCACTACCCTTCCCATGAACAGTTGCTAGCGGAGATGGAAGAATAGAATCATATAAGCCAGTGGGTCTTTTTTCCAATCGTTTGGTGAATGAATTTTGGCAATTGGACGATCAGATTGAATTTAGCTTGTACAATACGCCCATGTTCACCGGACTTGTAGAAACCATCGGCCGTATTGAAATGATCTCCTCCGTCCCCGGCGGCAAGCGTTTAATCGTCAATGTCGGCGATTGGAAGCCGCGTAACGGCCAATTTGAACACGGCGACTCCATTTGCGTCAGCGGTGTCTGTTTAACCATGACACAGCAAAACGGCAATCAACTGAGTTTTGACGTGATCACCGAAACACTCAGTAAATCACGCCTTGGCATGCTCAGTGTCGGGGATGCGGTGAATCTCGAATCCTCCCTCACCGCCAATACGGCCATGGGCGGGCACATCGTCCAGGGGCATGTTGATGGTATGGGGCGCATCGTCAAAGTCGCTGCAACGCCACAGGAATTCCGCGTCACCGTCCAGCCACCCGCCGACCTGCTGGATGCGATCGTCCCCAAGGGCTCGGTTTGCATTGATGGTGTGAGTCTGACCTTGGCATCATTAACGTCGGATACGTTCGATGTGGCCTTGATTCCGACGACGCTGTCTCTGACCACGCTCAAGGATGCTGCCGCAGGGCAGATGGTGAACCTGGAAACCGACATTGTTGCCAAGACCATCCTGCATTGGCTCACCCGTAACAGATCCTCAGCAGACGGCATTACCATGGATAAACTCCGCGATGCCGGATTTATGTGATTCCAACCGCTATAAAAACCGCTTGCAGTTTAGCGCTCCCATGAGATATCACGCAAATCAATCGCGCGGCGCTCGCGGCTTGGGGGGGCGATTCTTCTTGCGTCGTTCCCGGAAAAAGTCCGTGAGAATCTGCCCGGTCTCTTTTGCCATGACACCGCCGACCACTTCCACACTGTGATTAAACCGGTTGTCATTGCACAGTTGATACAGCGTTTCCACGCAACCCATTTTCGGGTCCGTCGCGCCATAAACCAATCGTGGCAAGCGACAGTTCACCAGCGCACCAGCGCACATCGCACACGGCTCAAGCGTCACATACAATGTGCAGTCATCCAGCCGCCAACTGTCGAGCACTTTGGCAGCTTCACGGATCGCCAGAATCTCAGCGTGGCCGACCGGGTCCTGATCCAACTCACGTCGGTTGGACGCCTGGGCAATAATTTTCTCGTGCTGGCAAACCAAAGCCCCAACCGGCACCTCGCCGATATCCGCAGCCTTTTGTGCCAGTTCCAAGGCGCGTTGCATCATCTGAATGTCGAAATCGGTAATCATGCCGACATTGTATTGACTTTCATCAAAACCGCTTGCGGTTTAGCGCGATCTGTTGCATTGAATTCGATTGAGGTTGTAAACTATCGGCAATGAAAATCATCTGTGCACCTGACAGTTTCAAAGAATCGATCTCGGCATCCGACGCTGCCTTGGCCATGCAACGTGGGATTCAGCAGGTTTATCCCGAAGCGCATATCGAACGTTGTCCCATCGCGGACGGCGGAGAAGGCACTTTGCAGGCCATGGTCGATGCCACCGGCGGAACCTATCGTCAGGCATCTGTCACTGGCCCCCTTGGACGTCCTGTCACGGCAGTGTGGGGCTTACTTGGTGAACAGGAACACCAACCCTTAACCGCAGTCATTGAGATGGCCCAGGCTGCAGGTTTGCATCTGGTTCCCAAGGAAAAACGCAACCCATCACTGACCACCACCTACGGCGTAGGTGAACTGATTCGTGAAGCCTTATCCGCTGGTGCACATCGCATCGTCATGGGCATCGGCGGCAGTTGCACCAATGACGGCGGGGCAGGTATGGCTCAGGCGCTGGGTGTCCAGTTCTTTGACCGCACCGGAACGTTGATTGAAGAACCGATGAACGGTTCGATGTTGCCCACCGTCGAACGTATCGACAAGTCGCACCTTGACCCACGTTTGGAATGGACACAGGTGATCGCAGCCTGTGATGTGAATAATCCACTCACCGGCGCGTTGGGGGCTTCCGTGGTGTATGGCCCGCAAAAAGGTGCCAGCCAATCGATGGTGGAGATGCTTGACGAAGCGTTGGTCTACTTCGCGGAACTGGTTGGCGGTGACTTTGCAACGCATCCCGGTGCCGGTGCTGCGGGTGGTTTGGGCTTTGGTTTATTGGCATTTCTTGACGCTGGACTTCAACGTGGGATTGACCTGGTCCTCGACACCATTCAATTCGACGAACGTTGCATTGGTGCATCACTATGCTTGACCGGCGAAGGCAAACTCGATGGCCAATCCCTGCAGGGCAAAGCCTGTCTGGGCGTAGCACGTCGGGCCAACATGCAAGGCATCCGCACGGTTGCCCTGGTCGGATGTATCGGCAAAGAAGCCGAACGCACGCTCGATGCCGGTTTGGCGGAGTATCACATCATCGGCCCGGGTCTTCCCGCCGAAGTCTCCATGGCCAAGGCTGATGAGTTGATCGAACAAACCACTGTTAAAGTCCTGCAAGCTGCGATGGTTTGAGATGGGCGCTGGGGTGTTTTGCTGATAAGGTTTAGAGCAAAAGGACTGGACTATGCGCGATTGGTTACCTCGAATCATCATCCTCGGCTTACTGGGCATTGTACTCGGTGTGCCGTTTATCTTCCGACCTGCCGATGCCTCGCATACAGCAGGCAATCCCGACGGTTCGGCACGTTTGGTGATCATCACGCCACACAACGAACAGATTCGCAGTGAAGTGGCCAACGCGTTTAACACCTACCGTCAGGCGCTGGGCAAAGAGGCCATCGGCTTTGACTGGCGGACCAGTGGGGGCACCAGTGACCTGCGCAAAATGGTCATCGCTGACTTCACCGCCAAAGCTGCAGAAGGCTATGTCTCCAAAGGTATCGGCATTGACCTGTTTTTCGGCGGTGGTGACTATGAACACAACCAACTTGCCAAAGGTGTCGTGATTGATGGGCAGGACGAACGCGAAATGATCGTCGAACCCATCATACTCCCCGAGGGCATGCTCAAGCAGGTTTATCCCAAGGACAACATCGGTGGCGAACCCCTGTATCATCCCAAGCTCTATTGGTGTGGCGTTGTCCTCTCAAGCTTTGGCATTGTCTATAACCGTGATGTCCTTGAGATGCGTCAACTGCCTGAACCCACCACGTGGGCCGACCTGGAAGATCCAAGCTATCACGGTTGGTTAGCGCTTGCTGACCCCGCGCACTCCGGCTCGTTGGCTCAGACGTATAACACGATTCTCCGACGTGCCGGTTGGAACGAAGGTTGGGCGCACCTGCGTCGGATCTTTGCCAACGCCCGCTATTTCACGTCCGGTTCCTCCAAGGTGCCCGTGGATGTCTCATCCGGTGAAGCGGCAGCAGGCATGTGCATCGACTTCTACGGTCGATATCAAGCAGGAGCAGTCGGGGGCAATCGGGTTGGTTACATCGATCCGCCGTTTGTCACCGCTGTGACTGCTGACCCGATCTGTATTCTCCGTGGTGCACCGCAGAAGGATTTGGCCAACGAATTTGTGGTTTGGATTCTCCAGAAAGACACGCAAAAACTCTGGCAGCGTCGCATAGGAACACCCAATGGTCCGACGACGTTTGAGCTTCGCCGCCAACCCATCCGACGTGATCTCTATACCGCAGAAGAAGCCAAGCACTGGACGGACCCACTGATCAAACCCTACGAGATTGCACGCGATTTTCCCAAGGGAACACCCAACTATTATTCCTATGTCGCACCGATAGCCCACAGTCTGGCAATCGACATCCACGAGGAACTCGGCCAGGCATGGGCAGTGATCAACAAGGTCTCCGACAACGATCCAGTCAAAGGCAAAATGCTCGAACTCTTCGATGCGATGCCCGAGCCGTTGCAACTCAAATGGGACTCACCGGACCTTGCCGCCAACTGGTTGACCATCATGCAATCCTCGGATCACCCGCAGCGCAAGCAGGTGGTCGACACGATCCAGGCCCATTATCAATCTCTGAAAAAACGTTGGAGCGATCACGATCAACAACTCAAAGATCGCCTGGATTGGACACTGTTCTTCCGCGAGAATTACCGCAAGATCGTGGCATTGGCAAAGGCGAAGTGACCGGTGACACATCGGGTTGTGTGATGAAGTCATCACACTTGTGTTCAAGGTAGTTTTTAGCCACAGATAAACACAGATTTCATGACACGGTTATACCTATCCCGGTAATAACTCATGCTTGAATTGAGCACCGGGTTGACGCCCGGTACTCAATAAATTGGAACACACGAGCTATCTATAGGATTGATATTAGAGCAGTAAGCGAAAATGAAATTCGTTTCGTCTCGTCATTCCCGCGCAGGCGGGAACCAGTGTCATGCTGTTGACGCTTGCACCTATCACTGGACTCCCGCCTGCGCGGGACTCACGGAAGTGAGCGATCGTTTATGCGAGTTGATATCGTGTTTGTGGATGCAGGGCTTTGATCAGAACTCAAAAGAGCATCGGCGAATCGTCGTCATCCTCGTCGGACTTCTTTTTGTTGCTCTTGCTCTTCTTGGACTTGGGAGCAGGTTCAGGTTCGACTTCTTGCTCGTCCTCTGATTCTTCGACATCTTGATCGTCTTCAGACTCTTGATCCTCATCGTCGTCCTCGGAATCATCTTCTTCCGATTCGTCGTCTTCTGTCACATCGTCGTCTTCAGAGTCGTCTTCTCCGGCTTCCGTTTCATCTTCATCTTCTGAATCGTCATCCGCAGATTCGTCTTCATCCTCCGAGACTTCTTCTTCGCCTACTTCTTGCTCCTCATCGGAGTCCTGGTCGGACTCTTCAAGTTCTTCAGCGTCGGGTTCTTCGACGTATTCGTATTCTGTTTCTTCGTCGTCCTCGTCGGTCACATCGTCATCTTCGTCTGTATCCGATTCGTCTTCTACCGCTTGTGATTCTTCAGCGTCTTCATCATCATCCGATTCATTTTCGTCGTCGTCTTCATCTTCTTCTGATGCCTCGTCATCAGATGCTGACACTTCTTCGCCTTCGGAGACGACATCTTCAGCTGGATCGACCTCAATGGGTTGGGGTTTCTCGACGGGTTTGTCGTAGTCGATGGCATCCAATTCGTCGGTCGCTTCGTTGTCTTCCTGCTGTTCTTCCTCGTCG
>MDTD01009265.1_pt1 | contig 17377 bp, 14 predicted proteins | sample 811221 | NCBI WGS metagenome assembly MDTD01 (sample SAMN05326646, study PRJNA326480) | marine metagenome | isolation source: seawater | place: Pacific Ocean: South West | collected 2011 | reverse complement strand
CTATATCTATAATTAATTTTTTTTTAATTTTTCTGTAATTTATTTTGTCATAAAATTCTTTTTCAATTACTTCATCTTTATTTTGATTGACTTTAGAAAAATCTAAATTAGCAAAAATATTTTTCAAGTTTTTTTCATTTAATTTTGTAATTTTTGAAATATCTCTCAAGATTAAATTGGTGCCAAAATTAAAATCTTGAATAAATTTTAATGAACTATTCTCAAATAAGATAATTTTTGAGTCATATTCATTTATTTCTACTAAAAAAAAATTTTTTAAACCTAAATTTTTATTAATGAGATAAGCTCCTTCTGTAAAATTTTTTGAAATAATTTTATTAATCTTTAAATTACACTTTTGGAAAATATTTTCTAAATTTTTATAATCGTTCCTATTAATTAAAAAAAAGGATAATTCGTGCGAATAAAAATTTCCAAATAATCCAATAGGTAAATTTTCTGTCTCTTTTTTGTCGAGAAGATAAGCTGAATTAAAAATATGTATTACTTTTTTCTCTTTTTCCAATTCATCTATTTTTGATCTTAAATGATTAATTATATAAGTAATATTTTGTTTTGTTAATTGAGATCTATTTAATTTTTTAAATCCACTAAAATTAATTAAAGAAAATTCAAATGAATCAATTATTATAACTGCATCTTTAAATGTAAAATTTAATTTTTGTTCAACTAAAAATATATTTTCTTTCAGGATTTTATATATCATCTCAAAATTTACCGCATATTTTTGACTGATTCCCTCGTGAGAAATTACTTTTGAATATACAACTTTAAATCTATTTTCCTCCTCATTGTCTCCTACTAAAAAAACTATTTTAAATTTATTTATTTCAATGAAAAGTTTTGGAGAATTTAATTGCATAATTTATCTTAAAATTAGTTGATTTTTTATTCTATAGTCAAAAATTTTATATTTCTTAAAATTTTCTTTTTCATTTATGTTAATAAAATTTCTTAAACTTTCTTCATAATTATTTATTGGTAGCTTAATAGTTTTATTATCTAAAGTTAAGAAATCCCACCTTTTTGACTCGAAAAGATAAAAACTTTTAATTTTATAAATTGGAAATTTTATATTGATTAATTCTTTGTATAATAGTTCAAATCTTTTTTTGTCACCGAAAATAACTGGTAAGTCATTAAATTGACTAATTTCAACAAAACTAATAAGTGAATTTTTATCAGTATAATAATATTTTTTTTTTTATTTTGTAAAATAAAAATTGGTTTTTTCTCAAAAATTTTAATCTTTATTTTATTCGGATAAATCTTCTTTATTTCAAGACTGTCGATAAAACTTTTTTGATTATTCAATTCTTCTTCAATCTCTTTAGCATTTATTAAAATCAAATTTTTTTTGTAAAGGAAGGAAAGATCATTTTTAACATCTTGTTCACTTAAAATATTGTTGTTTTCTATAAATATTTCTTCAATATTTAATTTAATATTTAAATCAGAATTCCTGTTCAAACTGTATGTGCTTAAAAAAAACAAAAATATTAAGGCGATAAAAAATCTCTTTTTCATTTATTAATACTTGCATCAAGTAATATTTTCTCCACAAAGTTTGAAAAATTAATACCACAATAATTAGCTATTTCAGGAGCTAAAGAAAGTTTGGTCATACCCGGCTGCGTATTTAACTCTAGGAGATAAAATTTATTCTTATAAAATTTAAAATCTGATCTAGTTACGCCTCTACATTTAAGAGCTCTATGCGCCCTTCCTGCTAAATTAAGTACTTCTTTATATTTTCGAGGTGTAAGCCTTGCTGGCATAACATGTCTAGTTTTAGCTTTTTTGGTGTATTTAGCTTTATAATCATAAAACAATCTTTTTGGTATTAATTCAATGGCGCCAATAGTTTTGTTATTTAAAACTGCTACTTGTACTTCTTGTCCGTTGATAAATTGTTCGAACATTAGTTGATTATATTCTTTATATAAACTTCTTGCCGCCTTATCTAGTGCTCTTATATTTTTTAAAATCTTTACTCCTAAACTAGAGCCTTCATTTAATGGTTTTATGACCACCGGAAATTTAATTTTCTTTTTTATCAGTAGTTTTATTAATTTATTTTTACTGTAAATTTTCTTTTCAATAGTGAGGTATTTTGGTGTTAAAATTTTATTATTTTTAAAAATTTCTTTTGAAATCATTTTATTCATAGCGTTATATGAACTTAAAACTCCTGAATGCGTATACGGAATTCTTAAATATTCGAAATAGCTTTGAGCAACACCATCCTCTCCATCCTTGCCGTGTAAAGCATTAAAAACTACGTCTGTATTGTTTTTGTTAATTAGATTTAAATTTTTAAACTTTGGATCCAGAGTTTTTACAGAATATTTTTTATTTTTAAGAGCTTTAATGCAAGCTTTTCCGCTATCAAGACTCACTGCTCTTTCGCCAGAAGTGCCTCCTAAAACAACTAAAACTCTTTTAAATTTTTTTTTATTCACCTATAATTTTTAATTCAAGTTCCAGATTAATACCTGTTTTTTCATTAACTCTTTTCTTAACTTTATTAATAAGTTTTTCGATGTCTGCAGAATTTGCTTTTCCGCTATTAACAAAAAAATTACAATGTTTCTTTGAAATAACAGCATCTCCCTCTTTGAAGTTTTCACATCCAGAATCCTTTATTAATTGCCATGCTTTTTTTTTGTCACTATAGTTTTTAAAAGTACTTCCACACGTTTTAATTTGACTTGGTTGGGATAACTTTTTTTTTTCAATTAATTTATCTTGTTTTAATTCAATAATTTTTTTTGACTCAATTTTTCCCTTAAGCCTCACAGAAGTAATTATAAATTTATTTGATAAATCTGTTCCCCTGTACGAAAAATTTATATCTTCTCGTTTTATTTCTTTTTCTATACAATCCTGAATATCAATCACTTTAACAGACTCTAAAACTTTAGAAATATCACTACCATAACAACCGCTATTCATAATGACTGCTCCCCCGATAGAGCCTGGAATACATGCGAGAAATTCTAAACCACCAATTCCATTATCCTTAGCGAAATTTGAAATTTTGCGATCAAGAGTAGCTGCGCCTGCCTCTATACTACATTTATCTATAGTTTTAATCTGAGAAAAGTTCGGTCCAAGTCTAATTACGACTCCTTTTACACCTTTATCCCTGATTAGTGTATTTGAACCTGCCCCGAGAATAGTAATTTTAAGTTTATTTATTTTGTTTTCTTTAAGAAATTCTATTAATTGTTGCTTGTTTTGTGGTTTAAATAAATATTCTGCAGGCCCACCTAAATTAAACCAACTATAATTTGAAAGTTTTTTGTTATTTATTATATCTTTATCAAATTTTTTAAACATCTCTTTAGTCAAGCTCATAAGGTAAGTTTTAAATCATTCATCCATTTAGAGACTGAACCTGCCCCCATTCCTATAATTATTTCATCATTAATTAAACTTTTTTTTAAATATTTTTTAAGTTGATCATGATCTTTTACCAAAATCACTTGCGTTTTTGATAATTTAGAAATTAATTTTCCAAATAAAATTTGATCATATTTTGAGTTTTTCTTTTCTCCTGCAGCATATAATGGGCATAATAAAACCGTATCAGAATTAGAGAACGATCTAGCGAAATTGTTTTTTAATGACAGAACTCTTGAATATCGATGAGGCTCGAATATTGAAATAATTTTTCTTTTTTTATAAACATTTTTTACTCCTTCTAATATTGAGGTAATTTCAGTTGGATGATGTGCATAGTCATCATAAAAATCATTTTTATTTTTTGTGAATATTTTTGTCATTCTTCTTTGAACTCCAGTAAACCTCTTTAAAGATTTTTTTATTATATTTTGATTTACCCCTAAATTTAAACAGACCGCTATAGCTGCCGCACTATTGAGTACATTATGTCTTCCTAGTAATCTTAAATAAATATTTTTAATTTTTTTTTTTCTTTTTTTTATATCTTTATAAACTAAATCAAAAACTGAATAGTTAATTTTATATCTTATGTTAGAGACTCTGTAATTTGTTTTTCTACTTTCTCCATATGTGAGAATATTTTTATTTTTTACTTTTTTTAAAATTTTTCTTACGTTTATGTTATCTAAGCAAACAATCGATTTTCCTGTAGGTGGAGTTTTTTCTATAAATTGAGCGAAAGAATTTTCCAAATTTCTAAAATTTTTATAATAATCAACGTGTTCATAATCAATATTTGTTACTACGGAATAATTTATTGGTAGCTTTAGGAAACTACCATCGGACTCATCTGCTTCTAAAATAGCCCATTCGCCTTTTCCTAACTTGGCATTACTCTTTAATGAATTAATTACCCCTCCATTAATTATAGTAGGATCGAGTTTTTGATCAGATAGTATTTTTGCAACTAAAGATGTCGTCGTTGTTTTTCCATGAGATCCTGTAATTATAATATTTTTTTTCAAAGAAACTACATCTGCTAAAACCTCAGCTCTTGTATAAATTGGGATTTTTTTTAATTTTGCAAAAAGTATCTCACTGTTGTTACTTTTTATTGCTGAAGATTTTACAAGTATTGAAGCATTTCTTATATTCGACTTTGAGTGCCCGATAAAAACTTTTATACCAGCCCTATTACAGCTTTTGGTATTTTTATTTTTATTTTGATCACTGCCTTGAATTTTGAAACCCATATTTTTCATAATTTGGGCTAGTCCACTCATGCCAATGCCGCCAATTCCTACAAAATGGATAATTTCTTTTTGACCCAAATTAATTTTTTTCATGAATAATATTTTTTAATTGTTTAGTAATATTATGATAAACATTTTTGTCAGAAAATTGTCTTTGATTGCTTATGATATTATCTAAATAAGATTTATCAGAATAAATTGTTTTAATTAGTTGCAATAATTTGTCATTAAGTTCTTTTTCCTCAATCATTAAGGCGAGATTTTTTTTTTGGTAATAAATAGCATTTTTAAATTGGTGGTTATCTGCTGAAGAAGGAAGTGGAACAGAAATAAAGGGAACGTTAGCATTGGTAAGTTCTGCCAATACAGAAGAGCCAGATCTTGTTAAGGCTAAATCTACTTTAAAAAAGTATTTTTCTAAATTTATACTAAAATTAAATATTTCAAACTCAATATTATTTTTTTTATAAAAATCACTAAGAAATTCATTTTGGTCAGGTAGGCAGTGTTGATAAATCTTTAAAGGAATTTTTTGATTTATACACTCTTTAAATATACTAGGTAAAATTTCTGCAAATATTTTAGCAGCCTGACTGCCTCCAAGAATTAGTATACTCAACTTTTTATTTTCTTTATCTCGATGTTTTGGTGAAAAATTAATTATTTCTTTTTTAATTATATTGCCTATTTCAAAAGTTTTATTCAGATATTTATTAGGTATTCCTTCTACCTCTTTTTTAGAAATTAGTATTTTCTTCGCAAATGGAAGCAAATACTTATTAGCTTTTCCAATTATTAAATTATTTTCATAAATAATGTAATGTATTTTCAATACACGTGCAGCAATACAAATAGGAAAAGATGCATATCCGCCCATACCAAAAATAATTTTAGGTCTTTCTACGATTAGAAAAAATATAGATCTAAAAATTGAGTAAAAAATAAATATCGATGATAAAATTAGTGAAATTATGTTCTTCTTCAATAATGGAGAAGACGGCAATATGGAAATATCAAAGCCAGTAATATCTTTAAAATACTTATATCCTCTTTTGTCAGAAACCAATTTAACATAATAATTTTCATTAATTAAATGTTTAGCTAAATTGACCCCTGGAAATACGTGGCCTCCTGTACCTCCAGCTGCAATAATAATTTTATTTTTATTACTCATTTAGATAGCTTTCGTTTTTAGTATAATTTAAAACTATGCCAGCAAGTATTGAGCTTCCAATTAAAGAGGATCCACCATAACTTAAAAATGGCAGAGTCATGCCGGTTGTGGGAATAAGGCTAGTATTAACACCAACGTGGATAAATGTCTGAAAAATTAATAGGGTTGCAAGACCACACAATGAAATTTTAATTATGTGATTTTCTTGATTGATGCAATTTTTTATAATTCGAAAAGAAATATATAGAAATAATAAAATAATCGTAACTGAAATAATAGATCCGTATTCCTCAGAGATAATTGCTATAATATAATCTGTATGTGCCTCTGGCACACTATCTTTTAGTACCCCCTCTCCCATTCCCTGTCCTGTTAATCCACCAAGTTTTATTGCATCAAGGGCTGATGAAGATTGAAATCTATCGCCCTTTTCTGGATCTATAAATGAAATTAAACGATTGATAATGTAGCCAAACTTTTCGGGCAAAAGAAGCAACAGAAAACTTATCGAAATTAGGAAAACCGAGAAAAAAGCAATTATATAAAATATACTAATTCCAGAGACAAAAACTGTAGCGATCCAACTACCAATTAATAAAATCGACTGCCCGAGATCTGGTTGGTCTATTAAAAGAATTATAACCGATGTGAGTAACAAAAAACTTAAATAATATTTTGATTTTGAGTTATTAAATTTTTCTAAGGTTAAAATTTTAACAGTTACTAAAATAAAAAGAGGCTTTAAAATTTCAATTGGCTGTAATCTAAAAAAATATAAATCTAACCACCTTTTAGCACCTTTAACTTCAATACCAATTATAGGGACTAGTGCCAAAAAAATAAAAGACACTATGAATAATGGTGTTATTAAGTTTTTTAAAATTGAGGTTTTAACAATTGATAAGGATATCATAATTATGAGAGCTAGAAATGTAAAAATTAAATGCTTTGAAAAAAAAAAATAATAATCTTTATTTAATCTTTCTCCCGCTAAAGATGAAGTCGAAGAGAATGAAAAAAATAATCCCAATAAAAATAATATTATAAAGCTAAGAAAAATTTTTTTATCAATGTTTCGCCAATAGGTTAGTAAATTATATTTAAATAAATTTTCTTGCATAAAGAACACTTAATCTTTTAAAAGATTCACCCCTTTTTTCAAAGTTTAAAAATTGATCGAATGAAGCTGACGCAGGACTTAAAAGTATATTATTATTTTTTCTTCTTTTTATTTTAATATCTTTTAATATTTGAATAATTGATTTTTTTAAATTGTTTGTAATTTCATATTCAATTTTGTTATTTAGTTGTTTTTTAAAAAAATTAATATCCTTTCCAATTATGTATGATTTTACAATATTTTCTTTAAAAGCATTGATTTCAATTTTATCATTCTTTTTTGGTAATCCTCCTACTATCCAATAGATGTTCTTTGTGTTTTTTAATGCATGTTTTGTGGCCTCGAAAGTTGTAGCCTTTGAGTCATTGATAAAAATACAGTTTTTCTTTTTAAAAAAGATTTCATATCTATGGGGCAAACCTGTAAAATTTTTTAATGACTTTAAAAAAAATTCATCGCTAATTTTTAGAAGCTTAATAAGTTTGTAAACAAATGTCATATTTTCAAGGTTAATATCCGAATTTAGATATAAATTTTTCATTTTCGATTTCACCTTTTTATAGCTCTGTAAGCTAGGAATAATAAGATTTCCAAATAAATTTCTCTTTTTAAAAGAAGATTTTAGCTTGTTATTAACGATAGAATATTGTCGGTTATTTTGAAGAGTAAAAATTTTAAATTTTGAATTAATATAATCGATCATGCTTCCATGCCAATCAAGATGATCGTTCGTTATATTTAATAATAAGGCATAATCTGGAGAGATAAATTTAGAATGGGATAACTGAAATGAGGATGCTTCAATAATTAAAAAGCTATCTTTTTTTATTTTTAAATCAAGTATAGGCGTTCCAATGTTTCCACCTAAAACGGTTTTATAGCCTTTTTTTTTAAGGACGTGATCTATTATTTTACACGTAGTTGATTTTCCATTAGTTCCAGTTACAACAACACTTTTAAAAAAATTTTTAAGCAAAAAGATTAAATCTATATCCGTAATAATTTTTTTTTTGTATTTAATTAGTTTTTTTCTATTTTTAGAATTTTTTAAACTTACTCCTGGACTTAAAACTATGTAATTAGATTTCTTTAACACCTCATCTAAATTTTTCGCTCTTTTCTTTTTAAATAAATTATAGTTCTTGTCATCCCAAACAGAATAGTTTTTTAAATTATTTTTTTTGAAAAAATTTATTACTGACTTACCAGTTGATCCTAGTCCATAAACTAAAAATGATAAATCTTGGAATTTTTTATCATAATCCATCAGTTACCTTAATTTTAATGTAGCCAATCCAATTAAAGCTAAAATAATTGCAATAATCCAAAAACGAATTACGATTGTAGATTCTGCCCATCCTTTTTTTTCAAAATGATGGTGAATAGGTGCCATTTTAAATATCCTTTTTCCTGTCAATTTAAAAGATATTACTTGTATTATAACTGAGACGGTTTCTAGAACAAATAGTCCGCCAATGATTGCTAAAACAATTTCATGTTTAACGATAATTGCAATAGCTGCCAAAGATCCACCTAAAGAAAGCGAACCAGTGTCGCCCATAAAAATTTTTGCTGGTGGTGCATTATACCATAAAAAACCTAAGCAAGCTCCAACGATAGATCCACAAAAAATTGATAATTCGCCAACATCAGGGATGTATTGGATTTGAAGGTATTCTGAGAATATTGTATTTCCAACAACGTAAGAGATCAAAGTAAATGATAGCGCTACAAGCATAACTGGGACTGTAGCCAAACCATCAAGTCCATCTGTCAAATTTACCGCATTAGATGCGCCGATAATAACAAACAATCCAAAAGGAATAAAAAATATACCTAAATGTAAAATTAAATTTTTAAAAAAGGGAAAATAAAGTTCATATAAATACTTGTGATCAGAATATTTAATTAAAATAATTAATGTTACTAGACTTATAATTAGCTGGCCGATAAACTTGTATCTTGATTGTAACCCAGTAGAGTTTTTTAATTTTATTTTTAATATATCGTCTAAAAGTCCCAAGGCTCCTAGACTCAATGAAACAAAAATTAGTGTCCAAACATAAATGTTTTTCAAATCTGCCCACAGTAAGGTGCTTGAAATTATACCAATGATTATTATTACTCCTCCCATTGTTGGTGTACCAGATTTTTTTACAATATGATCAATAGGGCCATCTTGCCTAATTGGCCCAGTAATCATTTTTTCAGAAAAAATTTTTATTAATGGTGCTCCAATTATGAAAACAACAATTAGAGATGTCATTACTGATAAGCCAGTTCTAAAGGTCAAATATTTAAATACATTTAAAAAAGAATATTGATCAATTAGCGAGGTAAATAGATGGAACAACATTTTAATATCCTTTTATCATTTTTTTACTTAATTTGTTTAGACCAGTCGCATTTGAGCCTTTAATCATAAGATAATCATTATTAGCTATAATATTGTTTAAAGTAAAATCTATATCTTCATCTTGTTGAAAAATATTTCCACGCTTTTCTTCACGTATATTTTTATAAGTTGATAGAGTTTTGGTTCCCTTTACGAATACTTTGTCTATATCTGAATTGTTAATAACTTTTGACAAATTCTTGTGAAACATCTCAGATTTTTTTCCAAGTTCAAGCATCTCTCCAAGTAATAAATATTTTTTAAAATTTAGTTTTTTTATAGAATTAAAATTTTGTATTGCCATTTTTACTGATAGTGGATTGGCATTATAACTTTCATCAATTAATTTAAATACTTTCTTATATCTTTTTATTTTGTGCAATTTACCTCTTCCTTCTGATGGCTCATAACCTTTAAAGAGATTTGTAATTTTTGCGATATTAAGGTTAAGATCGTTTAGTAAAGCTAATGATGACAAGATATTGTAAATATTAATATTTTTAAATTCTAAGTTAAAAAATTTATCTTTAACTCTGACTTTCATTAAATATTTTTTTTCTCTTTTTTTAACAAAAACAGGGAAAATATCAGATTTTTTGTTTTTGCCAAAAGAAACTATCTTTAGGTTTTTTAGTTTTGCCTTTCTACACAAATACTTAAAAAATTTATCATCTCTATTTAAAATAATAGTTCCATTTTTTTGGATATTATTAATAATTTCACTTTTAGCTTTAGCAATACCCTTTAAGTTATCGAAATTTTCGATATGTGCTTCGCCAATATTAGTTATTATCCCAGTATTAGGTTTGATAATTTTTGATAAGGTGTTTATTTCCCCAGCTTTACTCATACCTATTTCAAAAACACCGTATTTATGTGTCAAACCTAATTGAGCGAGACTTAGTGGAACTCCAAAGTGATTATTATATGATTTAGGTGAACTTAATGTTTTGCCAAAATTTTCTAATAAGTTTTTTATTAAATTTTTTAATGAAGTTTTACCTGCACTCCCTGTGATAGCAATTATTTTTGCTTTTGAGTAATCTCTTTTCTTTAAAGCAAAATGATTTAAGAACTTGATTTCATCATTTACTTTAATAATTTGTTTTCTGTATTTTTTGTTTTTTTTTGAGGATACTACAAATTTTGCGCCTTTTCTTAATGCTTCATTTATAAATTTAAATCCATCATTATTTTTTCCCTTTATCGTTAAAAATAAGTTATCTTTTTTTACTGTCCTTGAGTCAATCGAAAGCCCATGAAAATTTCTAACATTAGAGTGTATTGCTAAATCTCTTAGAATTTTTCTATTCTGGTCAAAATTCTGATCTTTGGTAGATTTTTTTTTAATTTTCAACCTTATATTATTTATTATCTGTTTGTCTGAAATCGAAATAATTTTATTTTTAAAAATTTGATCAGTTTCATGACCTTTTCCTGCCACCAAAATAACTTCGTTTGGTTCAGCGTTTAAAATTGCTGCTTTAATTGCTCTCGAACGTTCTCCAATATTATACGAATTTTTGTTTACAATATTTTTAAGAATTACTGAACGTATTTTTTTCGGATTTTCGTTTCTAGGATTATCATCAGTAACATAAATTTTTTTACAATTTGAACTTGCTATTTTGGCCATTAAAGGTCTTTTTTTATAATCTCTATCACCTCCGCAACCAAAAACTAGGGAGATTTCTTCTTTGTGCTTATCTCTTAGAGCTTTTATAGATTTATTAAGTGCATCAGGTGTGTGAGCAAAATCTACGTAAACTTTAATATTATTTGAAAAAATTTTAATTAATTCCAATCTACCATTAACATCTTTTATTTTAGGAAGTAACTTAAAAATCTTTTTTTCCTTTAAATTACATATTTTGGCTGCTGCGACGGCCATAGACAAATTCCTAATTTGGAATTCATTCATATTTAAGTTTATTTCCTCATAAATTTTTTTCTTTATCTCATTAATATCTATCAAAGGTAATTGTTTTTTTTTGGAGATCTTTTTTAAAATTGGAAATTCTTTTAAATTGCTATCAGAAATTATTTTTTTACCTTTACTCATTATCTTTTTAAACAAAAGCATTTTTGACTCAAAATAAGAGTTCATTGTTTTATGGTAATCCAAATGGTCTTGGCTAAAATTCGTAAAAATACCTGCCTTAAAATTCACATGATTGACTCTTTTTTGATGTAAACCGTGACTTGAGGTCTCAATAATAACATTATCAATTTTTTTTTCTTTTAGTTTTTCAAGTGTTTGATGAAGTGTAATGGTATCTGGTGAAGTTAGTTTAGATTTAATTAATTTATTTTTTAATTTGATACCAAGAGTGCCAATCGATGCTACTGGAATATTGTTAAGATTTAATATTTGATAAAACATATCTGCTACGGAAGTTTTTCCATTAGTACCAGTTACGGCTATTATATTTTTCGGTTTAAGTTTATAAAATTTTGATGAAATTTCGCTGAGTAGATTTCTCACATTTAAAGTTCTTATAATAATAGTATTTTTTTTTTTAAATTTACAATTTTTTGAACAAATTATGACTGAAGCTCCATTTCTTAGTGCTTCATTTATAAATTTTTCCCCGTTTACTCTATTTCCCTTAATTGCAAAAAAAATATATCCTTTTTTAACTCGTTTACTATCGATTGCTAAACCTTTAATCTTTACTCTTTTTCTAATTGATTGATGATTTTTAATTAATTTTTCCAGCAACATTTTGATTGTCAAAGTCTTCACTTTTTATGGCTAAAATTGGTCCAATTTTTTTTATTATTTTGCCTGCTACATATACTGAATTCCATCCTGCTTCATTTCTAGTAGCTTTTAACTTCATCCCTCTATAATCATAAATCAAGTCTTTTGCTACTTGTGGATTTTCAAGCATTACCAACAAAGCGTATTTAGGTGCCTCCGATGGAAATATAGAAATAAATGTATTTAAATTTTCGGACTTATTTCTATAATTTTGTGATGTTCCTGTTTTTCCACCAACATTATAACCGTAAGTATCTGCTAGACTAGCGGTGCCCTCCTCGTCAATAACAACTTTTCTTAGAATCTTATTAATACTTTTACTGGTTTCTTTAGAAATTAAACTTACGGAATTTTTTTCTCTTACATCCGCGACTAGATTTGGTTTTATTAGCTTGCCTCCATTAACTAGTGAAGCATAGACTGTCAGTGCTTGCAAAGGAGTAGTAGTGATGCCATGTCCGAAAGAGACTGTTTCTAATTTACATTTATTCCAGTTGAAATTTAATGGATTACCAACTTCTTCCAACTGAATTTCAGGACTTTTCAATAAATTTGATGCTTCTAGGAATCTTTTAAATTTTTGTTCGCCAATTTTTCTTGCAATAATCAATGTTCCAACGTTAGAAGATCTGATTAAAATATCTTCTACAGATAGATTTTTAGGAAATTTTTTATTGTCAGAAATAACATATTTAGAACATTTTACTGACTGGGGGATGTTTTTAATGATTGTTTGGGATTTTACAAGATTATTCTCTAGAGCTAATGCAATTGTAAAAGTTTTAAAAATTGATCCTAATTCATAAACGCCTTTAGTAATTTTATTTATAAATCTTTTGTCTGTAACATTGACTCTTTTATTTATGTCATAATTTGGTAAAGAGACGAGTGACAAAATTTCTCCATTATTCACGTTCATTAATAAAGACGCTCCTCCTGTTGCATTAAATGTTTTAATAGCTTCACTTAATTCTTTGTTAATTAAATGTTGAATATTTGTATCTAAAGTCAGATATAGGGGTTGATTTAATAAATCATCGTCTTTCAAATCTTTGTCAAAATATTTTTCTACTCCTGAGATACCGTAATTGTCATAATCGACCTGACCGATTATGTGACTAAACAAATTTGAATGTGTATAAATTCTTGATTGAAAAGGTTCAAAAACTAATCCTTTTTCTCCCAAAGCCCAAAGTTTTTCCTTTTCTTCCTGAGTGATTCTTTTCTTTAAATAAAAATATTTATTTTTTCTTAATTTTTCCTCTATTTTTTTTATAGGAAAATCTGGAAAATTTAATTTTAGCTTTAACAAAAAATTATTTTTATTTTGAATATAGGTAGGATTAACGGCAGCATGAAAAGATTTTATATTTCTAGATATTAGTTCTCCATTGCGGTCAACTATATCTCGTCTCAATAATGTAAATTTTTTTATATCACTATCTTGGCCAAATAACTGAATTTTATTTAAAGATACGTGAATAATTCTAATACTGAAAATAAAAATTAAAGAAAAAAATAAGAAAAATAATAAATAAATTCTATCTTGTAAAAAATTATTTTTAAGTGATGTCTTAATTTTTTTATTTGTTTCTAGAAAATCGTCAAAATAAAAACTTGTTTGGTTAATATTTAAATTTTTAATTTTTTTTTGTTTTTTTTTCATATTGGTTTTTTTGATTTACTAATCTTTTTTCTATTTCAATAAAATCAGATATACTTAAAAAGATTTTTGAGTGGTCCATAGGTAAATAGATATTATTACCTAAGTGATCAATTTTTTTTTCGATCATTGACGGTGAAGACAGATAATAATAATCAAGTTGGGTCTCGTTGAAATCTCTCTCCATTAATGAAATTACTTCAACTAAATTAAAAATTTTTTTTTCTATTAATCTTGTTTGATTCTTTATCGCCGAGGTAAGTATTAATAGAGAAGAAAAAACAACGACTGAAATTAGTACTTTTAATCTAAACATTGATTTCCTCTATATCTAAATATTTTTTAAATTTTTGAAATAAATTTGATGGACTGGAAAATTTGTCTTTGCTTCTTATAGCAAATCTTAGTTTAGCGGATCGGGAGGGTTTATTAACTCTGATTTCTTTTTCAGTTGGTGTGATAATTTTCCTATTATAATTTTCGAATAATAAAGAATTTGTATTATAAGTTTCTGGTAAATACCTTGAGGGTTTTGATCTGTTTGGAGAATAATTACTAAAAAAGTACTTTATAATCTTATCCTCAATTGAGTGAAAACTGATCACTATCAGTTTACCGCCAGGTTTTAATAATTTGGTTGCACATGTGATGCCTGTGATAAGTTCTGAAATTTCTTTATTTACAAATATTCTTAATGCTTGAAACGTTTTAGTGCTAGGATTAATTTTCGTTGAAAAATTTTTTTTTTTACTTTTTTCAATTATTCTAACTAATTCATCTACTTTTGTAATTTTTTTTTCTATTCTAGCTTTGACAATATTTTTAGCAATTTTTGATGCCTCTCTCTCATCACCAAATATTTTTAAAATTAATTTCAATTTTTCTTCACTTAAAGTATTTACTACTTCTTGTGCTGATTTATCAGCAAGACCCATATTCATATCCAAACTATCTCTTGATTTAAAAGAAAAACCTCTTTTTAAATCATTTAGCTGAATTGAAGATAAACCAAGGTCAAATACAAATGCATCTACCTCTGATGATAATATATTGTCTAATTGACTGAATTTTAATTTGTTAAATTCAAATCTACTTCGATATTTTTTTTTTAACTGATTTGCTATTGAAATAACAGCAGGATCTCTATCAATACCGATTACTTTAGTTTTTTCGAACTCTAGTAATGCTTTAGAAAAACTCCCTCCTCCAAAAGTACAGTCAACGAAAATACCTCCATTATTTGGAGAAGAAATGTGAATAACCTCACTTAACATCACTGGATAATGGGATAAATCCAGTGATGATTTTTGAGTTTTCATTAACCTTCAGTTTAAACATTAAAACTTTTGCCTTCTTAAAAAGGCAGGTATTTCGAAGTCTTCATCTTCATGTGTGTCCTGTTCAAAAAGCTGTTCAGAGCTATTTTCAACTGGTTGGTTTTCTAATTCAGTCTTTTCCTGATTTTGATCCTCAGAGAAAAGTTTCGGTGTATATTCCTCTGTTACAGCGTCCTTTAATAGATTGTCCTCGTGTCTTTGCATCTTTTCAGTATTATTTTCTGAGTTATTTTCCATATAAGAAGCACTCTCAATAGATACACCTGCAGGAATTTCGTCAGCAAAATTATTGAAAGCTGGAAATTCTTCATTAAGACTATTTTCTTCTTTAGTCTCAAAGTTTTCTATTATTGAATTTTGTTCTTCATCGTTTTTAATTTCATAACTTTCGTCTAATTTTAACGCATTCGCTCCATCAATAGAGTTAACAATGTTCTGTTCTATATTATTCTTAGAAAATAAATGGTCGGACATGTTGTTATTTTTATTGTTTAATCCATTAACTACATTAAACACTGGTCTTGTTTCAGTTAAAATAGACGAGCCTTTCAAAGATGTTGCAACAATTGAGACTCTAATTTTACCATTCATATTTTCGTCTTTTATCGCACCAAATATTAGTTCTGCCTCAGGGTCTACTTCAGCTCGAATTTTGTTAACGGCTGCGTCTACTTCAAAAAGTTTTATGTCACTACCTCCTGTAATATTTACAAGCAACCCTTTAGCTCCTTGAAGCGTGTATTCATCAATTAGAGGATTATTTAATGCCAATTCTGTTGCAGCCATAGCCCTATTTTCACCATCTGCTTCACCCGTGCCCATCATCGCTTTTCCGCTCGAGCTCATTACCGTTTCAACATCAGCAAAATCTAAATTTATCATTCCAGGTCTTACCATTAAATCTGTAATACTTTGAACGCCATGTTTAAGTACGTCGTTGGATAAACTAAAAGACTCCTCAAAACCAGTGGCTTCATTGGCAATTTTAAAAAGGTTTTGGTTAGGCACCACGATAGTTGTATCTAAATGTTTTTTAAGCTCTTCCAAACCGGTAACTGCTCTTCTCATTCTCTTTGGGCCTTCATAAGAAAAAGGTAAAGTTGTTACACCAACTGTCAAAATATTCATTTCTCTTGCAGCTCGAGCAATCACGTGAGAAGCACCAGTGCCTGTACCACCGCCCATTCCTGATGCAATGAAAACCATATTGCTACCCTGCATGTAGTTTACTATTTCATTAATTGACTCATCTGCAGCAGCTTGACCGATATCATGTTTTGCTCCAGCCCCAAGTCCCTTTGTTAAGTTCATACCTATTTGAATTTTTGCATCAGCTTTACTCATTTTTAAATCTTGAGCATCTGTATTAACTGCAACAAATTCTACTCCTTCCATTCCGGCTTCGATCATAGCATTAATCGCATTCCCACCAGCACCTCCAACTCCAATAACTAAAATCCTTGGTTTTAATTCCCTCAATTCTCCTCCTCCAACATTTATACTCATGATGACTCTCCTTTCATTTTATTTTCCCATTTTAAATTAGATCTATTTTGAAAAGCTTTTTTTCTTGCGAATACTTTGAATTTTTCAAAATTTTTTGGTTCCCATATTTGAAAAGTTTTACCAAGTCCTACAAATAAAATGTTGTTCTCTATTTTTGCGTGTTTTAGCAACTTTTCAGAGATAGAAACTCTGCCTTCTGTATCAAATTGTAAATTTTCACTCTCAGATAAAACTGAAGTTGCGAAATAATCTCTTTTTTCTTCAAATGGGTTAAGTGAGTCAATTGCATTAGCTAATTTCTCAACTCTGTCTTGGGAACAAGCCTCTAGAGCTGAATAATTAAAGGAGGGATATGCTATAAAACCGTTGTAACCTATTGAGCTTAAATGTGATCTAAAAGTTGATGGCACCGAAACCCGTCCTTTCTTGTCTATTTTGTTTTCGTAACTTGCTAAAAACATACTGTTTAAAAAATCCTCTTTTAAAAAATATTTTCAAATCACCCTCCATTATGGGATAATTTGGGATAGTATGGGTTTTTAAGAATTAGTCAATAACATTGTATATTAAAGTATAAGTACAAAAGCAGAACAATTTGCATGATTTTGCCAGATAATCTATAAGCCGGGTTCTGTCATTGAAGATGTCATTTCTCTAGGCTTAAATTCGCATCTAAGCTCAAGCGGCTAACCCAGGAAACTAACAAAAGACCGTTTTTAGCTTAATAACGCAATGT
>MDTD01147271.1_pt1 | contig 17379 bp, 15 predicted proteins | sample 811221 | NCBI WGS metagenome assembly MDTD01 (sample SAMN05326646, study PRJNA326480) | marine metagenome | isolation source: seawater | place: Pacific Ocean: South West | collected 2011 | reverse complement strand
TTGTCGACCAAATCCTTTTACCTCTATTACTGACAAACCCTGGATGCCCAACTCTTGTAGAGCTTCCTTTACTTCATCTAGTTTAAACGGCTTTATTATCGCCTCTATTTTTTTCATGGTAGTTTCTCCTTACAACCACGGCACCACTGTCGTTCGCATGCTTAATTTTGAATTCACAGTCTTGAAATGTATCTTCTATATTTTTAAGACCTGCACTTCAGGCATAAATCTAATTTTTAATCATAACGATTAAATTTTAAGCAAATTAAAAATTTAATTTGTTTGTGATTTGTGGTTAAAAAAATTTTTAAAAAATGTCGTTTTGCACTCGAAACCTGACAATCCTTTTGATAAGCACGATCAAGTAAACGTTTAAAAGTTACAAGCGGGTGTGGCGAAATTGGTAGACGCACCAGATTTAGGTTCTGGCGCCGCAAGGCGTGGGGGTTCAAGTCCCTCCACCCGCACCATATAATTAAATAAAACGTGTAATATCAATACATTACCTGAAAATATAGTTTCAATCCACCTTTCAATCCACCTTTTTGTTACGGCTCTTTACTCATGTTGTTAATTCTTCGCGCGCGCCCGCGACTGTGATCGTTACTGTGATCCGCCTCGCGCGCCCGCGCGCGACCTTGTCGCTTAATGTGATTCCTAAGGTTCCCGCGCGTGCGTACGCGACTTGCGCTTTTATTGCCCCTTTATCAGGCGTAGGGGGGAGGTGTCGCATATATCGATAGGACGGTGGATAAGATGAGTTTTGTCATTTCTGTCATGAAGTCAGTCGCATCTTTATCCGTAGATCGTCAAAACCGCGTGAGTAACTCGGCAGGCTCATAACCTGAAGGTCGCAGGTTCAAATCCTGCTCCCACAACCAATATAAATTAAAAAAATTGATTGACAATGGAACGTTCCAAAAGCAGGATAATGGAACGTTCCAAAAGATTCGATCGATAAAGGCTGCTCATGAACAATCACGAAACCCGTTGGGGCTTAATTGGTGCAAGTACGATAGCGTCGCAGTGGATGATCGGGGCGATACGCGCGCAAGAAGGTCATAGCATTACATCAGTATTGAGCACTGATGCATCTCGTGGAGCTGATTTCGCAGCTTCTCATGAGGTCGGTAGCTCAACTACTTCACTTTCGGAAATGCTCAATGATCAACCAGTTGATGCTGTGTACATTTCAACGACGAACGAAAAACATTATGATCAGGCAATGGCTGCGATTTCCGCTGGTAAGCACGTCATGTGTGAAAAGCCCTTAGCAATGAACAGCCGTGATGCTTCTGAAATGGTTAAAGCAGCCGAAAAGGCGGGCGTTGTTTTTGCGACAAACCATCATTTGCGGAATGCAGGGAGCCACCTTGCCATAAAAGAGCTGATCCGGTCTGGACGATTGGGTTCGGTGCGCAGCATACGTATTTTTCATGCGGTTATGCTGCCCCCACAATTGCAGGGATGGAGAATAAATAATGCAAGCGCCGGCGGCGGTGTCATTCCAGATATCGTGGTGCATGATGCGGACACTGTTCGGTTCCACCTGGACGAAGATCCAAAAGAAGTTGTTGCAATGGAGTCCTCTGGGGTGATGGGGCGCGGAGTAGAAGACAGCGCCATGTCTGTATGGACAATGCCCTCAGGGATCATGGTGCAAACACACGAAAGCTTCACGCATCCTTTTGCAACCACTGGATTTGAGGTGCATGGTGATAAAGGCTCTGTCATTGCAAGGAACGTAATGACGCAACAGCCGATAGGAGAGATTATCCTAAGAAATGCAGATGGCGAGCGTCTAGTGCAATTTAGCGATCACAACTTATACGAACGCTCAATGGGTATGTTTGCGGCCGCGATCAATGGTGAGGGTACGCCATCGGCCAGTGGCATTGATGGTGTGAAATCTTTGGCGGTTGCAGAAGCTGTCAAACAGGCTGCGACGTCTGGTCGTCGGATCACAGTTGATTACGGTGGAGTTTAGGCGTGAGCAAAGTTGTTTCAGCAGCGCATGCGGTATCGTTCGTAAATGATGATGACGTGGTTTCTGTATCCTCTTCCTCTGGTTTGGGCTGTCCAGACCTTGTGTTGCAAGCGTTAGGGGAACGTTTTGATGAAGAGGGACATCCTCGGAATTTAACGACGCTTAACCCCATCGCGGCGGGTGATATGTATGGTATCAAAGGCATTGATCACATTGCCAAGGATGGCATGTTGTCGTGCGTCATCGCTGGGTCTTACCCATCTGGTCCATCATCCAAGCCCATGCCAGAAATTTGGAAAATGATCGTTGAGGATCGTGTTCGTGCCTACAACGTACCATCGGGGATAATGTTTGATATGCATCGCGATGTCGCCGCGCGCAGACCGGGCGTGTTGACAAAAGTTGGGTTGGAAACCTTTGTTGATCCAATTCGAGAAGGATGCGCGATGAATGACGTCGCAGCGTCACATCCCATCGTATCTCGTCACGAAATGGCTGGTGAAACGTGGCTTCATTTTCCGAACATTGTGCCAAACGTGGCTATCATTCGTGCAACAACTGCAGACACAAACGGAAATCTGACCTACGAACACGAAGGAGCCTATCTAGGCGGTTTGGATCAGGCGATCGCGGTTCGTAATCATGGCGGGGTGGTGATTGCCCAAGTCAAATGCGTAACCGATGCCAATTCCCTTAGGCCGCATGACGTGCGTGTGCCAGGGCATTTGGTTGACTATATCGTGTTAGATCCTGAACAAAAGCAAACAACCGAGACCCAATATGATCCCGCAATTTCGGGTGAAATCATGCGCACTTGGGATAGCTTTGCGCTGGCTGAATATAACATTGAAAAGATCATCGCGCGGCGCGCAGCGATGGAATTGCAGAGTGGTCAGACTGCAAATCTGGGATTTGGTATTTCTGCGCTCGTTCCGCGGATATTATTGGAAGAGGGGCACGCACAAAAGGTGACTTGGGCGATTGAACAGGGCGCTGTTGGTGGTATGCCATTGACCGGCTTTGCATTTGGTTGCGCGTCAAATGCCAATGGATACGTTCCATCGCCAAATCAGTTCACCTATTTCCAAGGTGGTGGATTTGACGTGACCTTCTTATCATTCCTTGAGGTCGATGTGGATGGTAATGTGAATGTCTCTAAACTCGGGAAAAAACCTTATCTAACGGCTGGGTGCGGTGGGTTTGTAGATATCACTGCACATGCGAAAAAAATTGTCTTTTCTGGTTTCTTTGAGGCAGGTGCACAGCTTGCCTTGGCTGAAGATGGCTTGCGCGTTTCTGCGCCAGGTAAATTCACTAAAATGGTCGATATGGTTGAGCATGTGACATTTGCGGGAAAACGCGCGAAACAGATGGGACAAGATGTTTTGTATATTACTGAACGTTGTGTCATGCGCTTGGGTGATCAGGGTTTAGTAGCGATCGAGATCATGCCAGGGATCGACCCCGAGCGTGACATTGTCGCGGCCTCAGATGGCCGTGTTCAAATCTCTCCTGATGCAGTTGAAATGCCTCTATCGCTTTTGAAAATGGACCCGATGGGGTTGCAGATATGAGCGCAGTTTCATTGACCATAACAAATGCTATTGCGGAACTCCATTTGGATAATCCAAGCAAGCTGAATGCACTCACAATTCAAATGTTGGATAACCTTAGTTCGCATTTGGATGAAATCGAACGTAATCCGACAGTTCGTGTGGTCTTGCTGACGGCTGCACCTTGTAAAGCATATTGTGCAGGAGCGGATATTATAGCCTGGGGGCAACTCAGCCCTGCTGAATTTGCGCGACATTGGGTGCGCCATGGACATCGAATCTTTGATCGACTTGCAAGACTAAGCAAACCAACAATTGCAGTTATTAATGCACACGCATTTGGCGGTGGTTTGGAATTGGCGGCATGCTGTGATATCCGTATTATGGCGTCGCGGGCGACATTGGCATTGCCAGAGGCGAAGGTTGGTATTGTCCCTGGTTGGTCAGGAACACAGCGCCTTACGCGACTTATCGGTGAACCTGCTGTAAAAGAGATGGCCTTATTCGGTCAGCGTATCGTTGCAAACCGTGCGGTGACCTTGGGGTTTGCGTGTGAGGTTGCTGATGATCCGCATGCCCGTGCACTGGAATTGGCGCACGACGCATGCACTCTGTCGCCTAGGGCGACAGAAATTGCCAAAAACATGATCCATGCTGGTGCCGGAGAAGATCACGCCGCGTTGATCGAGGCATTAGGCTCGGCCGCGATATCAGCCACCGATGATCGGCAAGAAGGCGTCGGAGCATTTGAACAAAAGCGCGCAGCAAAGTTTTCGGGAGCGTAAGATGTTGGATTTGAATTTACGCGTTCATTCGGATTTGCATTTGCCAAGTGACATTGTAACACACAAACACTTCATTGACGGGCAATATTTGGAAAGTGCGTCGGGCGACGTAACTGAACGTGTTGCGCCGTCGCATGGCGTCGTTGTTAGCCGTGCTGCGAAAGGTACAGAGGCAGAGGTAAATTTGGCTGTCGCAGCAGCGCGTCGCGCTTTTGACAATGGGCGTTGGTGTCGTATTGCAGCAAAAGAACGGGCCATTGTGTTAACGAAAGTTGCAGACCTGATTGAGCAAAATGTTGAACGCTTTGCACTGATTGAGTCGCTTGAGTCAGGAAAGCCGATTTCACAAGCGCGTTGCGAAGTTGGCGGTGCCGCAGAGCTGTGGCGTTTTGCGGCTTCGCTGGCACGTACCTCGACTGGTGAAACGCATAATAATCTGGGTGATGATATTTTAGCGATGACGGTCAAAGAACCGATTGGGGTTGTTTCCATCATCACGCCGTGGAATTTCCCTTTTTGGATCCTAAGCCAAAAACTACCATTTGCTTTGGCTGCTGGGTGTACATGTGTCATTAAACCATCAGAATTTACACCTTCAACCACTGCAATGCTTGCGGATTTGTTGGTGCAGGCGGGTATGCCGGAAGGGGTGTGTAATATCGTTTTAGGTCATGGCGATCCTGTTGGTGCGCTGATGACCAGTCATTCAGACGTCGATATGGTCAGTTTTACTGGGTCGACCGCTGTTGGAAAAAAGGTGGCCGAAGTCGCTTCTGATACCTTGAAAAAGGTGACTTCAGAGCTTGGCGGAAAAAATCCACAAGTGATTATGCCTGATGCGGATTTAGACGCCGCTGCGGATGCCGTGGTGTTCGGTGTCTATTTTAACGTGGGTCAATGCTGCAATTCATCGAGCCGCATCATAGTGCACCAAGATATCGCGAACGCCTTTATCGAAAAGGTTGTTGCTCTGTCTAAAAAAGTTGTTTTCGGCAATCCACTGCACGCTGATACGCAAGTCGGAGCAATTGTAACGACCGAACATCAGCAGAAAATTGATACTTATGTTCAAGATGCGATAAATCAGGGCGCGACTGTACACTTGGGTGGCGCAGGGATGCATGTTGAGGGGCTGAGCAACCAATTCTATCAGCCGACTGTGATTTCTAATGTCAGGCCTGATATGGCAATTTCGCGTGAAGAAGTATTCGGACCAGTGTTAACGGTGCTGACATTTCAAACTTTGGATGAAGCAATTCAAATCACCAATGACACAGAATATGGACTGTCTGCAGGGATATGGAGCGAAAATATCAACAATTGTCTTGAGTTTTCTCGTCGTGCAAATGCTGGAACAATTTGGACGAATACATGGATGGATGGTTTCCCCGAGGTGACATTCGGCGGCATGAAACAGTCCGGTCAGGGCCGTGAAATTGGTCAATATGGGTTTGACGAATTTTTGGAAATCAAATCCATGGTTATGCGGATTGGCAAGACGCGCGCACCATGGGTTGGCGACACATGATGATTGATGAATTAATGAATGATGATGCAACGAAAAATGCCACAAAGGGATTGTTTAAACTGACGTTGCATCAGACTACCGAATTTCGAACCGCGTGTTCGGATACTAAGACTAAATAAATCGCAATAATAAGGAGGAACCAAAATGCGTTTATTTTCTAAGAAGTCTGTAGCCGTTGCTGCCTTGTTGGCGTCAACAAGCATGGTATCAGCAGCAGACGTGGAAGTTTTGCACTGGTGGACATCAGGTGGTGAAGCGGCTGCGTTGAATGTGCTAAAGGATGACCTATCAAGTCAAGGTATCGGTTGGCAGGACATGCCAGTTGCTGGTGGTGGCGGCGAAAGCGCTATGACAGTTCTTCGCGCACGTGTCACAGCTGGTGATGCGCCAACAGCGGTTCAAATGTTGGGTTTTGACATTTTGGATTGGGCCGCTGAAGGTGCACTTGCAAACCTAAATGATGTTGCTGCTGCAGAAGGGTGGGACGCAGTTGTTCCAGCAGCGCTTCAAGCATTCGCAAAGCATGACGGCAACTGGATTTCAGCGCCAGTAAACGTACACTCAACCAACTGGGTTTGGGCGAACAAAGCCGTTCTTGATGAACTAGGCATTGCGCAGCCAGAGTCTTGGGATGATTTTGTTGCAGCGATGGCAGCCGTAAAAGCAAGCGGTCGCACAGCATTGGCGCACGGTGGTCAAGCATGGCAAGAAGCAACAATGTTTGACGGTGTTGCACTGTCAGTTGGCGGCGTTGATTTCTACACCAAAGCGTTCATCGATATGGACCCAGCCGCGCTAGGTTCTGACATGATGAAGGAAACATTCGATCGCATGGCAACACTACGCAGCTATGTTGATGACAACTTCTCAGGTCGTGACTGGAACTTGGCATCTGCAATGGTCATCAATGGCGATGCAACATTCCAAATCATGGGTGACTGGGCCAAAGGTGAATTCTTGAACGCAGGTAAAGTACCGAACGAAGATTTCCTATGTTTCCGTGTTCCTGGTTCAGCTGGATCTGTCAGCTTTAACTCAGACCAATTTGCAATGTTTGCAGTGTCTGACGCAGGTGCCCAAGCAGCACAAGGCGCGATGGCAGCATCAATCATGTCACCATCATTCCAATCAGCGTTCAACGTTGTTAAAGGATCAGTCCCCGCACGTACCGACGTACCAAATGATGCATTTGATGCATGCGGTAAAAAAGGTATGGCGGAACTTGCAGCGGCAGCAGATAGCGGTTCACTTGTGGGTTCAATGGCCCATGGTCACGCAAACCGTGCAGCAGTGAAAAACGCGATCTATGACGTTGTAACAGCACATTTCAATGGTGAATATGACTCTGCAACAGCAGTTGAAGAGTTGGTAACAGCTGTTGAGCTAGCTCAATAATAACACGACTATTGATGAGTTTCAGGGGTGCAATATGCGCCCTTGATTCCCTATCCAAATGACAGGGATTATGATGTATCACGTCTCTAAATCAGACTTCAAAACGCGACTGCAAACCTGGTTGCCTAAATTGGTGCTAAGTCCGTCGCTCGCAATGGTTCTGATTTTCGTTTACGGATTCATTTTATTTACTGTCTATCTGTCATTTACTGACAGCCGTATTTTGCCAAGTTACGGATGGGTTGGATGGGAAAATTATAATAAACTATGGCGGTTAAGTCATTGGGAAATATCGTTAAAAAACCTTGGGATATATGCAAGCTTGTATATCGCGATATGTACAGCAATTGGTTTAACACTGGCGATTCTTCTGGATCAGAAAATCCGCGGTGAGGGCATCTTGCGCCCGATATATCTCTACCCCATGGCACTTAGCTTCATTGTAACGGGCACTGCATGGAAATGGTTCTTGGACCCGGGCATTGGCCTTGAACACACAATGCATTTGTGGGGTTGGGAAAGTTTTGAGTTTGGTTGGATCAAAGATCGTAATTTGGCGATCTATACCTTAGTTCTGGCGGCGGTTTGGCAATCCAGCGGTTTCGTTATGGCGATGTTCCTGGCGGGGTTGCGCGGAATTGATAGTGAAATCATGAAAGCGGCGCAGATCGATGGGGCCTCAAATTGGAACCTCTATCGTCGCATTGTCATTCCACTTCTGCGCCCTGCATTTCTCTCCGCTTTCGTGATCTTAGCGCATCTTGCAATCAAGAGTTATGATTTGGTCATAGCTCTGACAGGAGGCGGACCTGGACGGGCCACGGAACTGCCTGCGACGTTTATGTATTCATACACGTTTACCCGAAATCAAATGGGGATTGGCGCATCTTCTGCAGTGATCATGTTGATGACGATTGCTGCGATCATGGTGCCCTATCTTTATGCTGAGTTGCGGGAGAAAAAGTAATGTCATCTGTGCAAACTCAATCCGTACAAACAGGGCGCATTACGCGCAAATTTATTTACTTATTCCTCCTGCTGATGGCACTGTTTTACCTATTGCCGTTTTTCATCATGGTGGTGAATTCAGTAAAACCGCTGTCTGAAATCACAGGCGGGAATATGATGGCCCTGCCAGAGGTATTTACCATTGAACCGTGGCTTGCGGCGTGGTCAACAGCGCAGGTGGGTGTGGAACCCACAGGGCTGCGTCCATATTTTTGGAACTCGATCAAAATGGTTGTGCCTGCAGTCGCGATTTCGACTGTTTTGGGTGCGATAAACGGCTATATCCTGACAAAGTGGCGTTTCAAATACGACACCATTCTTTTTGGACTGATGTTGTTTTCTTGTTTCATCCCGTTCCAGATTGTTTTGATCCCCATGGCACGCATATTGGGGATCTTGGGCCTGTCTGGGTCAACCTATGGGCTGATCTTGGTGCATGTGGTGTATGGAATCGGATTTTCTACGTTGTATTTCCGAAATTATTATGCGGCTTTTCCAACAGAACTTGTGCGCGCGGCACAGATTGATGGCGCTGGATTTTTCCAAATCTTCTATCGCATTTTAATGCCATCGTCTGGTCCAATTACTGTAGTGTGCGTGATTTGGCAATTTACCAACATCTGGAACGATTTCTTATTTGGCGCCTCATTCGCATCGGGTTCTGGTGCCCCAATGACTGTCGCATTGAATAACTTGGTTCAGTCCTCGACAGGTGTGAAAGAATACAATGTTCACTTTGCCGGTGCAATCTTGGCCGCGCTTCCAACTCTTCTCGTTTATATCGTCGCTGGTCGCTATTTTGTGCGTGGCCTGATGGCAGGCTCTGTAAAAGGATAATCTGATGGGTTTTCTTGATATCAAAAACGCAACAAAATCTTATGGCAATGTTGAGGTGTTACACAATGTAGACATCGCCGTAGAAGAGGGCGAGTTCCTCGTTTTGGTGGGGCCATCAGGTTGTGGCAAATCAACTTTGTTAAACATGATTGCTGGTCTTGAAGATATCACGTCTGGTGAAATCGCGATCAATGATCGCGTGATGAATGGTGTGCACCCGTCCAACAGAAATATCGCCATGGTGTTTCAAAGTTATGCGCTTTACCCAAATATGACGGTGGCAAAAAATATTACGTTCGGTCTTGAGATGCACAAAGTGCCAAAGCCCGAGCGGGATGAGGCCCTGCAGTCGGTTTCTAAATTGCTTCAAATTGAACAATTATTAGATCGAAAACCAGGTCAGTTGTCGGGTGGTCAACGTCAGCGTGTCGCAATGGGACGCGCATTGGTGCGCAATCCCGATGTCTTTTTGTTTGATGAACCGCTTTCAAACTTGGACGCAAAATTACGCGTGGATATGCGAACAGAAATAAAGAAGCTGCACGAAAAGTTAAAGACTACAATCGTCTATGTGACCCATGATCAGATCGAGGCGATGACTTTATCCACCCGCATTGCAGTCATGTACAACGGGTACGTGCAACAATTGGGAACACCAAAAGAGATTTATGACACACCAGAAAATCTGTTTGTTGCAACTTTTATGGGCTCACCAGCGATGAATATCCTGCCAGCTTCTGTTGTGGTGAAAGACGGTCTACCGCACGCGGAAATTACAACATCCGAAGGCCAAAGTGCTTTGTTACCATTCAATCAAGAAAATATGTCCGATTGGGCAGGTAAGGATATCTTGCTTGGCATTCGACCAGAGGCGATCACAGATCCAGATGGCGTCGATCGTAAATCGAAAACTGTCGTACCCATTTCAAATCGCGTAGGCGTTACAGAACCTGCGGGCGCGGACACCTTCGCGACCATGGAACTGGCAGGGAAAGATTGCATTTCGCGCATGCGTGCAGATGCCGACATAACAACGGGTGAAATATTTGATTTTGTCATCAATATGGACAAGGCCGTTGCGTTTGATCCGCAAAGCGAGATGAGAATTAAATAAGTGCAGGATGCAGACGTCATAATCATTGGTTCTGGGATGGGGGGTGCAACAATGGCTGCGCAACTCGCCCCAAGTGGACGTAAGATTTTGATCATTGAGCGGGGGGATCATCTTCGTCCCTCTGCAAATGATCGGGATGACGCCGCGATATTTGCCAACGGACATTTTCGCCCAGATGAAACATGGGTAGACGGGGATGGCCAACCATTCAATCCTGGGAATTACTACAATGTGGGCGGTAATTCCAAATTTTATGGGGCGGTCCTAATCCGTTATCGGAAAGAAGATTTTTCTGAGCTCGCGCATTTACAGGGATCGTCGCCTGCATGGCCAATTTCCTATGATGAGATCGAGCCATGGTACGCGCGCGCAGAAAGCATGTTTCAGGTGCGCGGTGAAAATCAGGGTGATCGAACGGAACCCGTGCACTCAAACACATATGATTTTCCACCCGTTCCTGACGAAGCTGATATCGCTGATTTGCGCCATAGATTGGCGCGGGTTGGTTTGACGCCTGTATCACTTCCGCTTGGTGTTGATGTCGAACGGTGGTTGGCACATGGTGCGACCCCGTGGGATGCATTTCCTGATACTTGCTCTGGCAAGATGGATGCAGAATCCATCGCATTACAATCTGCGATGAATGCTGCAAACGTTTCACTGATGACAAACACCAAAGTTGAACGGCTTGAGGTTGATGACGTTGGAACGGTTTCGGGTGTTGTCGTAAAACTTAAAGACCGCATAGAAACCCTTCGTGCGCCCATCGTTGTTTTGGCGGCAGGCGCTGTGAATTCTGCCGCCTTGTTGCTCTCATCGCGAACGGAAACCTATCCGACGGGATTGGCAAATAGGTCAGATCAGGTCGGTCGTAACTTTATGAACCACAACGCATCGGCCGTATTGGCGATGCATCCGTTTCGAAAAAATAACGCGATCTATCAGAAAACATTGATGTGTAACGATTATTATCTAACGGACGGGGACAAGGGGCCACCCTTGGGTAATATCCAATTGTTGGGCAAGATATCTGGTACCATTTTATTGGCGAATACTCCTTTGCCAAAAATTGTGGCCAATTGGATCGCCGCACGTTCGTTTGATTTTTATGCTATGTCGGAGGATTTGCCAGACCCGGAAAGCCGCGTCACCGTAACGAACGAACAAATACATCTGTCTTGGAAGCGCACGAACTGGGACGCGCATCAAATGCTAGTTCAAAAATTGAAACGCGTGCTGAAAAAAGCTGGATTTCCAATCGTTTTAACCCAGAGTTTCGATAAAAGAACCCCGTCTCACCAATGTGGAACGGCGCGTATGGGCGTTGATCCAACGACATCTGTGGTTGATACCTATTGTCGGTCTCATGATCATAAAAATTTATTCATCGCAGATGCATCAGTTTTGCCAACCTCTGCGGCTGTGAACCCCGCATTGACCATCGCCGCGCTGAGTATGCGCGCCGCTGACCACATCTTACGTGAGGAGTTTGCGGCATGAACAAGGTTGCGTTTGTAACAGGTGGGCAGCAGGGGATCGGCCTTGGAATTGTTGAAGCGCTGATCAGTGATGGATATCGCGTCGCGATCGCATCAGAACTGTCAAAGTCTGATCCGCGGGTTGCAGAAATTTTGTCACGATTTGACGGTCAGGTTCGTTATTATCAGCATGATCTTTGCAACGTTGAAGACACCGAAAACCTAGTGTCTTCGATCGTTTCAGATCTTGGCCCAATTACAACTTATGTCAGTAATGCAGGCATCGCGTCACCTGTTCGCGGCGATATGCTGGATATATCTATCGCACACTTTGACCGTGTCTTAGACATAAACTTGCGTGGTTCATTTTTCTTAGCACAAAACGTTGCGCGTCACATGCTCGATACGCCTTCAGATGCTTATCGTTCGTTGTCATTTGTAACGTCTGTGAGTGCGGAAATGGTGTCTATTGAGCGTGCAGATTACTGTATGTCCAAAGCAGCGGCGTCTATGATGGCGCAAAATTTCGCAGTGCGCCTTGCCCCCAATAACATTGGCGTTTTTGAATTGCGTCCAGGCATCATCGAAACACCTATGACATTGGGTGTCCGCGATAAATACACTCCACGCATTGAAAATGGCCTGGTGCCTGCGAAGCGGTGGGGCGAACCCACAGATATTGGATCTGTTATTCTGCCTTTGGCACGCGGTCAATTGGCGTTCGCGACGGGAAATGTCATCGCAATCGATGGCGGTCTATCAATTCCACGACTTTAGAGATGTGTTATGAAAACAGGCTATGATTACATTGTGATTGGTGGCGGATCTGCTGGGTCGGTTGTGGCGTCACGTCTGTCTGAAAACCCTGATGTGACGGTCCTATTGTTAGAGGCTGGCGGTAGAGACCGTCATCCTTTGTATCATTTACCCGCTGGTTTCGCGAAAATGACAAAAGGTATTGGTAGTTGGGGTTGGGATACGGTGCCCCAACGGCACATGCAAAACAAGGTGTTCCGCTACACACAGGCCAAGGTTATCGGGGGCGGTTCGGCGATTAATGCGCAGATTTATACGCGTGGCAATGCCCAAGATTATGACGATTGGCGCCAAATGGGATGCGAAGGCTGGGGATATGACGATGTGTTGCCGTATTTTAAAAAGGCTGAGGATAATGACACATATGATAATGACTTTCACGGGGTGGGCGGTCCACTGGGGGTAAGCCAGCCCATTTCACCTTTGCCGGTGTGCGACGCGTATTTTGAAGCAGCTGCAGAATTGGGTATCCCACGCAATTTCGATGTGAATGGCGAAAAGCAGGATGGGGTTGCTTATTATCAATTGACACAACGCAATGCCCGCAGATCATCTGCCGCAATGGCATATATCGCGCCCAACATTGGGCGCAAAAACCTTGATGTTATTACAGGTGCAGAAGTTAAGCGATTGGTTGTAGAGGGCGCGCGTGCCACGGGAGTGGAAATGAAAGATGGGACAAAAATTCATGCCTCATCCGAAGTGGTCCTTTCCTCAGGTGCCGTTGGCTCGCCCAGATTGCTACAACTCTCGGGTATTGGAGCCGCCTCACATTTAGAAACATTGGGCATAGATGTGGTCTATGATCAGCCACAGGTTGGTGAAAATCTGCAAGATCACTTAGATTTGTATTGTATCTGCGAACTTTCGGGCCCTTATAGTTATGATTTATACGCCAAGCCTGCGCGAGCTGCGATGGCAGGGATCCAGTACCTGCTTACCAAGAAAGGTCCAGTTGCGTCGTCGCTGTTTGAAACAGGGGGTTTTTGGTATGCTGATCCAGATGCGCGTTCCCCTGATTTGCAATTTCATTTAGGTCTTGGAACTGGGATTGAACATGGTGTTGTAGCGATGCCTCAGGGCGGGATTACCCTGAATTCGTGTTATTTACGTCCCAGATCGCGGGGGTCGGTAAAAATACAAAGTGACAATCCCGCAGATGCCCCGTTGATTGATCCAAACTATCTGCAAGATCCACGAGATCGTAGAAATTCGATTGCAGGTTTGAAATTGACGCAAGAAATTTTATCGCAAGGGCCGCTGAAACCCTTTATCAAAGCTGAACGTCTGCCAGGCCCAGATTTGAAAACGGATGAGGATTATTTCGATTTCATCTGTGAACATTCTAAAACATCGCATCATTGTGCAGGTACATGTCGTATGGGGCCAGACGATAACGCTGTTGTGGATACGCGTTTGCGTTTCAACGGAATTGCTGGTCTGCGCATCGTTGATAATTCGATTATGCCCACGGTTATTTCATCAAACACCAACGCAGCTGCGATCATGATCGGAGAAAAAGCATCCGACATGATCAAGGCTGATCAGGGATAGGAAAATGATCCGACACATCGTTTTGATAAAATTTAAGTCAGAGTTGGGCGAAGATACAATTGCCGACATTTGGCGTGAATTGCATGAAATAGAGGGCAAAGTGCCAGGGTTACTTCAGATCAAGTCTGGGAAAAGTGAAAGTCCTGAACAGATCGAAAGAGGGTATATGCATGGCTTTATAGCCGATTTTGATAGTTGGGAATCCTTGGCTCAATACCAACAGCATCCAGACCATAAGAAACTTGGCGCCCGTTTGGTTGAAAACGCCGTGGGTGGTTTGGATGGCATTCTCGTCTTTGATTTACCGACGACCTAATTTAAGGAGCCCAAATGTTACATTTGCCGACATATAAAAATACGCTTTCTCCTTACGAATTACGAAATAACCCGCTTGTTCCACGGACCCCTCAAGTCGCGCTCACACGTACTGCATTTGCTGCTGCACACATCGTGTCTGATCCCTTGGCCGAACGTGATCCGTGGGATACGCGGCCCGCTGTCGATTGGGATGCGACGTTGCAATTTCGCATTGGGCTATGGGACCAAGGTTTGGGTCTCGCAGAGGCTATGGATACTGCTCAACGTGGAATGGGTGTCGATTGGGACACCGCCAAAGAGTTAATAAATCGTACGATGGCCGCAGCCAAGGATCATGCGATGTCGCCACGGGTTGCCTGCGGGGCAGGGACAGATCATATCGCTTTAGAAGACTTGAAATCGTTTGCTGCGATTAAGGGTGCATATGAAACACAGATGTCGACAATCGAAAATGCGGGTGGGCAAGTCATCTTGATGGCGTCCCGCGCCTTTCCTGCAATGAATGCGTCTTCAGATGAATATCATGCAGTGTATCGACATCTGATTGATAACGCCAAAGATCCAGTTATTTTGCACTGGTTAGGGGATATGTTTGATCCCGCATTATCGGGATATTGGGGGCATCGCGACGTTAATAGTGCTTCTGATTTTGTTTTAGGTTTGATCGCTGAAAACCCAGAAAAAGTAGATGGGATAAAAATTTCACTACTTGATAAGGCACATGAAGAATCCTTTCGTGCAAGATTGCCTGATGGAGTACGTCTCTACACAGGAGATGATTTTAATTATGCTGATTTGATTGCGGGGGATGGCGCGCATTATTCACATGCATTACTTGGGATTTTTGCTGCGATTGCACCTGCTGCTGCGCAAGCGCTTGAGGCGATGTCAAAGGAAGATATGTCAACATATCATGCACTGTTGGCGCCGACGGTCCCGCTTTCACGAGAAATTTTCCGCGCTCCGACGCGTTTCTATAAGGCTGGTATTGCCTTTTTGTCATGGTTGAATGGCTCACAGTCGCATTTCATAATGCCCGCAGGATTTCAGGCGTCACGTGATATCACACATTATGCTGAGGTATTCCGTTTAGCAGATCAAGCGCGCCTGTTGTGTGATCCTGATTTGGCAACTCATCGCATGAAACTACTGTTAGAGCTCCACGGAATCAGATAGCACGCATACTATGGATAAACGTCCCACCATTGTTGATGTCGCGAAGAAAGCCGGAGTTTCCAAGTCAACGGTTAGCTTGGTTGTGCGCAATTCGAGTTCCGTTCGCGACAAAACGCGTTTGGCTGTGCTATATGCGATGGAAGAGCTGGGATACGTTTATAATCGCTCTGCAGCAAACATGCGAACGGGTAATGCAGGATTGGTTGGATTGGTTATTAATGACCTCACAAACCCATTCTTCACTGAATTTGCAACCTCTCTGCAAATGGCATTGAATGAAAAAGGGTATGCTACCGTTGTTGCAAATACGGATGATAATCCTGAAATACAGGATCGTGTTGTGGGTGCGATGCTTGAACACGGGGTTTCTGCACTTATTCTGTCGCCGGCTTACGGGGACATTGATGGCACGTTGGCAACCATCAAACGCTCAGGTGTTCCAACGGTTCATGTTCTCAGAAAATTGCCCCCAAAGCAGAGTATTTTCCCATTTGTTGCCCCTGATTACGTGTCAGGTGGACGCATGGCCATGGAGCATTTTGTTAGCCGAGGGTTTAAACACATTGCATTTGTCGGCGGACTTGAAAATTTTGGTGTCACAAACGAACGGATGACAGGATACCTTGAGGGTATGGCAGGTATCGGCGCCGACCCGATTGTTTTATCGGGGCGACCGACACGCGAATTTGGGAGCAACGCCGCAAAAATTCTAAGGGAACAGTATCCTAAGTGTCAGGGTGCCGTTTGCTTTAACGATCTTGTCGCATTGGGGCTGTTGAATGCTTGTAATAAGATCGGGCACGAAATTGATATCATCGGATTTGATGATATTCAGGAAGGCCAATATTCCTGGCCTGCATTAAATACGATCAGTTGCGATATCGCGGTTTTAGCTAACGAAATTGCGAACAACGTGCTTGCTTGGTTGGAAAACGGGAAAATGCCCGAAGAAGTTTATCGATCCGGGGTAAGTTTGACCGTGCGGTCATAGATCTCATCTGCGATTGCAGAATTATTGCCGCATTCGTTGCTACGTTTGAGGTAAAAGGAGTTCCTATTCGTATTGCTGTTTTGGACTGCCCTGAAAACAGTACTAGCGAAGGTAAAGCTGCGACACGATTTGCAAAACAGTTCAAAGGCAAGCAAGCAATATGCGAACTTACTGGTAAAACAACCTATGATAGCAAGGTTGGGTATTGTTCAATAGACGACAAACCCTTTGAGGAGATTATGGTTGAGAACACCTCTTGTGAGTATTGGTGCAAGTATGATGTTTGGAATAGGTTTTGTAATAGGTTTCTCCATCCAAACTAATCCTCAGTAACTTTACAATTCAAATTTTCTAAGTTCCTTTTGAGTGATGAAAAAATGGCAGGAGTACACATGGGTGAATACTCCTGCCACTACTCATGAAAGTAAATATAACTCACAGGTTATACCAAAAAGATACCTTAGATTCGTTGATACTTTTTGACAGGTCACGACATCACACAGGTGCAAAACCGACTGTTGTGAAGACCTAACGCTTTCTCAACAATCTTGAATTATTCATAATCAATCTTATGTCGATTCTATGAAAACGATTTACTTCACAGCGAATTATGTCATCCAGTTGTTCTTCACCTGTGTGTTTGGAATACAGGTCAAAGAATTTTATCTCAAACCAAAGAAGAAGACCTAACGCTTTCGTAATAACCTATCTCAGGTATGTGGCAATTTGTTTAATCTAAGATTGCCCCCCAATGACAGAAATGACAAACTCCCCTTTATCAGGCGTAGGGGGGAGGTGGCGCATATATCGATAGGACGGTGGATAAGGTGAGTTTTGTT
>MDTD01129771.1_pt1 | contig 17380 bp, 14 predicted proteins | sample 811221 | NCBI WGS metagenome assembly MDTD01 (sample SAMN05326646, study PRJNA326480) | marine metagenome | isolation source: seawater | place: Pacific Ocean: South West | collected 2011 | reverse complement strand
ATCATCCGCCATGCCGTAAATGATACCGTTGCGTTCGATGATTTCCTTGAGGTCCGAAAGGAGCATATCCGGATCAAATTGCTTGTTTTTGACCATCCAGGCCGTAAGTCCGTCTTCCGGGATATAAATGGTGACGTCCTTTTCCTTGATTTCCCTGGTATTGGGGGCGAACCCCACGAGGGCTACCTTGAAATCCAGATCCATCTTCTGTTTCCGGAGGACAAGCTTTTGCTGGCGCTGGGAGATCATCCCTGCTTCCACCAGAAGGTCACCTAAGAAAATAGTGCGGCCGTCAGTGCTTAATTTTTTTTGCTCTTCCAGTGCCAGATTCAGGTTGCTCTGGGTCAGGAATTCAAACTGGATACACAGGGAGCCGAATCGGGTATCTTTCTGGGCCCTGGCAAAGCTCAAACAGGTTTTTTTCAGGGAGGGGGCGTCGGCTGCATTGATATAGCCCTGGGTGATCATATATTTGAGCAGATCCCCTTCCGAGGTCAGGGGGCGGCCCTTGGTGTCACGGATGAGTTTCTGGAAGTTTTCGCGGCTCAGGTAATTGAGGAAAAGCGCAATACGGGTGACAAGGGCACTATGGCAGTGCACACTGCCAGACGCTTTGGCAGCGTTGCGTTTTTCCTTTGATGTCATGGGAATTTCCTCCTCAAACAGTATTATTATACTAGTCAGCAAAGGTCAAGTCCCGGGTGCGGGACCTTTCTTTGCTGAGAAATAAACACCGGGGATTATTTCAGTATAGTGAAAATTTTTGGTTGACTTGTATACTGGTTTTAGTATTATTAAAGATTAATTAATTATACTTAATCGGTGGATCTTATGAAAACAAAACTGGGCCCCCTGTTACGGGCCATTCGGAATTCACGGCATCTGACCATAAAAGAGGTGGCCACCAAAGCCGGTGTCAGTTCCAGCCTGCTGTCACAGATTGAGAGAAACCGGATTTCACCTTCGCTGGACACCCTGCTGCAGCTTCTGGAAGTATACGGCGTGCCCCCCAATAAGTTCTTCAAGGACTATGAGACCATGACCCGGGTGGAAATCGTGAAGCGGGACCAGCGCAAGATTTACCAGCGCAAGGGATTCAAATATGAAACCCTTTGCGGGGAAAGCCAGTCCAAGGGCAGCCATTCCTTCAATGCGTTTTTCCTCGAATTGTCCCCGGGCCAGAAACGGGGGGATACCGATGACGGACATCTGGGCCGGGAATTGGGGATTGTGATCGCCGGCAGCGCCCAGTTGATCTACGGGGGAGAAACCTACGATATTCAGGCCGGTGACACCCTTTCTTTTTTTTCACAGATTCCCCATGTGATCAAGAATACCGGTGAGAAGCGATTTCAGGCCTATTGGATTGTGACCCCGGCGGACGGTGAAGATTATTTTGGCGAAAAGAACGCCTAACCATACAGTGACGGGGATTTCCGGGTAAAAAACAACCCAAGGGGATTTCCCGGCAGCAACCCTAGGAGACCATTATGGGAAAAACAATTGCAGAAAAAATTTTTGACACCCACCTGGTGGACGCCCCCTTCGGTGATGTCAGCGTCTTGCGGCTGGACCGGGTGTTCTGCCATGAAATCACCACCCCGACGGCGATTCAAGATCTGGTGGCCCATGGAAAAGACCGGGTGTTTGATCCGGACAAGATTAAAGCGGTCATCGATCATGTGACCCCGGCCAAGGATTCCAAAACAGCCATGCAGGGGAAAATCCTGCGGGACTGGGCCCGCCGCCACAACATCAAGGATTTCTTTGATATCGGCAACAACGGGGTCTGCCACGCCATTTTTCCGGAAAAAGGGTTTGTCCGTCCCGGCTTTACCATTATTATGGGGGATTCCCATACCTGCACCCACGGGGCATTCGGCGCCTTTGCCGCAGGGGTCGGCACCACGGACCTGGAAGTGGGGATATTAAAAGGGGTGTGTACCTTTAAAAAACCGGAAACCTTCCGCATTGAAATCGTGGGCACCCTTAGACCCGGCGTTTATGCCAAAGATATCATTCTGGAGGTCATCCGGCAGATTTCCGTCAACGGCGCCACCAACATGGTGATTGAGTTCGCAGGCCCCGTGGTGGATGCCATGAACATGGACCAGCGGATGACCCTGTCCAACATGGCGGTTGAAGCCGGTGCCACCTCCGGCATCTGCCTGCCCGATATGACAACGGTGGAATATCTGTGGCCGTTCATCAAGGATGAGTACGACAGCCCGGAAGCCGCCCTGGCGGACTACACAAAATTTTGTTCCGATCCCGATGCCGTATATGCCAAAACCAAAACCATAGATGTATCTGACCTTGAACCCCTTACCACCTTCGGCTACAAGCCGGACAATGTGAAGCCCGTATCTGAGATGGACAACACACCGGTGGACCAGGTGTACATCGGGTCCTGCACCAACGGCCGCCTGGAAGACCTCCGGGTGGCAGCCCAGGTTTTGGCGGGCAAGCAGATTGCCCCCACGGTGCGGGGCATTGTGTCTCCGGCAACACCGGATATCTTTTCGGCCGCCCTGGAAGAAGGTATCATTAAAACCTTTATGGATGCCGGTTTCTGCGTGACCAATCCCACCTGCGGTGCCTGTCTTGGCATGAGCAACGGGGTGCTGGCCGACGGGGAAGTGGCTGCCGCCACAACCAACCGGAACTTTAACGGCCGCATGGGCAAGGGCGGCATGGTCCATCTCATGAGCCCGGCCACAGCGGCTGCCACGGCAATACAGGGCCACATCGCCAATTCTGAGTTGTTTTCAAGCCAGGAGGAAATATGAAATCATTTGAAGGAAACATCCTCTGTCTGGACCGTGCGGATATCAATACGGACGAGATCATCCCGGCCAAATATCTGACAGAGATTGAAAAAATCGCCATGAAGCCCCACCTGCTTGAGGATCTGACGTTGGATGGGTTCGATCCTGCAACGGACCTGGAGGATATCGCCGTTATCGTGACCCGGGAAAACTTCGGCTGCGGTTCTTCCCGGGAACATGCCCCCTGGGCCCTTGAGGTGAACGGGATTCACGTGGTCATCGCACCGAGCTTTGCACGGATTTTCAGGCAGAACATGTTCAACTGCGGTATGCTGGCCATCGACCTGCCGGAGGACGATATCCAGGCCCTGTTTGATCTGTGCAACAACGGTGGCGGGCGGTTGACCGTGGATGTGGACACCAATACCATCCGGGCCAAAGGCAAAGAAAAGCAACTGACCCTTGGCTTCTCCATTTCCGAGTTTGATAAAACCCTTGTTAAAACAGGGGGATGGGTGGAGTATGCGGACACCAACTACTAAGGCCTAAGTTTTAATTTAGCATCAACAGGCCGGGTGATTGCCCGGCCTGTTTGGTTTAAACCGAATGGGTTTTCCAATTTAAAAATGGCCTGTGTCCACTGTGAAAAAATACAAAAAACGCCTTCAAATTGAGACAAAGAATAAAAATCTCCCCACATTTGTTAATATTTATTAATCTTTTCTGATTTTACCTGCACATCCTCTCATCGCATTCCAATTTTTCCCCTTGACTCTATTATTCTTTTGTGAAACTTAGTGAACGTTATTCTTTGTGTAAGTTTATGTTTTTTTAGTCTGTTCATGTTATTGATTAAGGGGGGCTATTATGGGAAAAAAAGTCGATCCGGCACTCGTTTCGCGGTTTAAGAAAGAGCAGCTACTGGATCTGGCCAAACGGTCATTAACCTCGGTGGTGGCACATTTCGCCCTGTTTATTTTCATTGCCGTCATCACCCCCATGAAAACAGACCATCCAGCCGTTCTCACCGGGTTCGGCGCTGCTATTTTTATACTATCCGCCCTGCGGCTGGTGATCGCAAAAAAAATGCCCGGCCTGTATGACAGGGCGCCGGAGCGCTGGACCGCCATCTTTATGACCATGAACTTCGGTTCCGGAATCCTCTGGGGGATTTTCGGCCTTCTCATGGCGGTGTTTTATCCTCTGGAATGGCCCTTCATGTTTACACTGGTGATCAACTGCGGCCTGGCAGCCGGTGCCACCTCCTCATTGGGGCCCCACCAGGGCGTGTCCAGAAATTTTACCCTGACCATGCTGCTGCCCATCACCGGATGGGGCTTTTTTCACGGCACCCCGCTTGGCATCGGAATGGGCGTTCTCTGCGCCTTTTCCATGTTCATGTTTATCCGCATGGCCAAGGATAACTATGTATGGTACTGGGAGTCCATGGCTTCCAACGAAAAGATATCCAAAGGCACCCGGACCATGACCCGGGTCTTTGAAGGGGTGCACGGCAATGCTGAAAAGCTGAACCAGACCTCCAAAAGCCTGAGTATGTCTTCCAGGGAAATGACCCAGAATGCCGCCAGGATGTCAGAACGCCTGTCAAAGGCTGCCGGCATCGCAGGGAAGATTACGGACAATTCCCACGTGGTGGTGGATCTGATGAATCAGACCACGGATAATTTTTCAAACATCGCCTCTGCCACCGAAGAGATGACCGCCACCATCTCCGATATTGCCCAAAGTGCGGACAACACCCGTGAGATCACCAGCCGGGCCGTGTCCCAGAGTGAAGCGGCCATGACCCAGATGACGGGGCTTGCGGAATCCGCCACCGCCATCAATAAAATTACCGAAGCCATCGGTGATATTTCGGAGCAGATTAACCTTTTGGCACTGAACGCCACCATTGAGGCGGCAAGAGCCGGTGAAGCCGGCAAGGGGTTCGCCGTTGTGGCCACGGAAATCAAGGAACTTGCGGTGCAGACTTCGGGCTCTGCCGGGGAAATCTCACGCCAGGTAAAAGAAATCCAGGATGCCACCCATAATACGGCCGGTGAGATGGAAACCATTGCGGGCATCGTTCAGGAGGCCAACACCAGCGTGGAAGACATTGCCCAGGCAGTAGAGGAACAATCCGCCGCAACGACGGAAGTATCCAGAAATATCCAGGAAGCATCTGAGGGCATTTCCCGGGCCAACCAGATGACCGTTGAAAATGATGACGGCCTGGAAAAAATGGCCGAAGATATTTCAGAACTTGGAGATGAGGCCCGATCTGTTGAATCCGGTGCCGGGAACGTAGATCAGAATGCGGAGGTGCTCCGCGGCCTGGCAAAAGAACTGGTGGACCTCGTAGATACCAATCAAGGCGATACCCGCCAGAAAATCGCCTGACCGGTTATCCATTTAAGATAAAGATACGGCGCGCGGAGAAGGGCAACACTTTTTTCCGCGCGTTTTTTTATGGGCGTCAGCTTCTGCCGCCGCTCCAGTGAAGCCGTGTTTTCAATACCTTGAAGTAGGAATCTTTGGCAAAGGAGATCATCCGGATGTCGTTCCGGCTTTTTTTGATGTAGATTTTATCCCCGGGGTCCATTTCAAACCCTTCCTGCCCGTCCAGGGTCAGGATCATGTCTTCGGGACTGCCTTCAAGCCGGATTTCCACCCGTGTGTCATCGGGGATGAGCAGGGGGCGGTTGGTCAGGGTAAAGGGACAGATGGGGGTGAGGATGATGGAGGGCACTGTGGGATAGACCACGGGGCCGCCGGCGGCAAGAGAGTAAGCCGTGGAGCCGGTGGGGGTGGCCACGATCAGGCCGTCCGCCCTGTAGGTGGTCAGGTAGTCATCGTCCAGATAGACCGCACAGGATGCCAGCCGGGACAGGGCCGCTTTGTTGATGACGGCATCGTTGAGGACATCCACGTCAATGATCAGCCGGTCGTCACGAACCACTTTTATGTCCAGCCGCCGCCGCTCCCGGATCAGGTAATCCCCCCGGACGACCGCTTCTATGGCATCGTAGAGGTGCTCTTCCGTGGTTTCGGCCAGAAATCCTACCTCACCGAACTTGACGCCCATCAGGGGGACGCCGGTGTTTTCGATGTACCGGGCCACACTCAGGAAGGTGCCGTCCCCCCCTAAGACCACAATACAGATCAGATCGCTTGGGATGTCTGCTCTTTCCCGGGCCTGGGTGTCAATGATCACACAGCGGTCTCCCAGGTATTTGATCAGGTCCTGGGCTTTTTCCTGGGCGTGATCTTCATTCTTGATGACAAGCCCGATGCGCTCTTGCTTCACTTTGGGTCCTTTCTGGGGTTTATATGAGAGAATCCCCGAACGGTTGAATTCTTTCATGGTTTGTTGGGGGTATGGCCGTTAGTGGTCTGCGCTGGCCCAGCTGCGGCCGGCACCGAAGTTGACTTTCAGCGGCACTTTGAGCGGAGTGACGTTTTCCATAATATCCCTGGCCAGTTCGATGAGCCGGTCTTTTTCTTCATCCGGGGTTTCAAAGATGATTTCGTCATGGACGGAAAGCAGCATTTGGGCTTCCATGTTCTCCGCCTCCAGTGCCGCGGCCATTTTGATCATGGCCAGCTTGATCAGGTCGGCGGCAGATCCCTGGATGGGGGTGTTGATGGCGGCGCGCTGGGCAAAATTCCGAAGATTTGCATTGGAAGACCGGATATCGTCCAGCCGGCGTTTCCGGCCGAAGAGTGTGGATACTTCGCAGGTTTTCTTGGTCTCTTCAATGGTGGTGTCGATGAATTTTTTGACCCCGGCATACCGGTTAAAGTAGGAATCGATATAGGCACCGGCCATCTTGCGGGTGATGCCCAGCTCGTTGGCCAGCCTGAAGGCGCTCATACCGTAAACAATACCGAAGTTGATGGCCTTGGCCTGGCTTCTCAGTTCGTCGGTGACAAGGCCGGGCAGCACCTGGAATACTTCCAGTGCGGTGCGGGTATGGATGTCTTCATCGTTGCTGAATGCGTCAATGAGGATCTCATCCTCGGCGCAATGGGCCAGGATCCGAAGTTCGATCTGGGAGTAATCCGCGGAAATCAGTGTCCAGTCGTCCGCCGGAATAAAGGCCCGCCGGATTTTTTTGCCTTCGGGTTTCCGGATGGGAATGTTCTGGAGGTTGGGATTGGACGAGGACAGGCGGCCGGTGACGGTGATGGTCTGGTTAAAGGATGTATGGATCCGTCCCGTCTCTTCATTGACCAGTTGGGACAGGGCGTCCACATAGGTGGACTTGAGTTTGCTTAAAGTCCTGTGCCGCAGCACCCGCTCCGGCATCTCGTGGGTTTCGGCAAGTTTGGTCAGGACCTGAACGTCCGTGGAGTATCCGGTTTTTTTCTTGGTTTTCTTCCCGGCCTTCAGTCCCAGCTTTTCAAAGAGGATGGTGCCCAGTTGCTGGGAGGAGTTGATGTTAAAGGTTTCTCCGGCCAGATCATAGATCTCTTTTTCAAGATCCCGCAGTTCGGTTTCAAACTCCTGGGACATGCGGAATAGCTCTGCCGCATCCACCCTGATACCTGCCATTTCCATGCGGGCAAGTACCGGGATCAGCGGGACTTCAACGGTTCCCATCAGGGACATCAGGTCATTGTCCAGGATCTGTTTCTTCAACTCCTGGTAGGCCATGAAGGTCAGGTCGGCATCTTCGGCCGCGTAGTCTGTTGCCATGTCCAGGGGAATTTCATTGAAACCCAACTGGTTTTTACCTTTGCCCGCCACCTCTTCGTAGGAGATCATCTTGTAGCCGAACAGGTTCATGGCGATCCTGTCCAGGCTGTGGCCCCGGGTGCCCGGGTTCAAAAGGTGGGAGGCGATCATGGTATCAAAAACAATACCGTCAAGACGAATCCCGTATCTGGCCAGGACGATATAGTCGTATTTGATGTTCTGGCCGATTTTGCGAACCTCGGGATTTTCCAGCAGGGGTTTGAAGATTCGTAAAATATCTTCTTTTTCCGGCAGCTCGGTGTCCCCGGTGTGGGTATGGGCCACCGGGATGTAAAAACCGGTATCTTCCATATAAGAAAAGGAAATACCCACCAGATCCGCCACCATGGAATTGATGGAGGTGGTTTCGGTATCAACGGCAAAGATTCCCTTGTTTTCAAGTACTTTGGCAAGCTTTTCCAGTTCGGTGATGCCCGTGATGCACTTGTACACCTTTTTGGATTTGTCTGCCTTGGCCGCAAATTCAGTGGCCAGGTTTTTGAACTCAAAGGACTGGAACAACTCAAATGCCCGGTGGGTGTCAAATTCCGTGAGTTTAAAGGATTCCAGGTCCTCCTTTACCTCCACCTGCCGGTCGATGGCCGCCAGGTCCCGGCTCAGTTCCACAACCTCCCGGCTGGCGGAGAGGTTCTCGTGGAGTTTTTTCTTTTTCTTTAACTCATCCAGGCGGTCGTATATGTCCGGAATGGAGCCGAATTCGGCCACCAGTTTGATGGCGGTTTTAGGACCCACCCCTTTGACGCCGGGAATATTGTCCGAGGTATCTCCGGCAAGCCCCAGCACATCGACAAACTGCTCAGGCTCGATACCCATGTCTTTTTTAACCCCTGCCCGGTCCGTTACTGTGTCTTTCATGGGGTCCCAGAGGATACAGTCGTCCGAGATCAACTGGATGAAATCCTTGTCCCCGGTGACCATGACCACCTTGAATCCCTGTTCCTGGGCCAGCCGGCTGTAGGTGCCCACCAGGTCATCGGCTTCAAATCCCAGCTTCTGTACCAGGGGGATGTTCAGGGCGGCCACCACCTCTTTGATGTCCGGGACCTGGGCGGCCAGCTCTTCGGGCATGGGCGGGCGGTTGGCCTTGTATTCCTCGTACATCTTATGCCGGAATGTGGGACCTTTGACGTCAAAGAAAACCGCTGCATATTCCGGCTGCTTTTCCTTGAGCAACTTCAACAGAATCCGGGTAAATCCAAAGGTGGCGTTGGTGGGATGTCCGGTTGAGGTGGAAAGGCTGCGAATGGCATGAAATGCCCGGTAAAGAAATGCGCTGCCGTCGATGAGGTAAATGGTTTTTGGCTCCGCCATGGTAGGGTCCTTACGGTTTCATATTGAATTATTCTTTGATTAAGGGCATATATACTATCTTTTTAAGGAAAGGAGAAGTATATATGTCCAAAAAAGCCGCAAACACTGCTACCGGAGCCGGTGCCAGCCGTCGTGAGAAGCGGCGCCAAAAAAGAGTCAAGGTCTGCCACTGCTGCGGCGGGGAGTTCATGTTCTGCTGGCAGTGCCGGTGCGGATTTGCCATCTGCCAGGCCTGCATGTACGAAAACCAGTGGGGGATGACCTGCAACGGCATTACCTGGGACTGTCCGGACTGCGGCCAGCAGAACGGCTACGGCAATCAATAGGGAGGGGGTTATGGGAGAGCGTTTAAAGGTCGGCACATTGATTTCAGGCGGGGGGACGAACCTCCAGGCCATCATCGACGCCTGTGCGGCAGGCAAGATTGATGCAGATATCACCTTCACCGGTTCTGATGTACCGGGCGTCAAAGGATTGGAACGGGCGAAAACCGCCGGCATCGACACCTTTGTGGTGGATTATGCGGACATTATCCGGTCCTGCCGGGATGAAGGGCTGGACGACCGTCTGCCCGGGGATTTCAGCCTGAGGGAAATCCAGGCCAAACAACAGCTTATGGATGCGGGCAAAGATCCCCAGAAGGCCGCTTTTTTCCTGAAGTCCAGGGCCGTTGCCGAACGCGCCCTTCTGGACAAGATCCTCTCATACGACATGGACCTTCTGGTGCTGGCCGGCTTCATGCGCGTCCTTACCCCCTATTTTATCGACCGGATCAATACGGCACCCGGAAAACACAGGATCATGAATATCCATCCGGCCCTGCTGCCCGCTTTCCCTGGAACGGACGGCTACGGCGACACCTTCAGGTACGGGTGTAAAATCGGGGGATGCACGGTCCATTTTATTGATTACGGGGAAGACACAGGTCCCATCATCGGGCAGAAAGCATTTGAGATTCTGGACACCGATACCCTGGATGATATCAAAAGAAAAGGCCTGGAGCAGGAGTGGGCCCTTTACCCCGCATGTATCCAGAAGTTTGCCGCAGGTGATATCGGGTGACCGTAAGTTTTCAGGCTGCCGAAAAAAAGGAATCCGCCATTTTCAATGCATCCAGGTAGAATTCCGGCAGTTTTTTGAACAGCCGCGTGTCTTGGGTGAGTTTTAGCAGGCGGTCTTCCCACAGGCCGCGTTCAAAGTGAGTTACCAGCCGGCTGAGCTGTAAAAAATTTTTATCCCGGCCCAGCAGGGCATCCTTGATATGACCGGACAGGGCGATGTTTTCCAGGATTTTCGCCATGGGCATATCCATGATGGCATCCATAGATGAAAAAAGGCCGATGGTAAAGAGTTCATCCGGAGTATATTGGGTCTTTACCATGTCCGCGCACCGCTCCAGCATCCGTGCCCGGATGACCGAGGACCGGATTAATTCGTTGGGTTTATCCGGGTTCAGGTCAGAGACCACAACCACGTTGATGAATTTTTTCAGTTCATCCGTTCCCAGGTAGGTGATGGCGTCCTTGATGGTGTCAACAGGCGTTGCCCGCCTAAAGTATGCTGCGTTGATGAATTTGAGCAGTTTAAAGGAGACAGATACGTCCTTTTTGATGAGTTCGGCAACGTTGCCCAGATCCAGGTCACGTCCTGCAACGGCACTGGCCAGCTTTAATTTGGTCACCTGGCCGGCTGAAATATCACTTTGGGAGAGGACTTCGGGTTTTGCGAAAAAATACCCCTGGAACAAACTGAACCCCATCTCTTTGGCCGTTTCAAATTCTTTGTAGGTTTCCACTTTTTCCGCAAGCAGGGTAATGGGCCGCTCTTTTGGAATCGCTGAAAGGATCGGGGCCAAGGTGTTCAGGGGGGTGGCCATGATGTCAAATTTGATCATATTACACACCTGGATCATGGCATCGAATTTTTTGTCGTAGATGAAATCATCCAGAGCGATACGAAACCCCTGGGTTTTAAATTCCTTCAGGGCATTGATGACCTCTTGGTTCGGTTCAACATCCTCCAATACTTCGATTATAATATGCTCTTTGGGGAACAGCAGCGGGGTCCGTTTGATCAGAAGATCCTGGGGAAAGTTGATCAGTCCGGGTTTCCCGGATAGGATATCGTTGAGTTCAAAGGAAAAAAATGTATTGGCCAAAACGCTGGACGTGGCGGTTGACCCATCGATATCCGGGAATGAGTTTTCTAAGCCCAGGCGGAAAAGAAGCTCATATCCGAATAGGTTTTTTTTTGCAGTAAATACCGGTTGCCGGGCGACAAACACCTTCATTGAATACCGTTCTCCGAATCGTAATTTTCGCTAAATCTCTCCTGCTGGAATCGCTGGTTAGATGGGGTCCAGTATAATCATATCTTTGGGGGAAGGCAAGATGAAAACCGTTGAAAATAAGTAGAACTAAGTATGAAATGTAACCCGGGGGGCTGGGCGGCATCCCCCGGGAAATTGTGGGGTGCGGATCAGGAAATCAGCTTGATCATAAGCGGCAGTGCGGTCATGGTGCCCACGGTGGAGCCCAGGTTGGTGAAGATCACCACCAGGAGGATCCGGGTGACATTGTTTCGCCAGAATCCCTTTACGGAGGTAATGTCTTCGGGAATCGCCTCCAGGTCCTTGACCTTTGGTTTCCTTGAGAAGGCCTCCACCAGGCCGGACACCCAGCCTGCGGCAATCATGGGATTGAGGGAGGTCAGGGGGGCGGCAATTATGGATGAGGCGATGGTATAGGGATGGGCCATGGCGGCAAGGGCGCCGATACCGGCGAAAATACCATTGGCCAGCACCCAGATCCAGATCATATCGGTGCCTGCATTTTTGCCCTCCATCATGAATCCTGCGGCAAAGAGCAGCAGTATGAGGCCGGGAATCAGCCATTTGAGTACCTTGCCGATATTCCCGGCCGGCGGAATTTCATTCAGGGCGGCCACGTCAATGGGGATGGCTTCCCGGACGTACCGTTTTATACCCGGAACGTGGGCAGCACCCACTACTGCCACAATCGTTTCGCCCGGCGCAGATCTTATATGCTCGGCCAGGAACTGATCCCGTTCATCGATCAATGCCTGTTCAATGATGGGGTGGGCGTCTTTTACTTCGGATAACAGTGACTGGAGGATATCCTCCTGTTTCATCTTTTCGATATCCGCCTCTTCTATGTCGTCGGCCTGGCCGAAGGAAAACACCATGGAGAAGGTCAGTTTGAGTTTTTCCCAGAATCCCATGCCCCGCCATACCCGGGACAGGGTGGTCTGGATTTCCCGGTCCGCAGGCACCAGCGTGGCGTCAACCTCATCTGCCGCCTCTATGGCGTTGATCATCTCCTGTCCGGGCTTCACGTCAAATTTATCAGCGATTTTTTTCTGGAAGGAGGAGAGCAAAAGGTTCATGAACAGCATAAGGGCTTTTTTTTGTTTGATGACCTTTACAATGTCCATGTTCCGCCAGCGGTCCGAATCCCTTATGGAAGCCAGACGGGTATTGCAAAGCTCCACACATACGGTGTCCGGCTGTTCAGCCCTTATGGTTTGGGTTACCAGTTCCGCGCTGTGGCGGGAGACATGGGCAGTGCCGATGAGAATTATTTTTTTATCTTCCCATGTCAGGTGGTGAATATCTTTATTTGGGGGTATATCATGGGTTTTTTGATCGATAACTTGTTGGTCCATGGCTGTTTGGTCCATATGTGGGGCTTGCCTTTCTTGGGGTTAATTCAAGGAGTTGTATTATAGGCATTCTGTTGGGTTTATCAATACAAAAAAGCGGTGAATCTTGACCTTGTTACGGGCTTCTGGTATTCATCATTTTTATGAAATCCATAGACGAACAGATACTTAGGACCACCAAGGAAATCATTGTCAAATTCATTGAGATGGGCAGGTTGTCACCTTCCAATATACATGAATCTTTCAGGGATATCCATACGACAGTCAATGATACCGTCCGAAAAAGCCTGGCTGCCCAAACGGCTGAAACACAGGCGTCCGAAAACCATAATGACAGAAAATAACCCAGATGCGTCAAGAAAATAACGGCACCACTGCCCGCCGTGTTCAAGCCAGTGTCACCGCAGGACTGAAAAAAGGATGGAGCGGCCTGATCTGGCTGCTCAAGATTCTTGTACCCATTTCCTTTTTCACGGCCGTGATGGTGCATTTTAACCTGCTCCATCACCTGGATTTTCTGCTGGAGCCCCTGATGAGCCTGATTCATCTGCCGGCATCTGCCGCCGTGGTACTTGTAATCGGGCTTTTTTCAGGGATATACGGCACCGTGGCGGCATTGTCGGTGATGCCATTTTCCATGGATCACATGATATTGATCGCCGTCTTTACCCTGATTTCCCATAACATCATCCAGGAAAGCCTGGTTCAGGCGAATTCCGGCATTCGGTTTTTCATGGCTGCGGCCTTTCGTCTGGTGATGTCCTTTGTGGTGACCTTTATATGTGCCTGGATTCTGGGTGTGGACCCCGGGACAGCGATTGCTGCCTCCGGTACCGCAACTCAGGCCGCGGCAGTTCCCTTTTCCGCCATGCTGACGGAATGGGGCATCAGCACGGGCAAACTGTGTGTCCAGATTTTTTGTATTATCATGCCGCTGATGGTGGTGCTTGAACTGGCCAAGCAGTTCCATCTCATTGATGCGGTCACCCGGGTCTGTGCCCCTGTGGTTTGTCTTATGGGGCTCGACCGGTCCTGCGCCATGCTCTGGATGACAGCCGCAACCTTCGGCCTTGCCTATGGATCAGCCGTCATCGTTGAAGAAACGCGAAGCCATGCGTATGATCGGGAGGCCCTGACCAAGCTGCACCTGTCCATCGGGGTCAACCATGCCATGATCGAAGACCCGGCACTTTTTCTGCCCTTAGGGCTCCCCGTATTCTGGCTCTGGGTTCCAAGGCTTTTGGCAGCCATGGCCGTGGCCTGGATCTACACAGGATTTTCTTATGCAAGGAGGCTCAATGCTAAGCGCGCTGGCCATAAAAAACTTTGCAATCATTGAAGATATACGGATTGAGTTCAATCCGGGGCTTTCCGTGCTCACCGGAGAAACCGGGGCCGGCAAGTCCATTATCATAGAGGCCGTAAACCTGCTGTTGGGCGGCAGGGCATCTGCTGACCTGGTGCGTACCGGTGAAGACAACGCCGAACTTGAAGCCTTTTTTGAAATTGATGCGGACTCCCACGCCGCCCGGGTGATGGCGGAACAGGGCATGGACCCCGAAGACGGGTTGATCATCCGCCGGATCATTTCTGCCGCAGGCAAAAGCCGGGTGTATATCAACTCCCGCCAGTCCACCCTGGATCTTTTGAAACAGGTGACGTTTAACCTGGCCGGGGTTTCCAGCCAGCATGCCCACCAGGGGCTTTTAAAAGAGGAAAACCATCTGGATATTCTGGATGAATTTGCCAATACCCTGGACCTGCGGCGGGAGGTGGGGGCGCTCTTCCGGAAAATCGTTCCCATGAAACGGAAAATCCGGGAACTCAAGGAACAGCAGGCCACTGCAGAAAAGGAACAGGAGTTCCTCCAGCATCAGGTTGAGGAAATAGAGGCCGCCGCCATCCAGCCCGGAGAAGATGAAGCGCTTGCCTGCAAAAGGGAGCAGCTCCAGAATGCCAGCCAGATATTTGAAACCGTGAACGGGGCGATCCACGAAATTTATGACCGGGAAGGCGCCCTCATGGAACGCATTGCAGGGCTGTCAGACCGCTTCCGGCACTACGGCCAAAGTGATGCGCATCTCATGACCATGGGGGACCGCTTGGACTCCATTTCCTTTGACCTTCAGGATTTGATTTCCGACCTGAGATCCTATACGGACACCATTGATCTGGATCCGGAATCCCTGGAAGCGGTGGACCAGCGGTTGGATTTGATTTCAAAGCTCAAGCGCAAATACGGGGGAAGCCTGGAATCGCTCTTTGAGCAGTATGAGACCATGTCCTGCGCCCTTTCGGAAAACCTGGGACTGGGAAAAAAAATTGCCGCACTGGAAGCTGAGCTCAAAGAACTGGAAGAGGGGATCCGCCAGAAGGCCAAAGCCCTGTCCATGAGACGGCAAAAAGAGGGGCTTGCCCTGGCCAAACTGGCCCAAAAAGAGCTGGGGGCCCTTGAGATGGGCCGGGCCAGATTCGAGGTGGCATTTTCAACGGGTGTTCCGGACAAGCCGTCCGACATCTCCACGGACACCAATGAAAAGATTTTTGCCACAGGTATGGATAAGGTGGGGTTCCTGCTCAGCCCCAATCCCGGAGAACCCCCAAAACCCCTTGCCAAAATTGCATCCGGTGGGGAACTTTCCCGAGTCGTTTTAGCGCTGAAAGTCGTGCTGTCCCGGGGCCAGTCCCTGGAAACGCTTGTTTTTGACGAAGTGGACTCAGGCATCGGCGGGGCCACCTCGGACAAGGTCGGCCTGAAGCTCAAAGAACTGGGTGACCGGCACCAGGTCATCTGCATCACTCATCTGGCGCAGATCGCCCGCTATGGCAGCCACCAATACCGGATATTCAAACAGGTGAAAAACCAAAGAACCGCCACAAGCATTATCCCGCTGTCCACGGAGGCCGAACGCATCGAAGAGATTGCCAGGATGATCGGGGGGCAGGAGATTACCGATGCCACACGGGCCCATGCCAGGGAGCTGCTCGAAACCCGTTGATTGATTCGTACACTGTTTTGCCTTTTTGCCAACCCTCTGTTATTTTTGTTTATCTGGGCCGCTTTCTTGACAATGAAACTTTTATTATTATAGTTTGCAACTATCAAAAATACGCCAGGAAAAATGCGGGCGTCCTATGTGATGGTAATATTTAAGGAGTTATAATGCCGATATACGAGTTTAAATGCACCAAGTGTGAAGAGTTTTTTGAAGTCATTGTTATGAAGTCGGATGATGACAAGGAGATCAATTGCCCGAAATGCAAATCCATTGAATTCCAGCGGGTGGTATCTGCCACCAACTATGCCATGGGTGATTCCGGGTCCGCAGGTGCGGGCAAAGGGGTGCATACCCAGGAACGCACCTGTTCCGGCGGGTCCTGTAAAACATATACAGTGCCCGGCGTATCCTGACAGGTCCGGCACATTAGAAATGCTTGTAACATAAACACGCAGCACGAATGCCTAAGTGAGGCCATGTGCTGCGTGTTTATGCGTTTTGCCTTGCCTGCTACGCCTTTTGATAAAAGTCCCTGAATCCCTGTATTGTATTTTCTATATCTTCGGCTGTGATGTCCAGATGGGTGACCAGTCTTAAATGTTGCGCCCGGTCAATGCAGATGCCGTATTTTTCCATGTGATCGGCCAAGGCATCAATTTTATCTCCCACCGTTGCAAATAGGATGTTTGTCTGGACATCCTCCGGGTGAATGTTCAGCTCCTCAATACCGGACAGGCCTTCAGCAAGTCGTTTGGCGTTGGCATGATCTTCAGCCAGTCGGTCAACATTATTATCCAAGGCATAGATACAGGCCGCCGCCAGAATTCCTGCCTGACGCATGCCGCCGCCCACCATTTTTCTCCAGCGCCTGGCCCGGGCAATGAAATCCGCAGGGCCGCAGAGAACAGATCCCACCGGCGCACCAAGTCCTTTGGACAGGCAGCAGGAGACGGTATCAAACAGGCCTGTTATCTCTTTTATATCCACATTCAATGCCACGGCCGCGTTAAACACCCGGGCGCCGTCCAGATGAAAACCCAGGCCATGGGTATCTGCAAAGGCGCGGGCCTGTTTTAAATACCCCATGGAAAGAATTTTGCCTCCTTGGGTGTTTTCAAGGCAGAGCAGACGGGTTTTTGCAAAGTGGTAATCATCGGGCTTGATGAACCGGGCCACTTTTGAAAGGTCCAGGGTGCCGTCGGGTTCAAAGTCCAGGGGTTGCGGCTGGATGCTGCCCAGCACTGCGGCACCGCCGGCCTCATATCTATAGGTGTGGGCGGTCTGCCCCACAATATATTCGTCGCCTCTCTGGCAATGGCTTAAGAGGGCAAGAAGATTGGATTGGGTGCCGGAAGAACAATAGAGTGCGGCTTTTTTCCCGGTGAGGTGTGCCGCTTTTTCTTCTAAACGGTTCACGGTAGGATCTTCACCGTATACATCATCCCCTAAGGGAGCGTCCATCATGGCGGATTTCATTTCCAGTGTGGGGCGGGTAACAGTATCACTTCTCAGGTCTGCAAGGGAATTTGCCTTCATATTTTTACCGCTCATTTTTATTCCTTAAATTAAAAATTAAGATGGATTCACATTCGAGTGATCCCAATATAGAGATTTGATCCGGCTGACACAAGACACAATTATCATTAAAATCAAAGGGTCAGAATAAAAGTTAAAAAAAGATTAAAAAAGTGTTTGACAGAAATGAAAAATTCTAGGATATTACGTCGGTCTTCACGGGGGAACCCAAACGGGCAAAACCTCCGGGGAGATTTTTTTTGATCTTTGAAAATTGGTCAGTGAAAAAAGCAATGAGCGGGTCACAAAACATCCTGCCGAGCCTAACAGCAAGGCGGGTTTGACCT
>MDTD01055264.1_pt1 | contig 17380 bp, 18 predicted proteins | sample 811221 | NCBI WGS metagenome assembly MDTD01 (sample SAMN05326646, study PRJNA326480) | marine metagenome | isolation source: seawater | place: Pacific Ocean: South West | collected 2011 | reverse complement strand
TCGTGAGAAAAATTGACCTGGCCCTCGGTGAGGATTGCCTGGTTGATTGCGTCATATTGGTACACATAAATATCTCGATAATTTATTTTCAAAAAATGTCAATAAAAATTTTTTTAAAATATCTTTTTTTTAATTTCCAAAGATAGAAATAATATGATGCTGGCTAGAGAAAAAACGTATAAAAATAATCATGGTAGAAGTTATTCTTTTTTCAATAGCAAGGACGGAAGATTTTATTAAAAACATTTAAAATACAGCACCCAGTAACCGCTACACATTGCTCTATGTGCGTCGAATTGCTAAAACGAATAAATTTATAAAAATAATATTTTTTACCTTGCCCCATTAAACGTAAGTTTAATACCGATAGAGATTCTTGTCCCTGATTCATTAAGATATAATTCACGCCGGTGTAACCCAATTCAGACGATCATAATATCGATATTGATGAACACCGTTATTTTTGGTGATATGATAGATATTCAACGTAATTCAGCGCTCATTAGTGAGTCAAAGAACAACCCCAATTAACCTCGTTTAATTTTTTTTATATCATGTCACCTGCCCACATCAAATAGGTACTCACAGTCATGGGTCGAATAAGTTTCAGACAAACTGATTTCAGGAGTAACTAGGCTGGACATCCATTTTGAAAAATAAAATTTCAAAAACTGTCACACGTAAATTATTATGAATACGATAGAAAAAAAAATGACCAAAGATCTTAAATAAAAATATTTATTTACTTATCGACTAGAAATAAATTTCTTAAATTAATAGTTTTTATGTACCTTGTTTCTATGAATGACGACCAATTAAAAAACTACGACTTTTTACTACCTAAGGATCTAATAGCGCAAAAGCCCAGTAACAAAAGGTCTTCAAGTCGTATGCTTGTTATAAATCGTGAAAACGGCAAGTCTACACAAATATTAAAAATTGAGGAGAACTTGTTTAAAAATATCTCAAATTATTTAAGGGAAGGTGATTTGCTAGTTTTTAATGACTCAAAAGTGGTTTCGGCACGAATAGAGTGCTTTAAAGAAACTGGTGGAAAAATCGAGGTTTTTATCCTGGACAAAAAAGCTAAAAAAAATCACGACTCACGATTCCATTTTCGTGCGTTAGTAAAACCTAAAAAAAAACTGCAGAAAAATCTAAAGCTACTTTTGAGCAATTCAGAGAATTATCTTCGCGTCGAAAATCTTGTAGGGAATGAATCAAAAGTTTGCACAATATCCTCCTCACTTCCCATTGATACATTACTTAAAAAACACGGCATGGTTCCATTACCCCCGTACATAAATAGGAGAGCAGAAAAGTTAGATGAGGAAAGGTACCAAACAATTTATGCAAAGGTTGCCGGTTCACTGGCCGCTCCGACCGCTGGTTTACACTTTGATCAGGAGGTTTTTTCGAAGCTCGCAGACAAAAAAATAGATAAGGTATTTGTAACTCTTCATGTAGGACTGGCAACATTCAACCCAATCAATGAGGAAAATATAGCGAATCATGAGATGCATGCTGAGCCTTACTCGATTAAAAAGGAAGCGTTAGAAACAATTTTAAAAGCGAAAAATAATAATAAGAGAATTATTGCTGTTGGCACGACTTCATTGCGGGTCTTAGAATCCTTAGACCTTAACTACGCCACTCGGGGCAAGTTTCAAATAATTGATTTTGACGGGGAAGAACTTGAGAACAATACAGATATTTTCATTCGACCAGGTTATAAATTTAAATTAGTCGATGGGTTAATAACCAACTTCCACTTGCCAAAATCAAGTCTTCTAGTCTTAATCTGTGCATTTTTGGGGAGAAAAAAAAGTCTCGAAATATACCAGTATGCAATTAAGAAACGTTTTAGGTTTTTTAGCTATGGTGATGTAATGCTAGCTTTCAGGCAGAACTAGACCTATCACAAAGAAACTTTTTCTTCCATGCAGAAAAATTTTTTTCTTCGATAGCAATTCTCATTTCTTTCATAATATTCAAGTAGAACCATAAATTATGTTGAGTTGCTAATATCGATCCCAACATTTCGTTAATTTTTTGCAGATGGTGGATGTATGCTTTACTGTAAAAGGAGTGCTTGAAACCATGAATTTGCGGTGAGCAAACGGGACATTGGCAATTCTCTTCTATGGGCGAAAAATCGGTTTTATATCTCGAATTTCTAATCCTCACGTTCCCGTGTTTAGTAAAAAGTAAACCATTTCGGGCATTTCTAGTTGGCATAACACAGTCGAACATATCTATCCCCTTAGAAACGGCATAAACTAAGTCTTCAGGAGTACCAACACCCATAAGGTATCGAACGGACTTGTCTGGCATTTTCGCAACTGTAAATTCTAATATGCGGCGCATATCTTCTTTACTCTCCCCTACAGACAAACCGCCTATTGCATAACCATCAAATTTTAATTCTGTAAGAGCGGCTAAAGATTCCGAACGTAAATCCTCATACATACTGCCTTGAATAATTCCAAAAATTTTATTTCCCGTCTTAGCTTCAAAAGCATGGTAACTCCTCTTTGCCCAATCAATGGATAACTTCATGGATGCAGCAGCGGTATTATAATCAACTGGCCAGGTTGTGCACTCATCAAAAACCATCGCAATGTCGCTATTTAATCCATTCTGTATTTCGATTGAACGCTCGGGAGACAAAAATAATTTCTCACCAGAAATTGGAGACTTGAAATAAACTCCATTTTCCGTGAGCTTTGTTAAATTTTTTAGTGACCACACCTGAAACCCTCCAGAGTCTGAAAGGATTGGTTTGTTCCAACTTATAAATTGATGGAGACCTCCACTTTCCTTGATTTTTTCTAATCCTGGCCTCAACCACAAATGAAACGTATTACTGAGAATTATTTGGGTTCCTAGTTTCTCAAGGATATCGCTAGATACGCCTTTAACCGCCCCATAAGTGCCAACGGGCATAAAAATCGGTGTGAACACTTTCCCATGGGGGAGGGTTAAGGTTCCCGCCCGAGCCTGGTTATCAGTGGAAGTAAGTAAAAATGTCATTTGTGAAACTGTGGTATGAGTAGAAATTCTTTTTAATTCGTGTATCCTCTCCTATTTAGCTTTTATACTGTACTTTTAGGAGAATTGATATGTTTTCTTACGCCCATGCTCAAAATACCGGGGGTGCCCAGGACCCTCTTTTAAGTCTTCTTCCGTTGATTTTAATGTTTGTAGTTCTGTACTTTCTCATGATAAGGCCGCAAATGAAGCGAGCCAAAGAACATAAAATCCTCGTGGAAAATCTACAGAAGCACGATGAAATCATAACTACCAGTGGAATAGTCGGAAAAATCATCAACATTAACGCAGCGTACATAACTTTGGAGGTTGGAGAGGCTCAGAGTAAAGCAGAAGTTATCGTTAAACGCCAGGCGGCCGAAACTTTGCTACCAAAGGGAACAATTAAAGAAATTTTTTGACAAACAATTTGATTAAAAAACGTAGCCCTGATTATTATGAATAGACCTGAATCATGGAGACTGTTACTGATGTTCGGAGCCTTGTGCTTTGGACTCATTTTTACAGTACCAAACTTTTATGGAGAAGCCCCTGCTATACAAGTTTCCCCTGGAAAACCAACGCTCAAAGTTGAAACTAACCTCGTAGAAAAGTTAGATAAACAGCTCAGGCAAAAGGGTATTTCCTTCAATAAAATTTCCCACGCTAAAACAATCGGTGGAGGCACGATAAAAATACGGTTTTCTTCAACGGAAGAACAGTTAAAGGCTAAAACATTTTTAGAAAATCAACTTAACGGTAAGGAAAAGAACTACGTCATCGCATTAAACCTTGTCTCTAACGTTCCAAATTGGTTGGCTAGCATTAACGCTCTTCCAATGTATCTAGGACTTGACCTCAGAGGTGGTGTTCATTTCATGCTAGAAATTGATCAAAGTGCCGTAGTATCGTCAAAGCTTGAAAACGTAGCAACTGATACACGATCAATTCTGAGAAAAAATAAAGTCAGATATACGAGCTTGGCGGTAGCTGATGACTCGGTTAACATCAAACTCAAAAATAAGGAAGATTTCCTCAAAGCTCGAGATATTTTAGTATCAGAAGTCCCTGATCTCCAGTGGAGCGAAAGAGAACCAGGTGACGAGAATAATAAACTAGCGGGAGTCTTGTCGGATAATACTAAAACTCTATTAGAAGACGGGGCTCTCAAACAAAATATCGTAACCCTTTCAAATAGGATTAATGAATTAGGAGTGGCTGAGCCCATAGTCCAGCAGCAGGGTAAAAATCGTATTGTTGTTCAACTCCCAGGAGTGCAAGATACTGCGAAAGCAAAGGAGATACTTGGAAGGACGGCTACCCTAGAGGTGAGGTTGGTTGACGACAGCGCTGAGACTCGGAACAAGATTGTTGATGATAAAGTACCACCTGATATTGAATTAGTGAAGAACAGGGAGGGTGAATCCTTAGCATTGAAAAGAGAGGTTTTAGTCACTGGGCAGAATTTAACTGACGCACAAGCGGGATTCGATTCGCAAAATCCTCTTGAGCCAGCGGTTCACTTAACCCTAGATCCAAAAGGGACCAGGGTGTTCAGAGAAATAACCCGGCAAAACGTTGGCAAAAGGCTTGCAATTCTATTGGTTGAAAAAGGAGTTGGGGAAGTGGTAACAGCACCGGTCATTAGATCAGAAATTCCCGGAGGTAGAGTTCAAATTTCGGGAAGTATGACTACTTCCGAAGCTGCCGATGTGGCTCTACTCCTTCGCGCTGGCTCACTGGCAGCTCCGATGGAAATCATTGAGGAACGACTGATTGGACCAAGTCTGGGAGCAGATAATATCGAGCAGGGGTTCAATTCAACATTGTGGGGTTTCGTCACAATAGTACTCTTCATTATTGCTTACTATTTTGTTTTTGGGATGGTTTCGGCTCTTTCGCTTTCGCTGAACCTAACCCTTTTAGTCTCATTGCTCTCACTTCTGCAGGCGACCTTAACTTTACCTGGGATTGCGGCGATGGCTCTTACACTCGGAATGGCTATCGATTCAAATGTATTAATTAACGAACGAATCAGAGAGGAGGTGCGAAGTGGATCTAGCCCATCTACCGCTATTTCGACTGGGTACGAAAAAGCGTGGGCCACAATTCTGGATTCAAATGTTACAACGTTAATTGCCGGCCTTGCACTACTCGTTTTTGGTTCTGGTCCTATTCGAGGTTTTGCCGTAGTTCATGTTTTAGGAATTCTTACATCAATGTTTTCTTCAGTCCTTTTTTCTAGGGGGTTAGTTAACCTTATATATGGGCGAAAAAAGAAAATTTCTAAATTAGCAATCGGCTGAGAGATATGGAATTTTTTAAATTCAAAAAAGATATTGCTTTTATGAAGCATGCAAGTTTACTGAACGTACTCTCGATTTTTGTCTTCATCGCTTCAATAATTTTTATTAGTTACAAAGGGTTACATTTCTCTATTGAATTTACGGGGGGAACAGTAATAGAGGTGTCCTATGAGAGCGGTGCTCCGATCGAAGAGATAAGAGCAAAACTTAAACGGGAAGGATTTGAAGACTTCCAGGTCCAGAGATTTGGCTCCTCAAAAGATGTTTTGATAAAAGTGCCCCTGGACGGAGAAAGAAAGGAGATTGCAGAGAAGATTTTTGACGAGATAAAAAATCTTAACGCCGGGGAAGAGGCTCAATTGCGACGAATCGAGTATATAGGGCCTCAAATAGGAAGTGAACTTGCGTTTGACGGGTTACTCGCAATAATCTTCGTAATAATTGGAATTATGATTTATTTAGCAATTCGGTTTGAATGGAAATTCTCAGTAGCTGCAATAGTGGCTAACCTTCATGATGTTGTGATTATTCTTGGTTTCTTCGCAGCATTTCAATGGGAATTTTCATTATCTGTTTTAGCTGCAGTCCTTGCCGTTTTGGGTTATTCAGTAAATGAATCAGTAGTTGTTGCAGACAGGATTCGTGAAAATTTTCGTAGGATGAGGAAAGCCTCAGTTGTTGATACCATAAATAATGCCATTACTCGGACCATGTCCAGAACAATTATCACTCACGGTACAACTGAGACAGTGGTTTTAGCGATGTTAATATTTGGAGGACCAGCCCTACATTATTTCGCGTTAGCACTCACCATAGGTATTATATTTGGTATTTATTCCTCCATATTTGTAATGGCCCCTATCACGATATGGCTCGGAATCTCAAGGAAAGATCTCGTACAACCTGTTAAAAAAAATGAAGAGTTTTTAGAACCTTAAGGTATCCTTGCGTAAGGACTTATATGCTCTCTACATCTTATCCTCATAATATTAGTCCTATGCGGAAACATTCTACGGAATTTTTTTTCTGCATTTTTCAGGCTAGAGGCCCAAATTGTGACTGATTGAATTCTCTCATAATATAGGAGGGTTGTTTTTGATGAGACCAAACATCTTTTTTCTGCTACCGAACTATTAGCAGCTAGTATAAGGGTTGCAAACAAAATGCTATAAGAAAAACGCTTCATATTTGTGGAATCGGCCGTTTTTCGTAAAATTAAAGTTCATTTCAATCTTTTTCAACTTCTTTTTTAGCCAGTTCCTCCGCTAATCCTATATAGTCGGAGGGAAGTAATGCCAAAAGTGTATTCTTGTCTTTTTCAGGAAGATCGAGGCTTTCTATGAACGCGGATATCTGTTTTCTATCGAGATGCTCTCCTCTGGAAATTGCTTTCAATTTCTCATAGGCATTCGAAATTCCATTTTTTCGCATAACCATCTGTATAGGCTCTGCGAGAACCTCCCAGGTATTTTCAATATCTTGATAAACCCTAGACTTATTTGGCTCAATTTTTTTTAAACCTCGAACCGTTGAATCGAGCGATAAGAAAGTATAACCAATTGCAACTCCAATATTTCTCATTACCGTTGAGTCGCTCAAATCTCTCTGATAACGAGAAACTGGAAGCTTTGTTGAAAAATGCTGAAGAAGCGACGATGATAACCCGAGATTACCCTCGGCGTTCTCAAAATCAATCGGATTAACTTTGTGAGGCATCGTCGACGACCCAACCTCATTTTTTTCTTTTATTTGCTTGAAATAACCCAAAGAAATATAAGCCCATAAATCCCTACATAAATCAATTAGGATTGAGTTCATCACTATTAATTCATTCGAATATCTCGCCACCCAATCATGCGGTTCTATTTGGGTTGTCAATTCATTCATAATAAAACCCAAATCCTCTTCAATGAAAGATCTAGACACCTCTGGCCAATTTATTTTCGGATCTGCAATGACATGCGCATTAAAATTACCCACTGCTCCATTAAGTTTGCCAAAAATTTTTACTGCTTTAAAATGCTCCTTTGATATACGCAGACGCATCCTATAGTTCGCCAATTCTTTACCAACCGTTGTTGGCGAAGCTGGCTGTCCATGTGTTCTCGACACCATTGAAATACTTGCCGTTCCGATGATCAACTCTCGCAATAGATCATTGAGAAGATCAATTTTAGGAATAAGTATATTTTCTCTAGCATCTCTCATCATTCCCGCATAAGCTAAATTATTTATATCTTCAGAGGTGCATCCAAAGTGAAACATCTCAATATGATTTTTCAATAAAATATCATCTGATGCCTCTGCCTTACGTTTCAAAAAATACTCTACAGCTTTTACGTCATGATTTATCTCCTTTTCTATTGACTTTATCTCTCTAATATCCTCAACAGAAAACTCACGAATCCATGAATCTAACTGTCTCTCTGTTTCAGGGCTCAAAGGAACAAGATCCCCAACTGATTCGAGACACAACTTTTTAAACCAAAGGATCTCAACTTTCATCCTGTAAGTAATTAGAGCAGCTTCAGAAAATGTCCCCTCCAACGAACGGCTTCGAGTTTTATACCTTCCGTCTAATGGACAAATCGCAAATAGTTCATCTTCATTCATCAAAGAAACCTTTCCAAACTAACAAATTATTCCTCCACCTAAACACGTTTTTTCTACATAACAAACAATCGACTGGCCCGGTGCTACTCCCCAGATCGGATCACTAACTTTAACTTTGAGTACGTCATCGCAAGATTCAATTACGGCGTCAACCATCGACTGACCATGCCTAATTTTAATTTTTACGTGAGTACCCGCTGTAGGCGCTTCGCCAGAAATCCAATGTAATGATCTCGCTGTTATTACATCCCTATATAGTAAGGGGTGATTTGAACCTTGCACAACGATTAGCACATTTTCGTTTACCCGCTTTTGAGCAACGAACCACGGTAAACCGGAGTTTGGCGAACGCGCTACTTTCAATCCCCCTATCCCAATGCCTTTGCGTTGTCCTATAGTATACAAATGCAAGCCCTGGTGTACTCCTATACACTCTCCTTTTTCGGTACATATCGGGCCCGGCTTTGGCTTGATAAATTGTGTAATAAATGAGCTAAATTGTTGTTTACCTATAAAACAAATACCCATTGACTCTGATCGTTGAGCATTAGGTAAATTTATCTCTTTTGCGATTTTTCTTACGCTGACTTTTGTCAGATTTCCAATCGGAAACAAAGCGTGTGCAAGTTGTTTTTGATTCAAGCGATATAAAAAATAAGTTTGATCTTTTTTTTCGTCAGACGCCGTTAATAGGTTATACTGAACACGGTTTAGTGCTAGGCAAGCGTAATGGCCGGTTGCTACGCAGTCCGCGCCCAATTTTTTTGCATGGTCGAGAAACGCTTTAAATTTTATTTCGGAGTTACAGAATACATCAGGGTTTGGGGTTCTTCCAATAGCATATTCATTTACGAAATCTTTAAAAACTATGTCTTTATACTGTTTTGAAAAGGAAACAAATTCGAGGGGAATATTTAGTTTATCTGCGGCCGTAGCCGCGGATAGGAAATCCTCCTTACTGCTACATACCTGGCCCTCTGATTTGCCTTCCCAATTTTTCATGAAAACTCCCCTTACCTCGTGCCCCTCTCGTTGGAGTAACCAGGCAGCAACGCTAGAATCAACTCCTCCGGATAACCCAATTACTACGTTTAATTTTCTTTTCATGTGTGAAAAAATTCTTTATCGATTATTTATTTTAGGAGAATACGAGTGCAAATAGGTATTCCAAAAGAAACTTTTATTGGCGAGACCCGCGTGGCGGGGTCGCCTGAAACAATAAAAAAATTTATCAAGTTAGGAATTGACGTTTATGTTGCTGAAAATGCTGGAAATTCTTCATATTTCAGTGATACAGATTACACAGTTGCGGGAGCAAAAATATGCAACCAAAAAGAGGCGTTTCAAAAAGACCTTGTTTTGAAGGTTAGGCCACCTCAACACAGTGAATTAAGCGACCTAAAAAGTGGAACTACTTTAGTTGGAATGTTAGAACCATATAATAAAGATTATTTATCTGAACTGGCGAAAAAGGGGATAACGGCTTTCGCGTTAGAGGCGGCCCCTAGAACAACGAGAGCACAAACCATCGATGTTTTATCATCGCAAGCAAACATCGCGGGATATAAAGCTGTTTTGATAGGAGCTAACGAGTATCCAAAGTTATTTCCAATGTTGATGACTGCGGCCGGATCCACAAAGGCAGCCAAAGTAGTTGTCCTCGGAGCTGGTGTAGCAGGTTTGCAAGCGATAGCAACGGCCAAAAGACTCGGGGCAGTAGTTGAGGCCTCGGACGTCAGGCCAAGTGTGAAGGAGCAAATAGAGTCTCTCGGAGCAAAATTTATTGATGTTCCATTTGAGACTGAGGAGGAAAAAGTCGCTGCACAGGGTGAAGGGGGCTATGCTAAGGCGATGCCTGCTTCGTGGCTAAAAAGACAATCTGATTTGGTTGCCGAGAAGATATCGAAAGCAGATTTAGTGATAAGCACTGCTTTGATTCCCGGAAAAAAAGCCCCTGTTTTGATTACTAAAGACATGGTTAAGAGCATGAAGCCTGGCTCAGTGATTGTCGATATGGCGGTGGAACAGGGAGGGAACTGTGAGGGCGCTGAAAAGGATTCCATAACGGAAGTTAACGGTGTCAAGATAGTAGGATTTTCAAATCTGCCTGCAAAGGTTGCAAGTAACTCATCAGCTCTATACTCACGGAACATTTTCGATTTCACGCGTCTCATTATAAATGAGGATAAGACGTTGGTTTTTCCTGAGGATGATGATATCGTGCAAGCCACACTAGTAATAAAGGAGGGAAAACTGTGGAAGCTATAAACCCAACAGTAATGAACTTAATAATTTTCGTTTTAGCCATTTATGTTGGTTATCACGTAGTATGGAACGTTACCCCAGCACTGCATACACCCCTCATGGCGGTCACAAATGCTATTTCTGCGATCATAATAGTGGGCGCAATGATGGCGGGTGCGCTGACTGAAACCCCGACGGCGAAATTGATGGGGTTTCTCGCGATTACGCTGGCATCTGTTAATGTTTTCGGGGGATTTCTAGTCACTAGACGGATGTTAGAAATGTTTAAGAAAAAAGAAAAGAAATAAAGGATTAGGTGATATGTTTGGTTTTTCAATTAACACAGTTACTCTACTTTACCTTGTTGCCTCCATCTGCTTTATTCAGGCCCTGAAAGGTCTCTCTCACCCGACGACATCAATTCGAGGTAATGTCTTCGGGATGTTCGGAATGCTAATTGCGACAATTAGCACGTTCGGTTTGATCGGAAATATGGCTGATTTGCTAAGAACTGATGGCCTATTGTCGGGTCTGGTATTAGTCGCATTGGGCATCGCCTTGGGAGGCGGAATTGGAGCTACCATGGCCAAAAAAGTTGAAATGACAAAGATGCCAGAGTTGGTTGCTTTTATGCACTCAATGGTGGGTCTAGCAGCGGTATTTATTGCCATTGCAGCTGTAATTGAACCACATGCGCTAAATATTACGCAAAAGGGAATGGAAATCCCAACGGGTAATAGGTTGGAGTTATTTCTAGGGGCGGCAATCGGTGCAATAACATTTTCGGGCTCCGTGATTGCCTTCGGAAAGCTTTCCGGTAAATATAAGTTTCGACTATTTCAAGGGGCTCCAGTTGTTTTTTCAGGACAACACTTGATTAACCTTATAGTTGGTTTGTCCATCATAGTGTTAGGCATAGTTTTTACCTTTACGGAAAATTGGGGAGCCTTTTTTCTGTTGGTGGCGCTATCTTTTCTAGTCGGGATTTTGATAATCATACCAATAGGAGGTGCCGATATGCCGGTTGTCGTTTCAATGCTGAATAGCTACTCTGGCTGGGCTGCAGCGGGGATCGGCTTTTCTTTGGGAAACAGCATGTTGATCGTCGCCGGGTCATTAGTCGGGTCTTCCGGTGCTATATTGTCTTACATTATGTGTAGAGCGATGAATCGAGCTTTCCTCAGCGTCATACTCGGTGGCTTCGGGGGCGAGACAGATTTGGTGGAGGGAACCGGGGAGTCAAAGCCGGTCAAAACTGGTTCTGCCGATGACGCAGCATTTATGCTCGGTAATGCAGATTCTGTGATAATCGTGCCAGGCTACGGTTTGGCCGTTGCAAGAGCTCAACATGCACTCAAAGAGCTTACAGATAAGTTAATAGAAAAGGGCATTCAAGTTCGTTATGCTATTCATCCTGTAGCTGGCAGAATGCCCGGGCACATGAACGTGCTTCTTGCTGAGGCAGAGGTCCCCTATGATCAAGTATTTGAAATGGAAGATATCAACTCTGAGTTTAACCAAACTGACGTTGTCCTAGTTTTAGGAGCTAATGACGTTGTAAATCCTGCTGCTAAAACACCTGGGAGTCCCATTTTTGGAATGCCAATACTTGAAGTATTCAAAGCCCAATCTGTAATCGTTAATAAGAGATCAATGGCATCAGGATATGCTGGTCTTGACAACGAACTGTTTTATATGGACGGTACAATGATGGTTTTTGGTGACGCAAAAAAAATAATCGAGGAAATCGGAAAAGCAAGTGATTAATAAAACGCTTACACTGAAAAACTTGAGCCACATCCACAGGTCGTGACGGCGTTCGGATTCCTAATTACAAACTGAGCACCCTCAAGATCATCTTTAAAATCAATTTCAGAGCCAGTCAAATATTGATAGCTCATTGAGTCAACGAGGAGTGTTACGCCTAATCGTTCCATCTTAGCGTCGTCATCATTTTCAACTTCGTCAAATGTAAAACCATACTGAAAACCCGAGCATCCTCCTCCCTGAACATAAACTCTTAGCTTCAAATTTGGGTTGCTCTCCTCTTCAATAAGACTTTTCACTTTCTTTGCCGCTGCATCAGTGAAAACAAAGGGCGGCGGCATCTCATTTGAAGTTGGATCTTCTAAATTCTCTCTTTTTACCTCAGTTGCCATGATACTCTCCTTCTTTATTACTTTACTTCAACCCTACAGTTTCTGCAATTCCAAAAATCAAATTCATTACTTGTACCGCCTGACCCGCAGCCCCTTTAAGTAAATTATCTTCAGCAACTAGGATATTCACATACTTCGACTCGGCCAATTTATTTATGTACAAGTGAAGATGGTTGGATGCCTGCACAAAACGGGTTTCAGGCAACATTCCTGTCGGCAAAACGTGAACAAAATATTCGGTACCATATCTTCGTCTGTAAAGCTCAGAAATTTCTTCATAACTCAAATTTTCTTTGGTCTCAACATAAAGAGAAGAATATAGCCCTCTGAACATAGGCAATAAGTGGGGTATGAATTGTATATCCACGTTCCCGTGGAGTTCTGTTTCTTCATACCTTCGAATAATTTGGGAGATTTCTTGTTTAATCTCTGGTAAGTGCCTATGTCCGTTAACGCCATACGCTCTAAAATTTTCTGCAACTTCACCATAAGCTGTAGAATTACTTGCAGATCTCCCGGCTCCACTAACACCCGACTTACAATCTGCAATTAATGTTTTTATCAAGCATCTCTCTTCAATGAGCGGTAAAACACCCGTGATAATTGACGTAGGATAGCAGCCAGGCATCGCAACTAACTTTGCGCCACATAGATCAACCCTATTTAATTCAGGTAAACCATAAATAGCCCTGTCTAAAAGATCGGAGGCGGTATGTCTTATCCCATACCATCGTTCAAAAAGGTCCTGATCACGAAGTCTGAAGTCCGCAGAAAGATCAATTACAGTAATTCCCTGATTAAGAAGATTTTTTGCATGCTTCATACACACTCCATGTGGAGTTGCAAAGAAAACAAGATCGCAAGTAGAGAAATTCACATCTTCTAAAGTATTGATTTTTGCATCACAATCATCACCATATAAAAAGAAGAATCGGGGGTCACTCTTGATTACGGAGGGATTGCGAGCCGTAAGGGCGGTCACAGTAACGTCCGGATGCTCTTCCAACAATTTTAATAATTCAAAACCGGTGTAACCCGTGCAACCCGCCACGCCTACTTTCATTTATGCGTTTACCATTAAAAATTTACCGGTGATACTAAAATCAGAGTACGTAATTTTATCTCTTAGAAAATTGTTTCCGTTTTCTTGCTTTATGCAAACCGACCTTTTTACGTTCAACCTCTCGTGGGTCTCTTGTCACAAAACCCGCTTTTGATAAACTGCTTTTCAATTCCTGATCATATTCGATTAAAGCTCGTGTCAAACCGTGTCTGACCGCTCCCGCTTGACCAGATTCGCCGCCACCATGAACTGTAACTTTTATGTCAAATGTTTTAATAGAGTCAATGAGAGCCAAAGGTTGCTCGACGATCATTTTGCCAGTTTCTCTAGAAAAATATTCATTCAAATCTTTTTTGTTCACCGTGATTTTTCCTGAACCTTTTTTCAAAAAAACCCGCGCGACAGAGCTTTTTCTTCTACCTGTCCCGTAATAGTAATCACCAATCATATGTATAACAATCCTTTCTGGTAACCATAGTCAACCAATACTAAATATCAATTGTTTTTGGTTGCTGAGCGGCATGTGGGTGCGAAGAGTTTGCATAAACTTTTAGCTTCTTAAACATCGCATAGCCTAAAGGACCTCGTGGGAGCATTCCTTTAACGGCTTTCTCAATAGCCCTACCAGGATGCTTTTCTTGCATCCTCCTGAAAGTAATCTCTGAAATTCCCCCGGGGTACCCAGAGTGTCTATAATACTTTTTATCAGTACTCTTATTTCCTGTCACGATAACGTTGGAGGCGTTAATTACGACAATGTAGTCTCCCGTATCGACATGCGGCGTAAATTCAGGCTTGTGTTTACCTCTTAGTCGCCGTGCAACCTCGCTTGCTAGTCGACCTAAAACTTTACCGCTAGCGTCTACAATCAACCAATCTCGGTTAACTTTTTCTTTTCTCGCAACGTAAGTGTTCATCTATTAAACTATAATTTATTAACTCAATACAGTAACGTTTTTCAATAGGAAATTCAAGTCCTCTCTGTAACTTTGAAGACCAGAATTCAGATTAATTTAGGAGAGTTTCATTTTCTTATTTATCTTATTCCGTTGTTAATTGGAGACTAATTTGTAACCATTTTGTAACAAAGTTAATTTAGAATGATGTTTCTAAATGGTACGGATATGAATGGAGAATTGAATGAAAAAGTCTATGTCATTAGTTTTAACCGTTGTTGCCTTTACTGGTTCCGTCCAGGCGGCATCGGTTAAAGTGTATGGCCGGCTTGATGCCGGTTTGATGAGTATTTCCGGTGTAGGGGTAAACGATAAAACTTTATCTGGCCTCGCGTATGGAGCGCTGTCATCTTCACGATGGGGTATTAAAGGACAAGAGACTTTAGGTGGAGGCTATGAAGCGTTCTTCGCTTTGGAATCAGAGGCACACAATGATACAGGAGCCTCCGGCGGCAACAATAAGACTGGGAGTGGTGTCGGTAGTGTTTACTGGAAGCGTAAAAGTATCGTTGGGTTGAAGACTCCAATAGGAAAAGTTTCACTGGGTTTGAACAAAACTATTGATAAAATTCTTGGTGGTAACTTTGACCTCGTTAATTCTAACTTTGCTGGATTCAAAACCTTAGGGGACTACTTAGCGACAACCGACAGAATAGACAATGCTGTATTTTTTGAAACACCAAACTTAGATTTTTTTCGAAGTAAAATTTATATAGATAGACAATTTGGGGAAGTTGGTGGCGAAGTTTCAGGAAATGCAAGAACTGGAATTGCTGCAACGTTCAAAATAGCCACTGTAGAAGGGTTTATCGCTTATTCAGAAGCTAACGGATCAAAAGGTAGTAACGACTGGAATCAGTATGGGCTCGGACTGAAGTATAGAAATGACAATAATATTGTTTTTAAAGGTCAGTATTGGAATTTGTCCGCAAAAAGTAATACTGATTCAACCTCTGGTTTAGGTTATTCCTCTGATGGAGAGGGTTACAGTATCAGTGCTATGGCACCGGTCGGAATTCAAACAAAAATTGGTGTTGGTTTTCATTCCACTGAACAGAGCGATAATACAGCAGAAAAAATTGAAATCACGCAACTCGTAATGCTACATAGTTTTTCAAAAAAAGTTACCGGGTATGTAATGGCAAGTAAACTGAACAACGGTTTATCTGCAAATCACGAACTTCATAAGAAAGGTTTTGACTCGCAACCCGAAAATGGTATAGACCAGGATGGATACACAGTTGGTCTAAGAATAAAGTTTTAACAAGGCTCAATAGAAATTTTGCATAGTGTGACAATTATAGGGATCCAACTAAATCCCGTTTGGCACCTAATTGACGGCTTTAAATAATCATTAAAATTTCCATTCCCCAACGACCGATTAAAAGATTAGGTAGAGCTTTGCTTTAAAAAAAAGCCATGGGGAGTCCCTGTGGTTTTTTGCTAACTTCACCGTTAGTTGATTCAACCCGAACTAACTAATCATAGTTTACAGATACGCTAACCTTTTTAAATAGAAAATTCGACTCCTCACTGTAGCTTTGAAGATAAGAATTAATATTAATTTAGGGGGATTTCGCTTTCTTATTTATCTTGTTCCGTTGTTAATTGGAGACCAATTTTTTACCATTCTGTAACAAAGGTTAATTAGAATGATGTTTCTAAATGGTACAGATATGAATGGAGAATTGAATGAAAAAGTGTATTTACGCGGTTGTTATCGTTGCCAGCTTTCCTGCTTCAGTCCAGGCCAGCATCGGTAAAAGCATACGGTCGCCTTGACGCAGGCGTAACGAGTATTTCTGGCGCAGGAACAAACGATGAAACACTGTCCGGGTTTGCATACGGACCACTTTCATCCTCAAGATGGGGCATAAAAGGAAAAGAGGGTTTAGGTGGAGGGTACGGTGCCTTTTTTGCATTGGAATCAAAAGTTCATAACGATACCGGGGTCTCAGGAGGGAACAACAAGACTGGTAGCGGAGTCTGTACCGTTCACTGGAAGCGGAAAAGCGTACTAGGTATGAAAACTCCTTCGGGAAAAATTTTTTTGGATTGAACAAGACAGGGGATAAAGTTCTTGCTACTAAATACGACATGGTTGGCTCTAACTTTGCTGGATTCAAAACTATGTCGGATTATATAGCAATTGGTGACAGGGTAGATAACGCACTCTTTTATAAATCTCCTAAAATAGAGGCCTTAGACGGTAATTTCTACTTTGACCATCAGTTCGGGGAAGTAGCGGTTAGAGTTCAGGTAAAACCAGCACAGGGGTTGCTGCAACAACGTTCAAGATGGCTGGAATTAATGGCTTCTTAGCCTATTCTGAAGCTAAAGGCTCAACTGGAATTAGCGATTGGGACCAGTATGGTGTAGGCCTAAGTTATAAGACTGAAGCCAAATTCGTATTCAAAGCTCAGTATTGGGATCTTTCTGCAGAGAGTAATGCGGACACAACCTCTGACTTGGGATACTCTGCTGATGGTGAGGGATATTCTCTAATTGTCATGGGACCAATTAGTAAACATACTAAGGTAGGTCTGGGCTTTCATTCGTCTGAGCAAAGTGCAAATGAAGCATAAAAAAAGAACTCAATTAGCAATGCTTCACAGCTTCTCCAAGAAGGTGACTGGTTATGTAATGGTTGAAAATCTTGATAATGGAGCCTCCGCTAATCATGAGTTACATAAAACAGGGTTTGCTTCAACACCGGCTAATGGATTGGATCAGGACGGATTTACGGTTGGTTTGAGAATAAAGTTTTTAAGGAAAGGACAGATGATTTAAATAAGAAATTAATGAATTAAAAACATTTTTTCTCCAATCAAACCGTTCTTAGATGTGCGGTTTTTTTTTCAAACGGTAAGTGCAATACTCGGTAAATATATTTTTTTGTTCCTAATTAAATATTGGGTCTCTCCAGTCATTCCATCGAGTAAGCGAAAAAAAACTACAGGCGCGTGCCTGTGGTTTTTCTAACTACTCATGAAACTAGTTTAGAACTTA
>MDTD01010699.1_pt1 | contig 17381 bp, 18 predicted proteins | sample 811221 | NCBI WGS metagenome assembly MDTD01 (sample SAMN05326646, study PRJNA326480) | marine metagenome | isolation source: seawater | place: Pacific Ocean: South West | collected 2011 | reverse complement strand
CAACATCCTCATCTTTTAATGTAACAAAATTATTTAACCTATCTTTTAATGGCTTATCTGAATTGTTTAATAACGGAACATCTAAGACAGTAATTACACTATGGACCCAGCTTAAACTTTGTAATTTAAACTTTAAACTAAGTAGATTATTTATGGATTTATTGTTTGTGAGAGGCTCTTTTGGAGTGTAAGTTAAAACTAAAAAATCTTTAGCACCATATCTTTCTGTCACTTCTTGCAAATATTTTAAATCCGGGTCTCCTTCAATTAACAATGTATCTGATGAGGCGTCGAGTTTAAATTCTTTAGAAAAATAACCAAAGCTAATTAATGTTATTATTAGCAATAATAGTACAGGCCTTGGATTGCTTAGGATTAGATCTTTATATAACTTTGATAACATCTATGAGTTATATATATTTTAATTTAGGTACTTTGAGTATCTCTAAATTTGGTAAACATTGCCTCAAATTCTAGCAATATATTACCTGTTGGACCATGTCTTTGTTTACCTATTATGATCTCTGCTAAATTTGAAACTTCATTCATTTTTGCCTGCCATTCAGCATGCTCAACAGTTGCTGTTTTAGGTTCTTGTTTCTCTAAATAATATGCCTCCCTAAAAACAAACATAACAACATCAGCATCTTGTTCAATAGAGCCAGATTCTCTTAGATCTGAAAGGAGTGGTTTCTTATTGTCTCTTTGTTCCACTGCTCTAGAAAGCTGAGATAAAGCTAAGACAGGGACATTTAATTCTTTAGCTAAAGCCTTTAATCCTTGAGTAATTTCTGAAATTTCTTGGACTCTACCATCTTTGGTATTTACCGCTCTCATTAACTGAATGTAATCTATTACAACAAGGTCAAGGCCATAAACTCTTTTAATTCTCCTAGCCCTATTGCTTAAGGCAGCAACACTAATTGCAGGCGTTTCATCAATATAAAGAGGTAGTTCTGAGACATTTTTTGATGTTTCAATAAATTTATCAAATTGATCTTCAGTTATTTTTCCTCTTCTAATATCGTTGGATGGAATTCTTGATTGTTCAGCCAAAATTCTAGTTGATAGTTGTTCAGATGACATTTCTAAAGAAAAAAAGGCGACTGACGATCTTTTTTGTTTTTCTTGTAAACTCTTAGCAGCATTGAAAGCGATGTTTGTTGCTAAAGCCGTCTTACCCATTGATGGACGACCTGCTATTATAATTAAATCTGATTGATGAAGTCCACCAAGTCTATCATCTATTGTTCTAAGTCCTGTGGGCACTCCTACGATACCTTCTTCATTTTTATAAGCATTAGAGGCCATTTCAATTGTTAATTTCATGGCTTCATCAAATTTTACTAAGGACGAATTAAAGGAACCTTTTTCAGCAAGATCAAACAATAATTTTTCTGAGTTTTCAATTATACTTTGACCACTCACATCTAAATTATTAAGTTTTGCTACATCAATAGTACTTTCAGAAATTTTTATTAATTCTCGTCTAACAAAACAATCATAAATAATTTTTGAATACTCTATTGCTTGCCTTAAAGATGTTGAAAATTTTGTTATCTTTACTAGATATTCTGGTACATTAATTTCGTCTTTTTCATTTTCGAAGTGATTTTTAAGAGTAATAGGATTAGCCAGCATACCTTTATATATTAAGCTTTCTATAGCTAAAAAAATTTTCTGATGCATAGGATCATAAAAGTTTTTATTAGAAATAATTGTATTTATTTCATCGAAAATTTCATTTGATAACAATATTGATCCTATCACAGATTGTTCTGCCTCAATGTTATTTGGCAACTCTTTAAAACTGTTGTTAATTATCGAAAGGTTTTTTTCCACTTAAATAAATATAAAATTTTTTTTTAACTTAATATACAAAATTTAACTAGTGGGGATAATATTGTATAATTATTCAGTTGTTTCAGCAGGCATCACTTGAATTTTTATTTGGGTATGTACTTCAGGGTGAAGATTGATTTCAACTTTAAAACTTCCAAGTGTTTTTATATCATCTTTAAGTTGTATCATTGAAGGTTTGATTTCTATTTTTTCTGCCTCAAATATCAATTTTGAAATTTCAGTGGGTTTCACTGATCCATATAATTCCTTGTTTTCAGTACTTAATTTTTTAATTAAAAATTGCTTATTTTTTAATTTATCCGAAGTTTCTTTTGCTTCTTTCTTTTTTTCTTGATTTTTCTTATTGAGTTCATTCTTAATTTTTTCAACTTCTTTAATATTTTCTTTTGATGCAAACAGTGCTTTATTTTTTGCTATTAAAAAGTTTCTTGCATACCCTCTTCTTACATCAATCACATCTCCAATTGAACCCAATTTTTGAACTTGTTCTAGCAAAATTATTTTCATTAAATTAATCCTAGGTTACGAGCACGTTTTATTGAAACAGATAATTCTCTTTGCTTTTTTTGACTAACATTTGTAATTCTTGATGGTAAAATTTTTCCATTTTCTGATACGTATTTTTTTAAAAGCCTTATATTTTTATAATCAATCACTGGTGCACCTTTAACCGACAATGGACATTTCTTTTTGAATTTATACTTATTTGGCTGAAATATACTCAGTTTTGCAAAATTACTTTGTGTTTTTTTTTTACTGTTGCCTCTTTTTTTATACATTAATTTAAACCTTTAATTTGTCTTCTTCATCTTTTTTTGAAAAATAATTTGTTTTTAAATCAAATTTTTTTACTTTTACAGTCATATGTCTTAGTAACTTTTTATCCATTACCTCACTTTTTTCTAAATCATTTATAACACTTGTAGGGCCTTTTATTTTAAAATGAATATAGTTACCTTTTTTATTTTTTTTAATTTCATAAGCTAGATTAAGCAGACCCCAATTCTGAGTTTGTACAATCTCACCCTTATTTTGAAGAACAATTTTAGAGTACTTATCTGTTATCTGCTTTATTTCAGAGGCACTCATGTCCTGTCTAGTTACAATGGTATGTTCGTATAAGTTCATAAAAGTTATTTAATAAAAACAGAGGATATACTATTATAATTCTTTAATTACAATATAAAAAAACAAAAAAAGATGTTTTCAATAATATTTCCAGGTCAAGGTTCGCAGAGCGTTGGAATGTGCAAGGAGCTATATTTGAAATACGATATAGTAAAAAAACTATTTAATGAGGCTGATGAAGCTCTCAATTATTCGCTGACCAAAATTATTTTTGAAGGCCCTAAAGAAATACTTGATAAAACAGAAAATACACAACCAGCGATATTTTTAGTTGGTTACTCAATTTTTACATTAATGAGAGAAAAATTTAACTTTAACTTTGATAAAGCTTTGTTCTTTGCTGGACATTCTTTAGGAGAATACACAGCACTTTGTTCAGCTGGTTTTATTAATTTTTCTGATACTATAAAAATCCTTAAAATCAGAGGAGCAGCTATGCAATCCTCATCGTTAGATGATGAGGGCGGTATGATTGCCGTATTAGGATCTTCAATAAGTGAAATTGATAATATTTTAAATAAAAATTTAAAAAATTATGAATGTTTTATAGCTAACGATAATTCAAATAGTCAAATTGTGATAAGTGGAAAAATAGAAGATTTAAAAAAATTTTCAGAAGATTTAAAAAAAAAATCAATTAAAAATATACCTCTATCAGTAAGTGCTCCATTTCATTGTAAATTAATGAATAAAGCCACTAAAGTAATGGAATTGGAAATAAAAAAAATGAAATTTAATTCTTGTAACAAAACATTGATTTCGAATGTTACAGCGGGAAAAATGAATGAAATACCAGAAATTAAAAATTTGCTGATTAAACAAATAGAAAGTAGAGTGAGGTGGAGAGAAAGTATAAAATATATGACTGACAATGGAACAAAAAGTTTTATTGAAATTGGGCCTGGCAAAGTCCTTTCAGGACTAATTAAAAGAATTAATAAAAATCTTAAAACTTTTTCAATAAATTCCGAAGAAGATATAAATACAATTATAAAAGACAATGAATTTTAAAGGAAAAAAAATTTTAGTTACTGGAGCTACTGGCGGAATTGGTGGATCAATAGTTAAAAAATTTTTATCCCTAGATGCAAATGTTTTAGCAACTGGAACTAATCTAGATAAACTAAATAATTTAAAAAAAGAATTTCCAAATATACTTACAACTCAATTTGACATTTCAATGCATTCAAAGATAGAAGAGTTTATTGATAACATTTTTTCATACTTAGGAGGTTTAGATATTCTGATAAATAATGCAGGTATAACGCAAGATAATCTTTCTTTAAGAATGAAAAAAGATGAATGGCAAAAAGTAATTGATGTGAATTTAACTTCTACGTTTTATTTATGTAAATATGCAATAAAAAAAATGTTAAAAAATAAATATGGTAGAGTTGTAAATATTACTTCTATTGTAGGGCATACAGGAAATATCGGCCAAGCTAATTATTCAGCTTCAAAATCAGCTATAATTGCTATGTCAAAAAGTCTTGCAATAGAATACGCAAAAAAAAATATTACTATTAATTGTGTATCACCAGGTTTCATAAAATCTGAAATGACAGACAAAATATCTGAGGAAATTAAAAATAGTCTATTATCAAGAATTCCAATTAATAGATTAGGATCGGGCAATGATGTAGCAAATACTGTTGCTTTTTTGTCGTCTGATTTATCATCTTATATTACAGGAGAAACAATACATGTTAATGGAGGGATGTATATGGCTTGACAAAGTCATGTAATAATTTATAGACAAAAATATAACAAAAAAGGATTTATATGTCTGACGATGTTTCAAATAAAGTTAAAAAAATAGTTGCGGACCACTTAGGTATAGAGGAAGCTAAAGTAACAGAAGAATCAAGTTTTATTGATGACTTAGGAGCTGACAGTCTTGATACTGTAGAATTAGTAATGGCTTTCGAAGAAGAATTTGGTTCTGAAATTTCTGATAGTGAGGCTGAAAAAATATTAACAGTGGGAGACGCAATTAAGTTTATCGAGAGCAAAAGTAATTAAAAAATTTTATAATGTCTTTGAAGACTGATGGAACTATATTCATTTTTTCATCACCATCAGGGGCAGGAAAAACAACTTTAGTTAAGTTAATAAATCAACAAAAAAATTTTTTCACTTCTATATCTCATACAACTAGACGACCAAGAACTAATGAAACTGATGGTAAAGATTATTATTTTGTAAACAAAGAGGAATTTAACAAATTAATAAAACAAAACGATTTTTTAGAATACGCTAATGTATTTAATAATCTCTATGGAACATTAAAAAATCCTGTTCTAAAAAAATTAAAAGAGGGGAAAAATGTTCTCTTTGATATTGATTGGCAGGGTGCAAAACAAATAAAGTCTCAAAATATAAATTACAAAATATTTTCATTTTTTGTCTTACCACCTAGTAAAGAAATATTATTTGAGAGGTTATCAAATAGGGATATGAAAGATAAACTAATAGCTTCTGAAAGAATGAAAGATTTTTATAGCGATGTAAAACATTGGATTGATTATGATTTTGTAGTTATAAATGATGATTTAGAAAGATGTCATAGAGAAGTTTTAGAAATTATAATAGGACTTACCGAAAAAGGTCATAAATTCGATTATGATAAGAAATATATTGAAAAGCATATTAAAATGTTAGTCAACTAATTTTTCATATTCTTTTGTAATTAAAAAAAATTTTTCTGGTTCTAGATTTTGAGGTCTTAAATTTAAATCAATTTTAATTTTTCTTAAAGTTTCTTGATCTTTTTTAAATAGATTATTTATTGTTTTTTTTATTTTTTTTCTTCTTTGATTAAATAATATTCTAGTTATTTTTTCTAAATTTTTAGGATTTTTAAATTTGAAAAAGCTTTGTTTTGGTTCAAAAACTAGTAGTGAGCTTTGAATTTTTGGTTTTGGTTTGAAAGAATTTGGGTTAATGTCAAAAGCTTTTTTTACATTAAATTTCCATTTTGTAAGGATCGATAATCTTCCATAATTTGACTCGTTTGTATTTGCAATAATTCTATCTGCTAATTCCTTTTGAAACATAAAAACTAATTTTTCAAATTTCAAATTATCTTTATTTATAATAAATTTAACAAGTATTTGTGATGAAATGTTATAAGGTAGATTCCCAAAGATCAGAAACTTTTCACCTATTATTCTACTGAATTTAAAATTTAAAATGTCTTCATTGAAGATTTTAACCCTTCGATTAAATTTTAATTTGAGTTCGTTAAAAAGAGCTTTATCTTTTTCTATTAAATATATAAGTTTTGGTTTTTTATTAATTAAAATATTAGTTAGGTTACCAGTTCCAGGACCTATCTCTACTATTATATTTTCTTTTTTAATTTCTACAGAATTGCATATTTTATTAATTATGTTTTTATCAACAAGAAAATTTTGACCGAGACTTTTTTTGGGCTTTATGCTCACCTAATTTTTTTTGCAAATTCAATAGCTTTTATTAAGCTCTCAGGATTGGAAATATTTTTTCCTAACATTATATTATTTGGTCCATGATCAGGAGTTATCCTAAAAAATGGCAATCCTAAAGTTATATTAATAGCATTAAATTGGTAAATTGTTTTGAGAGGTGTTAAAACTTGATCGTGATACATACCAATAACAACGTTATATTTCTTTAAATTATCTTTTAAAAAAATTGTATCAGCTGCGAATGGACCGGATACATTTATTCTGTTTTTTTTTAAAAATTTAATTGCAGGTGAAACAATTTTGTTATCCTCAGAAAATTTTTCTGAAGTTTCACAGTGGGGATTAAGACATGTAACTACAAATTTCGGATTGATTCTTAAGTTTTCTTTATAAAACTTATAAATAGTCTTTATATTTGAAATAATTTTTTTTTTTGTTATTTTTTTTGTTACGTTCTTGATTGGTATATGAGTAGTTAAAGGACTCACAGATAACCTCTTATTATATATAAGCATTACCGCTTTATTTTTAAATCCAACTTTCTTTTCAAAATATTCGGTCATGCCTGGATATTTTCTTTTTAAAAAATTACTTTTTGAAATTGGTCCGTTTATTAAAACTTTTGCTTTTGTGATTTGAACTATTTTTAATGCAATATTACAACATTCTTCAATGTATTTATTAGACTTTATTGTAATTTTATCAAAAATCTTACTATGATTAAAATTTACGTTCACTATATTTATACAACCATTTCTAAGACTTGATGATTTAATTTTTCTTACTAATAATTCATTTATCTTAAATTTAAATTTCAAAGCTTTCATTTGCTTTATAAGTAATTCTTTCGAGCCTACTAATAATATTGGTGAATTAATTTTTTTTAAAGATTTAAAAAAGATTTCAAAAAAAATACTGTAAGGTTCGCCTGCAACTAAAATTATTGGTTTATTTCTCATTGATTACAGTATTCAATTCTACTTTTTTGAAATAAATAGTAGAAAATTGATTTAATTGTTTATTTTTTTCAAAATTTAAAATTTTTTTATACTCTTCGTTAAAAGATAATTTCTTATTCGAATCCTTTCTTTCTTTAATCATTAGAATCAATTTTCCAGAAGGAGCATTAATGACATTGCTAATTTCATTGTCTTTCAAATTTTTAATTTCTTGGTAAATCTTATCAGAAAGTTGTGTTTTTTTTACCCAACCCACCTCACCACCAGCACTAGAAGAATTTGAGGTACTAAATATTCTTGCTGTGTTTTCAAAACCAATTTCTTCAATACTTTTAATTATTTTTTCAAATTCAGTATCAATGTTTGTTGTTGAACCAGTAAAAAGAATTTCATAAAGTTTAAATTCTTCAACCACTTCAGTTTGATTTTCTATTTTATATCTCAAATCCTTTTGAATTTTATCCTCATTGATTGATAATTTATCTTTATATTTTTCGAAAATTAATTTATTCCACAGAATTTCAATTTCTAATTTTTTCTTTATGAAATCTTTTTCAAGATTAAGATTATTTAAAAGTTGATAAAACTCTTCAATATTCTTTATGTTGGCTCTAGCAACTAAATCATAAATTCTTTGATTTACAATTTCTTCGTTTAAGCCTAATTTAAAATATTTTTTTACTTCAACTTCTTTTATTTTTTCTCTTATAATTGACTTGGTCGCATAAACTACTAAAGGCTCCTTATCCATACTTCTTAAATTTTTATTAAATAGTTTTAAGTAGGTTATCTCATTATTAATTTCCACGTTTGTAATGGGATTATTATCAATTGTGTATAATATATAAACTTTTTGACTATATGAAGTTTTGTTTATAAAAAAAAAAAAAATTATTGATGACATTAACAATATTTTTTTCATTAATTACCAACATTAGTTGAGCTAATTTTAGTGAAGGGCACAATAGTAATTGTAAATAATAATTCTTCCTCAGGTTTTACATCACTATCATTATAAAATGACTTATTGTATTCAATCGCTGCCTTTAAGCAATCATTTTCGTATTGATAAATCAGATTATAAAACTCTGTCATATCTAACTCTCGATTTCTTCTAGTAGAAAAACTTAAGCTGTTATTCTCATCAAAAGAATATTTCGTTTGATTTTCTAAATAACTTTTAGTTCCAATCTCGCCATCTTCCTCTAAAAATTGAAAACTTGTCAAAAAATTATTTACATTTATATTTGCTTCTAAATAATTATAATTTGTTTTATCTAGGTTATTATCAAGCATAAAATCATACTCAAAATTTAAGTTATCAAATAAATCAAATTTAACCTTTCCAATTATGTCTGAGTATTTATTGTTAAGACTGCTATTTGTTGGCAAATCAGGATTTGCTTTATCTCTAAATACCTGACTCAAATTTAGCGATATTTTATCATCACCTAGTTTATTTTTTAATTGATAATCAATTCCTGCAGTAATTGATTGCCCACCCTCAACTCCATCATTCATAGACAATCTGTTGAAAGTGTTAATATTATTTATACCTAATCTTCTATCTTCATTAGATATATTTTTAGTATTATTAGGGCTGAATCTGACTGATAAGTTTGGCTTTAGAAAACGATCGTAAATTTGTCCTTCTTTTTTTAGAGGGTAACTAAACGAATACATTAATTTTGTTAATATTTTACTTTCATTATTTGTTTCATTATTTGAACCAGTTTTTTCTCTTAGATTAGGATTTTTGAACAAAATTTGAAAATCTCTAGTCAAGCCGTTTAAATTGAACTTTGTATCATTCTTATAAATTATATCTGTTATTAAACTTTGCTTATACTTGTTTGTTTCAAATAATTTTTGATAAAAATTTGATTTGAAATTTAAAGATCCAGGTAATTTTGTATTTAAAATATCTTTTGTATATTCAACATTTGGGTAGATATATTCGTATTTGTCGCTAGAGTTTTTAGTTAAATCCTCATAACTTTCAATTGTCATATTAATTGAGGAGTTCTCATCATATCCATTAAACTTAACAAAATTATGCATTAGATTTTCACTATCAATCAATTGAGATCTTGGTTTAAACTTTTTGATATATGTATCATTCGATACCTGTTCAAAATTAATCTCAAAATTAGAAGTTTCAAATATTTTATCTTCTAAGTCTATTATTGTGTTTGAAAAAAAATGAGATTTAGATGGCTCTGTGTTATTATTCATTTCAGATGTGAATATTCCTAAATCCATAATATGATTTATATTTTTTTCAACTTGTCTATACTCACCTTGCATAAGCAAATTATTATTTGTAAAAAATCTTGGTTTAAAAGTAAAATCTTTATTTATATCTAATACTTTAAAGTATGGAGTTGACAAAGATGTTCCGGTATTACCAGACTCAGATATATTTGGAACTAAAAAACCAGATTGTCTTTTTACGGTAGGATCAGGATGAAAAAACTTTGGAAAATATATTACAGGTTTATCATATAAATTAAGCCAAGCATTTTTATAATTAATAATTTTTTTTGTTTTATCATGAACCACTTCTTCAGCGTTTAATTTCCATGGAGGGCATTTCTCTCTCATTTTACATGTAGTAAAAACACCTTTAGAAATTTTTGAAATATTTTTGTTTGAGGTTACTGTATTTCCATACAATCTAGGGTCATTTTTTGAATTACCAAAAGTATCTTTTTTAAATATAATCTTAAGATCTTTTCCGAAATATTCATTGCCTTGTATATTCCCAAAGAAATTAGATAACTCTGTTCGATTTCCGTATTCATCTTTTAAAACAACGTTTTCGGCTTTAATAAGTTCATTTTCTAAAATAAATTTGAAATTTTGAGATATAAAATTATTTTCAAACTTATCAGTTATAGTTGTTTTTTGATTTGAGCTAAGAAAACCATCTTTTTTAAAAAAATTAACGTCACTAGAATCAATAAAATATTTATTACCAATTGTTATATTAGTAATTCCATATGTAATTATTTTTTCAGTTTTTTTTGAATATTTTAATTTTTCAGATTTTAATATTATTTCCCTATCATTATCATTAACTATTATATCTCCTTCTAACAACAATTCAGATTTATTTTTGTTATATTCAAACTCATTAGCAAAAATTATCAAATTATTATCAGTAGTTATTTTTACGCCCTCTTTTGACACTAATCTATTTCCCTCATCAAAAATTTGAATTTCTTGACCTTCAAAATAAAATTCATCAGAATACAAATAAGTATTTAAGCTAATAATAAAAATTATTATGATAATATTTAAATTAAAAAAATTTTTCATTTTATTTTTCATTTATCCTTACCAATCCAATTGAGCAAAATAAAGATATAATAATTAACGGCAGCCAAATAGAAAAAATTTCCGGCAATCTTTCATTCTGACCGAGTAAGCTTGAAAAAAAATTCATATAGTAAATAACAACAGAAAAAAATGTACCAAGTACAATATGGAAAACTTTTGATTTATTTTTTTTTATATTAAACATTATAACTGATGCAAAAATAGTCATTATAGTAAGGTATATTGGATACGATATTAATTTTTGAAAATGAATATCAATATTTGTAACAGAATAACCTAAATTACTATAATCCTTTTTTAATTTATTTAATTCAAAAATATTTAAAGAGGATAGATCTGAAAAAAGATTATTAATTTTTTCAGCATCAAAATTACTACTAAAAACTACATTTTCCCTAGTTTTTAAACTTTGATTAATTTTTGAAAAATTACCTTTAATAATTATCCAATTTTTATTTTGTATATCTATCTTATCTGCAACAATATTATTTATAATATTATAATCTTTTGAAAATTGATTAATAGTTACGTTTTTAAGAAACTTACCCTCAATTTTATCCGCATTAATTATATTAATTTTATCTCCAATTTCGTCTTTTATCCACAACCCATTTTCTGTTACTATTGCCAAATATTTATTGTCACCAGAATATTTGTTTTTCATTTCTAAATATATAAACTTTAGATTTGATGAAAAGTTGTAAAAAATTGTAATTATCAATAATGAAATTAAAAAAGTACTTAATGATAAAATGCTTATTAATTTAAAATTACTTAAACTTATTTTTTTAAAAATATCTAGTTCATCTTTGTCTAAAAGTCTAATAAATAGAAACTGTGTTGAGATAAAAAATATAAACGGAAATGTTTCATAAACTACAGCTGGTGTTGTTAATAAAGTTAAATAGAAAGGATACAATGGATTTACACTCACATCCTTAAAAAACGAAACTTCCTCAAAAATATTTAATATTATTATAAGCGAAAAAAAAATTAAAAAAGTAATAAAAAAAATTTTCCAAAAAGTTTTAACAAGATATAATTGGTATACTTTAATCATGTTTCACTCGCAATTTTAAAAACAAAAATAAATATCCAGCTAAAAATAATATAAAAGGAAGTATTGAAAATATAATTGTTGAAGAAATATTATTTATGTATCTAGAAGATATCTCTGAAAATATAATTATTAAAAAAACAATTGAAAAAAGGAGATATTGTGCCTTTAAGTATCCATAATTATCTTTATTAAATAATATTATTATTGTTGAAAATAATACAATTACCGGAATAAATAATGGTTTAATACTCCTTTTGAAAGCCTCCTCTATAACATCTCCAAAAATATTATCTCTACATTTAAAAATTTTTTTATTTGCTAATTCAAAATTTTCGTTAAATTTCAATTTATAAAGGCATAAAAATATACTAAAAGAATTTACTTCTTGTATTTTTGGAAAAATTGTAGTTTTAGTTTTATATTTCGATAAATCAAATTCAGTTTTTTTAAAAGAAAACGTTGTAATTTTTTCTTTATCAATATCTATAAAATTTCCATCGAATAGTGTAATATAATTGCTGTTACCATCAAATATTAGCCTGCCACTTTTTGCATATATTATTTGTGACCTATCATCGCTTAGGTTGTCTTTTAAGTAAATATTTCTCAGCTCTCCTTTTTCGTTTTTTGATTCTACAAAAATTGTTAGTTTTTCTACTGCATCTATAAATTTCTTTTCTTTAATCAAACTTGGAAAAAAATCTATATTCGAATTTCTAATGAATTCTCTTGCTTGATCTAAAGATTTTGGAACAATAATATTATTTAGTATTATTTGAATAAATAAAAAAACGAAAGAGAAAGCAACTAGGATATTTATAAATTTTATTTTTTTTATGCCAATATTCCAGAATATGACTAATTCATTTTTAAGCTCATATTTATTAATTATGTAAAATATTGTTATAAAAATGCAAAATGGCATTATTCTGGTAAATATTTTTGGAAAATTTAAGATAGTTACTCCGAAATACGTATAAAAACCATGCCCATCCTCTGAAATATAGTCTAAAAATCCAACGGCCTGGACCACAAGTATAATTAACGAGAGACTGATAGACGTTAAAAGAAAAAATTTTGTCACATCTAAAAGTAGCTTATTAAATATAATTTTTTTCATTGAAATTTTCTAAATTAATATTTATATAATTCAAAAATTAAACTTATAGTTTAATTACAACCTAAAGTACATAATATTAAATAATGCCAATAAATATAAGCTACAAAAAGGGGATCGGGGAGAAAAATATAAAGAATTATGTACTCTTTTCTGATGAGGACTTTAAAATTTTCGGTTTTAAAAAACTTCCAGTAAGCAAAATCACAAATCAAATCAATAATACAATTAATTCTAATAAGTCAAAAAAAAAAGAGTTTATTACATTTAATATTAATCCAAATCAAAAAATTACTTTGGTTAAAATTAAAAAAAATCAAAATTCAATTGAAAATGAAAAAAAAGGGGCAAATTTTTACAATTATATAAAATCAAATTTTTTAAGAAATTTGACTTTTTTTGATAAGAATATTGAGGATGTTAAAACGGATGCTAAGAGTTTCATTGACGAGTTTCTACACGGAATTCAACTAAAGTCGTATGAATTTAATAAATACAAATCAAAAAAGGAACTTACAAATATAGATCTTAACATTATTACTTATAAAAAAAATAATCAAAAAAATAAAAGATTTAAATCTTTGCTTGAAGGAACTAACTTTACTAAAGATCTTGTTTCGGAACCAGGCAATATTCTACATCCAGATGAATACGCAAATAGAATTAGTAAACTAAAGAAAATTGGTCTTAAAATAAAAATTTATAATAATAAAGAATTAAAAAAAATGGGTATGGGAGCTTTACTTGGAGTTGGTCAAGGAAGTGTACGAGGATCTTATTTAGTTACAATTGAATGGAATGGAAAAAAATCAAAAGATAAGCCATTAGCCTTCGTAGGTAAAGGTGTTTGTTTTGACACCGGTGGTTATTCTTTAAAACCAGCAAGATTTATGGAAGACATGACTTATGACATGGCAGGCTCAGCAGCTGTAGTAGGTTTAATGATGACGTTAGCTTTACGAAAAGCAAAAATAAATGCTGTTGGTGTGGTTGGTCTTGTTGAAAATATGGTGAGTGGAAATGCACAACGGCCTGGAGATATTGTAAAGTCTTATAGTGGAAAAACTATTGAGGTATTAAACACTGACGCTGAAGGTAGGCTTGTTCTAGCAGATGCTTTAACTTTTACTGAAAAAAAATTTAAACCGAAATTTATAGTTGATTTAGCAACCTTGACTGGAGCCATCATTGTTTCTTTAGGTTCAGAATATGCTGGACTTTTTTCAAACGATGATAAACTTTCAAAACAATTAATTGAGGCAGGCGAAAAAGTAGATGAGAAATTATGGAGAATGCCACTCCATAAAAACTTTGATAAACTTATGGATTCTAAAAATGCAGATATGCAAAATATAAATTATGTTGGAGGTGCAGGTTCTACTACCGCTGCTCAATTTTTACAAAGGTTCATTTTAAATAAAACACCTTGGGCACACCTCGATATTGCTGGGATGGCTTTTTCTAAATATGGTGGAGCTTTAAATTCTGGTGGAGCAACAGGGTATGGTGTGAGATTGTTAAATAAACTTATTGAGGATTTTTATGAGTAATATCGAGCAAACTTTATCAATCATAAAACCAGATGCAGTTGAAAGAAATTTAGATAATCAAATAAAAGCATTATTTCAAAATAAAGGTTTTAAAATAATTAAGCAAAAGAAAATTAAATTAGAAAAGTCTGACGCTGAAAAATTTTATAAAGTACATGAAACTAAGCCATTTTATAACGATTTATGTGAATATTTATCCTCAGGGCCAATAATAGTTATGGTGTTAGAAAAAGAAAATGCAATTAAACTAAATAGAGACCTAATGGGTGCTACTGACCCTAGTAAAGCAGAAGAGGGAACAATAAGAAAATTATTCGGTAAATCAATAGATAAAAATTCTGTACATGGATCAGACAGTCAAGAGAACGCAAAAATAGAGATAGATTTTTTTTTTAAAGACTAAGAAAATATTTTTATAATAGCTTTTGGATATAATTTATGCTCTTCCCTAAGTACCCTTCTTTCAAGGTTTTTTTCTTTATCATTATTGTATATTTTAATTTTCTTTTGTAAGATAATTTTTCCAGAGTCTAATTTTGAATTGACAAAATGTACCGTACATCCAGTATAATTTTCCTTATTTTTTAAAACTCTTTGATGAGTTTTTAATCCTTTATATTGTGGCAATAAAGAAGGATGAATATTAATAATTTTTCCATTAAATTTTTTAATAAAATTACTTGAAAGAATTTTCATAAATCCTGCAAGACAAATTAGCATTATTTTTTTTTTTTTTAAAATTTTTAATATTTTTGTTTCTGAAACAGAAAACTTTTTATTTTTAAAACAATACACGTTTATTTTTTTTTCATATGCATATTTTAAGCCATAAGCTTTAATATTATTTGTAAATACAAAATCTATTACAATTGGTGATTTTTTTTTGTAAGAAAAATTAATTAGATTTTTTAAATTTGAGCCTCTTCCAGATATAAAAACAGCAGTGCTTATTTTTTTACCAGAAAATTTTTTCATTTAATTGAACTTTTTTTTTGCCCGATGATATTTTGCCTATTACGTATGGTTTATATTTATTTTGAAATTTTTTTTGAATTTTCGAGATATTTTGAGATTTAGCGATTAAACAAAAACCTACACCACAGTTGAATGTTTTTAGCATCTCATAATCACTTACATTATTTTTTTTAATCCATTTAAAAATCTTATTTGGTTTTATTTTAGAGAGGTTAACTTCAGCCACTAGACCTTTTGGTATCACTCTTTTAAGATTATCTTCTAATCCACCTCCAGTAATATTAGCACATGATTTAATTAAATTTGATTCAAAAAGTTCTAAAACTTCTTTGACATAAATCTTGGTAGGTCTTATAAGTTCATTTTTTAGAAATCGATTTTTTTTTATATTAATTTTTTTTTCTTTTAATATATATCTAATGAGCGAGTAACCATTTGAGTGCACACCACTAGATGGTACACCTAAAATTAAATCATTTTTTTTTATTTTATTTTTTTTAATAATATTTTCTTTATCAACAACACCTACTGCAAACCCCGCTATATCAAATTTATTTTTAGAATAAGTTCCTGGCATTTCAGCTGTTTCACCTCCAACAAGAGAACAATTAGAAATATTACAACCTTTGTTTATTCCTGATATAATAGCTTTTAATTTTTTTAAATTTATTTTATTAATTGAAATATAATCTAAAAATATTAGTGGACGTGCTCCTTGAACTATTAAATCATTCACACACATTGCAACTAAATCTATACCAATAGTATTAAATTTATTTAGTAAATTTGCTATTTCTATTTTTGTTCCAACTCCATCTGTACTAGCTACTATTTTAGGTTCTTTTAAATTTTTTGGTATATTTGTGATTGATCCGAATCCACCAATATTTTTATTTTTCTTTTTTTTTTTACTGGTTTTTTTAGATATAAAATTAACAAATTTGTCAGCTTCAGATATATTTACGCCACTTTTTTGGTATGTAAATTTGTTATATTTCATTAAAATAACTTATGTTTTTAAATACAAATTTTCTTTATTTGAAAAAAACTTATATAATTTTTTTTATAACACTTCTATTTATAATTTTAACAATATCAAAAGTATATTCATCAACTTTTAAAGTTAGCAAAATTCAAGTAGTTGAACCATTTGATAATAATTTCAAAAAAAAAGCAGTTATTGATAAAGCTATAGTATTAGCATTTAAAAAGCTTTTAAGAATGACTGTTTCGAGCGATGAAATGAGCAAAATATCAAATCATAGCGTTAATGAAATAAAGAAACTGATTGATTCATTTACAATTAAGGACGAAAAATTCATTAATGAAACTTATAATGCAACTTTTGAGTTTAACTTTAACAAACAAAATACATTTCTATTTATTGAAAAAAAAAATATATTTCCTTCTATTCCAAATAAAAAAAAAATTATAATTTTCCCGATTTTAGTTGATACGTCGTCGCAAAATATCAATATTTTTAACCAGAACCCTTTTTACGATAATTGGAATTATGATATTAAAGATTATCATCTAATAGAATATATTTTGCCATCAGAAGATATTGATATTGTAAAAGTTTTAAACGAAAATTACAAAAATTTAGAGGATTATAATTTTAATAAAATTGTAAAAGACTATAATTTGGAAGAATATATTATTTGTTTTATATATAAAGATGATCAGAAATTTAAGGTATTTTCTAAAATAAAGTTAAATAATAAATTAAAAATTAAAAGTAAAATCTTTACAAAAAAAAATATTTATTCACCAAAGGAGTTAGGAAATTTTATTGATAATATAAAAATTATTTACGAAAATGAATGGAAAGAAGTCAACAAAATAAATAGATCTGTGAAATTACCGATTAATTTATTTATAAGCTCTAAAGACTATAAAAAAAATGATGACTTTGAAAAATTTCTATCTAAAACAGAT
>MDTD01060968.1_pt1 | contig 17384 bp, 17 predicted proteins | sample 811221 | NCBI WGS metagenome assembly MDTD01 (sample SAMN05326646, study PRJNA326480) | marine metagenome | isolation source: seawater | place: Pacific Ocean: South West | collected 2011 | reverse complement strand
TAAAAAATTTAGAAAAAAACTAATAGAGATCATCGATATTAAGAAAAAGCAAACATATGATTATGGTGAAGGTTTTTTTTATCAAAGTATTCCAACAATTAATCTTGCAGGCCTAAGGGATACTAAAAAACGTCTCGAGATTTTAAAACTTGATGAACTTGTTGCTGAAAAAAAGGTGCTTGATATAGGTTGCAATATTGGCTCAATTCTTATTGAATTAAAATCCAATTACAAAAAAGCTATAGGTATAGATTATAATCAAGAATGTATTGATGTTGGAAAACATGTTATAGAAAATTTGCAAAAAAAAAATTTAGAATTAATTTGTGATGATTTTAATACCTTTGATTTTAAAGAAAGATTTGATGTAATTCTATCATTAGCTAACCATAGCACCTTTGATAAAGGGATATCCGATACAAAATTTTATTTTAAAAAAATTAAATCTATAATTAAAGAAGGAGGAGTTTTAGTAATCGAGTCTCACGCGCCATTATTTGAAAAAAAGGAGGATTTTGAAAAAACTCTTAAATTAAATGATATTTCCATCGATTATAATTTGGTTTTTGAGAGTTCTTATAATTTTGGAAATATCTACGATCGAGGAAGATCTTTTAAAATATTTCAAAGAAAACAATGATAGAAAATTTAATTTTTTTTGATAATCCAATATCGAGATTTTACATAAAGTTGTTTTTAGAAAAAAATTATCAATTAAAAAAAATAATTTTTTTAAATAAAAAACACTTTCTTCCAAAATCTTTAATAAATAAATATGAGTTTACCAAGCAAAATCATTGGCCATTAGTATTTTTAAGAGACAAAAAAATTTTAAAATTGACTAACCAAATTGAAGAATTCTTCTCTTTTAGAAGAAATTTTATTAAAGAAGTTTTTCAATATGACAACATTTTTGAATATAAAAAGAAAATTGTATATGCAAATAGTTTAAGTATTAATAGCAAAGAAGTTAATGAAATTCTTGAAAATTTTCGTAATGAAAATTTCTTAATAAGCAATAAAGAAATTGTGAAGCAACATGTAATCAATCTGCCTATTGATATAATTCATATTCATCCAGGCTTTCTCCCTTTTATTAAGGGAGCAGACAGCTCATTATGGGGACCTTTTAAGAGAGATAAAATCGGAGGAAGCTGTTTTTACATAAATGAAAATATTGATGACGGAGAAATTATTTTAAGAAAAGAAATAAATTTACCAAAATTTGATGTAGCTAATTTACAATCAAAAGAATTAGATCATATCTACAAAATTTGGTTTAGTTTTATTGATCCAATGTTAAGATGTTTTATATTAAACTTAACTATTTCTAATTTTGTTAAAAAAAAAAATAGTAAAGAAAAATCAACTAAAATTGAGGAAAATGGAAAATATTTCTCTTTTATGAATAAAAATGATAAAGAGACAGTTTTTAGTAAAATATTTAAATAATTTTATTCAATGACTCAAAAACAAAATTGGTTTTTTTTTTTAATCTTATCCTTTTTCTTAATATCTCTTCCAATTCTAGAATTTTTAAATTTTAATTCATATTCAATTAATTACTTACAATTTACAAATATTTTATTTGCTTATCTTTTTATCGTTATTTTATTCGTTTTGGCTGGCGTAGCTATATCTTATATAAAGAAAGATTTTAATTATAATTTTTTTATTAAGATAATATTTGGACTTTATATTTTTTTTAATTATCACAAACTAAAACACAGTTTAATTAAAATAAAATTTATTTTTACTGAAAACTTCACATACTATGGAGAAATTTCTTTATTAATCATACTATCGTTAATTTTTTATCTCTTTAAATTTAAGCTAAAAGAGAAATTTATTGTCTTTCTATTTATATTTGCTACTTTAAATTTTAGTTATAGTTTTTTCTTACTTTTAAAGAAACCACAGTTTTTAGAGGCTACTGATAAAAGTATATTAGATAAAAACGAAGAGATCGCTTTATTTAGTCCTGAAAACAATAAAGAAATAACAACTAATATTTATTATATTATTCCTGATCAAGCTATCGACCTTAAAGAATACTCAAAAAATTTCGGCACCATTAATCTCGAACAAATCAAAAGAAATTTTTTTACTAAGGGATTTAAGTATTTAGATGATGTTGAGTCTAGTTATAATAGTACCAATCTTACTTTATCTCAAATTTTAAATCTTAATTATGATTTAAACGAAAAAAACAATACATTTTCAACCTTTGAGACCTTCCCTTTTGTTATGACAAACTTTGATGAGACTAGATTGTCAAAAACACTTAAATTAATGGATTATAAATTTATATGGTTTGGAAACGGACTTGCTAATTGTAAAAATTATAATAATTCCCTATGTCCTAAAAATAACATGAAAAGTGAATCTCTTATTAGTTTAAATTTTATTTCAATAATCAAAAATAAATTACTTTATAACTACAGTGTTTATACTTTTTTTTCACTTTCACCAATTATAGATTCGCTCAATTTTATTGAAAGGATTAAAGATGATAAAAAATTTACAAATACTAATAAATTGATAAAACAAAACTTTTCCTTTGACCATTTTGTAAATTATTATGAAAAAAATCCTATAGGAAAAAAAAATTTTTTTTTAATACATGAAATTTTTCCTCATCCGATTAGAATAAATGAAAACTTAGTTGTTTTTAATAAAAAATGTGAGAGAGAAAATACTGGTGTCAATTTTAATCATGAACAAAAAAAAAAATATCCCTCGCTAAATGTTGATTTTTATGGATACGATACAAATTATCTGTGTTTTTTAAAAAGATTGAATAATTTTTTAGATTTTGTAAATAAAAAAGATCCTAACAGTATTATTATAGTCCAAGCGGATCATGGAATTCCTGACAAAAAATTTAATTCGAACTTAATTTTTACATTGATAAAAATAAACGAAAACTGTCAAAATTTTTTAGATAAAGAAATTGACAACATAAATGCAGTAAGATTAAGTTTATATTGCGCTTCGAAATTAAAACCCATTTTACTAAAGAAAAAAACTTTTTTTATTGATAAATCACTGAATGATGATCATCCGGATTTTAATAAAATAATTTTAAGAAATTAATTTATCTTTGACAATTTCCTCGCAATTATTTCATGACCTTTTGAATTATAATGGTTGTTCCGTTTAAAAGGAAAAAGACTAAGAGGGTCCTCGATATTATTTCTAATATGCCTGTCTATATCAATAAAATCTATTTCATTATCTGTACACAATTGATTTAAAACACTTTTTACATTGTCATATTTTTTTTCCATTTTACCTTCGTATCTGTAAAAAGTCGGTAAATATACAAAATAAAATTTTCCACCCCATATTTCACTTTGTTTCTTCATGTCTACTAATATAAATTCTAAATTTTTTATATTTGATAATGAATTATAATTATAATTTCTTAATAAAAAACTCATATAACTTCTTATATGAAATAATTTTATTTTAGAAAAAATATTTCCATTTTGATTTTTTTCTTCAATCTTAAGCTCATCTAATCTTTTTCTTGCATTTTTATCTACGAATTTTTGTTTTTCCCACAAATTTTGATTAAAATTTCTAATCAAATAACTTTTTAAAATTTTATTATTTTTGTAAACCTGATTGAAATTATATAAATCATTTGATTCTGCCCAAATAAAAAAAACTTTCTTTGGTTTAATTTTTTTAACGAACTCATTATAAATAGCATAATATTCCATAGGACCGTATCCCGATAATCCTAGGTTTAAACTTTTCATTTTAGTTTTTTTTTCGTAACTAGAAACAAAATTTTTATCTCTCGTTACACAGAATCCGTGCGTAAATGAGTCTCCTAAAAAAATACTATCAGCTTTTTTGTTATTCCATTTGTCATCATTGTTATTGAACCCAAACCTATCACTTTTATATGTAATGTAATTTCCAGTCTCATTACATAAAATTGTTGAGACATTTGATAAACCAGTTAATGCAAAGAATGGCTCTTGATTATTGTCATAAATTAAGTCCCCATGAGTTTGTAATACTATATTTTTATTTTTATTATCTAAATAATATTCAAGTGTAGTACGACTATCATTCAACGAGAGTTGAACTTCCTTTTTTAATTTTATTGAACTCTTGTATTGGTTTAGAAACGGATTGAAGTAATATGAGATAATTAACTCTACAAGAAAAATATATGCATAGGACGCTATTATTATAAAAAAAAACTTCTTCATTTAAATATATTTTGATATTATTAACAAATTTAACACTATATCTAGTTTTTATAATCAAAATAGAGGTAAAAAAACTTGTACGTTCAAATTTTGAACACTATATTGTTCAAAATTTGAACAATGAAAAAAATAAAGCAACAAGATAATTTTGAGGTCTTAAGACAAATTTATAATAATCCAAAATCCTCACAAAGAAAAATGGCCGAGGATCTAGGCTTCAGTCTAGGTAAACTTAATTATTGTCTAAAAGCACTTAAAGATAAAGGGTATGTAAAAATAAACAATTTTAAGAAAAAAAAGGATAAAATTAATTACATTCAATACATCCTTACCCCAGAAGGAATAGCAGAAAGAACAAAACTAACTATTAATTTCATGAAAAGAAAAATGAAAGAGTATGACGATTTAAAAAAGGAACTTGAAAATGTGGACAGTAATAAAATTTAACAAAGATCAATTAAATTTTCTTAAATCTGAACTTAAAAATAAATTAGGCAGAGATTTCCAATTCTATTGCCCTAAGATTATTATAGAAAAATTTAAAAATAATAAACTTGTAAAAAAAGAATGTAACTTGTTAGGGGATTATCTATTTTGTTTTAATGATATATTCAAAGAAAAAAAAATTACAAATCAACTTAATAATATAAAAGGAGTAAAATATTTCTTAGATGGATTTATGATTTATCAAAATGAAATTAATGATTTTATAAAAAAATGTAAATATCTTGAAAATAAAGATGGTTATATAACTCACTCAGTATTTGATGCTGAAATTGACAAATTTTACAGATTTTCAAACGGACCTTTTACAAAAAAAATATTTAAAATTTTATCTATTCAAAGGAACAAGTTTGAAATTTTAATGGGGAATATTAAAACAACTATTAAAAAAAAGGATTATTTAATAAGCCCATTATAAAAGAAATGAAAAAAAAAAGTTATGCAAGAAAAGTGTATTTTTGCATAGTGCGGAGCTTTGACAAAATCTAAATAAATTTATGAAATACTTGTCATTAGTAACTGGTGGAGCAGGATTTATAGGTTCAAATCTAGTCGAAAGGTTGCTAAATAAAAAACATAAAGTCATAGTTATAGACAATTTCTCAACAGGGAGAAAATCCAACTTAAAAAAAAATAAAAATTTAAGAATGGTCAATTGTGATATAGCCAATTATACTAAAATGGAGAAGTATTTTAAGAATATAGATTTTGTTTTTCATATGGCTGGTTTAGCCGACATTGTTCCAAGTATTGAAAAACCAGAGAAGTATTTTAAATCGAATGTCGTTGGAACATTTAATGTTTTACAAGCTTCAAATAAGTATAGAATAAAAAAATTTATATATGCAGCTTCAGCGAGTTGCTATGGATTTCCTGAAAAATTTCCAACAAATGAGCGTAACAAAATTCAACCAATGTATCCATATGCTTTAACAAAATGGCAAGGTGAGGAATTAGTTAAACATTTTAATAAAATTTATAAATTACCAACTATATCTTTGAGATTTTTCAATATTTATGGTCCTAAATCTAGAACAAGTGGCACATATGGAGCAGTCTTTGGAGTTTTCTTGGCACAGAAAATTGCTAAAAAACCACTTACAATAGTTGGAAATGGCAATCAGACAAGAGATTTTCTTCATGTGAGCGATTTAACAAATCTAATTTTAAAATCTGCTTACTCAAAAATTAGAGGGGAAATTTATAATGTTGCAGGTGGTAAAGAAATTAAAGTTAACAAAATTGCCAAACTCATAGGTGGAAAGAAAATTTTCATCCCAAAACGTCCAGGTGAACCAGATAGATCTTTGGCCGATATAAGTAAAGTTAAAAAAGATTTTAATTGGTCTCCTAAAATATCAATAGAAAAAGGTGTAAAGGATCTATTAAATAAAATTGACTATTGGAAATCAGCTCCAGTTTGGACACCAGCTAAGATTAACAAAGCAACTAAAATTTGGTTTGATCTGCTTAAAAAGAAATAAAAAATGAATAATAAAATTTTAAATATAAAATCGTTGGCCCAAAAAATTAAATATTTTAAATCAAAAAAGAAAAGAATAGTTCTTTGTCATGGTGTTTTTGATATTTTGCATATCGGCCATATAAACCATTTTAGTTCAGCAAAAAAACTTGGAGATATTTTAGTAGTTTCAGTAACTCCTGATAAGTACGTAAATAAGGGGCCGAATCGGCCAATATTTCCTATTAAATTAAGAATGGAGGCATTAGCTGCGTTAAAAAATGTAGATTACGTTACAGCAAACACCTCTGACACTGCAATTCAACCAATTTTAACCTTAAAACCCAATATTTATTGCAAAGGGAAAGACTATAAAAATTCTCAATTAGATATTACTGGAAATATAAAAAAAGAACTTAAAGCCATCAAAAGTGTTAATGGGCAAATTAATTATACAGAAGATGAATTGTATAGTTCAAGCAGAATTATTAATGACAGCAGTTATAATTTGACTGATAGTCAAGAAAGCTTTCTAAGATTACTCAAAAATGAAAAAAATAAAAAAAGTCTAAATATTCAAAAAATTACTAGCTCTTTTTCTAATCTCAAAGTTTTAGTAATAGGTGAAACAATTATAGACGAATATGTTTATTGTGATGCACTTGGAAAATCTGGCAAAGAGCCAGTCCTTGCAGTAAAAAGCTTGTATTCAAAAAAATTTTTAGGCGGGACTTTATCAATTGCTAAAAATTTATCAAACTTTTGTAAAAAAGTTACAGTACTCAGCTACGTTGGAGAGAAAAAAGAGCAATTAAATTTTCTTAAAAAAAATTTAAATAAAAATATTCACACAATAATGATGCCAAAATCAAATGCTTGCACCATTGTGAAAAAAAGATTTGTTGATGATATTAATAAAACTAAAATACTTGGTGTTTATTCCATTGAAGACCAGCTTATAAATAACAGCGAAGAAAAATTTGTTATAAAAAATATATTGAAACAAATTAGGCAACACGATTTAGTAATAGTTTCAGATTTTGGTCATGGATTAATTACGGACAAAATTGCAAAATTACTCATCCAAAAATCAAAATTTATAGCTGTTAATGCTCAGTTAAATGCAGCAAACATTGGTTTTCACACTATCTCAAAATATAAAAAAGCTGATTTAGTAATCATAAATGAAAATGAGATGAGACATGAATTAAGAAATAAATCTGAAGGTGTTGAGTCTTTATTGAAACAATTAAGCAAAAGAGTTAATTCAAAAATAATTACAGTTACATCTGGTAATAAAGGTTCAACAACTTTTTTAAAAAAGAATAATAAATTAATAAAATGTCCCGCATTTGCTTTTAAAGTTTTAGATAAAATAGGAGCTGGAGATACGATGCTGGCATTTCTAGCCTTGTCCGTTTTCAAGAAAATAGATATAAAATTTAGTATGTTTCTCTCATCTTTAGCCGCAGCTTTTAATGTTGAAAATGAGGCTAATAGTAAAGTAATTAAAAAAGATGAGTTGATAAGATCAGCAGAGGCATATTTAAAATAAATTATGAATAAAAATCAAAAAATTTTTATCACTGGAGGGGCAGGATACGTCGGCTCAAAATTAGTACCAAAGCTTTTAAATTTAAATTTTAAAGTTACAGTTTTAGACTTGATGATTTATGGTGAGAACGTATTACCAAACCATAGCAATTTAAAATGTATCAAAGGTGATATAAGAGATATAAATCTTCTAGAAAAACAGATTCCAGGAAATGATACAATCATACATTTAGCCTGTATTTCAAATGATCCTAGTTTTGAATTAAACCCAGATCTTGGAAAATCAATAAACTATGATGCATTCGAACCACTTGTAAGTACAAGTGTTAAAAGCAAGATCAGAAAATTTATTTATGCCTCTTCTTCATCTGTTTATGGAATAAAAAAAGAGAAAAATGTTACAGAAGATATGAAATTAGAGCCGCTAACCGATTATTCAAAATTTAAAGGTGATTGTGAAAGAATATTAAACAGTTATAGCTCTGATGAATTCATTACTACCACAATAAGACCATCAACAGTTTGCGGATATGCAAAAAGACAAAGATTAGATTTGGTTGTGAATATTCTTACAAATCACGCTTTTCACAATAGAGCAATAAAAGTTTTTGGTGGAGAACAGCTAAGACCGAATATTCATATTGATGATATGGTAGATTCCTACATTGCAATATTAAACGCAGATCATAAAAAAATTAATGGTCAAATTTTTAACGTTGGTTTCAAAAATCAATCTGTAAATGAACTTGCATCAGATGTAAAACAAGTCATTGGAGATGACGTAAAAATAATCAATACTAAATCAGATGATAATAGATCTTATCATGTTAGTTCAGAAAAAATTAAAAAAATTTTAGGATTTGAAACAAAGTATTCTGTTAAAGATGCAGTCTTAGATTTAAAAAATGCTTTTGAAAAAAAATTATTAGTTAACACTTTCAATGATGAATTGTATTTCAACATTAAAAGAATGAATAATATTAATTTAAAATAATGAAAGTAAGATATTCTTATTTACCTCAGCAATTCAGTAATGCTAATTCTCTTTGGAAAAAGTTAAAAAGTTTTGTTCCGAAGGGAGATTTTACTTTAGGAGAAGAATTATTTAAATTTGAGAAAAATTTTGCAAAGTTAATCGGAACAAAATATGCTGTTGGTGTTAACTCTGGCACAGACGCAATAAAATTATCTTTAAAATGTTTAAATATAGGATCAGGTGATGAGGTTATAACAGCTGCAAATACTTTTGTAGCCACAGTTGGTGCTATAAATGAAGTCGGAGCTAAAACAGTATTTGTCGATTGCGATGACTCATTTTGTATAGACGTTTCAAAAATTGAAAGTAAAATTACTAAGAAAACTAAGGCAATAATTCCAGTGCATTTTACTGGATGCGTAGCTGATATGAGTAAGATTATGAAATTATCAAAAAAATATAAATTACCAGTTATTGAAGATGCATGTCAATCTATTCTTGGAACTTACAAAAATAAAATCAGTGGTACATTTGGACTTACTGGAGCATTTTCATTTCACCCTTTAAAAAATATAAATGTTTGGTCAGATGCAGGAATGATAGTTACTAATAATCGATCTGTTTATACCCAATTAAAATTATTACGTAATCATGGTTTAATTAACAGAGATGTCGTAGATTTACTAGGATACAATTCTAGAATGGATACCGTTCAAGCTGTTGTTGGAAATTGGATATTACCTAAGGCAAAAGTTATTGCACAAACTAGAATAACTAATGCTAAATTTTTAGACAAAAGTTTATCAAAAATAAAAGGTATAAAAATACCTCAAAGACCAAAAAATGTTAGGCATGTATTCCACTTGTATATTGTATTTGCAAAAAAAAGAGATCAACTTTTGAAATATTGTTTAAAAAAAGGAATTGAAGCTAAAGTTCATTACCCAACTCCTATTTATCGTCAAAAACCATTTAAAAAATTAGGCTATAAATTAGGTGATTTTCCAGTAGCAGATAATCATACGAAGAAAATTATATCATTTCCTTGTGACCAACATTTATCAAAAAAACAATTAAATTATATTGTTTCAACTGTTAGAACCTTTTATTCGAAAAATGAAAATTAAATACCTTAATTTTAAAAATCAATGGCTTGAGGAAAAGAAAGATTTACTACCAATTATTGATAAAATTCTAGAAAGCGGAGATTACGTAGGTGTTAATGCATCTGAAGTAATAAAATTCGAAAAAAATTTAAAAAGAATTTTTTCAAGAAATGTAGTAACTGTGAATAGTGGCACAGACGCTTTAACACTTGGAATGTATGTAGCTGGGATTAGAAGAGGAGACGAAGTAATTACGACGTCCAATTCTTACATTGCTTCTACTGCAACCATAGTTCATCTAGGGGCAAAACCAGTTTTTGCAGACGTTCTACCTGATCAAAATATTGATCCAAGTGCAATTCAGAGATTAATAACAAAGAAAACAAAAGCCATTATGGCAGTTCATCTCACAGGTCGAAGTTGTGATATGGACTCAATTTTAAAAATTGCAAGAAAAAATAATTTATTAGTAATCGAGGACTGTGCACAAGCTTTCGGAAGTAAATTTGGAGGAAAATTATGTGGTACATTTGGCGACGTTGGATGTTTTTCAACTCACCCTCTTAAAAATTTTAACGGTATGGGAGACGGAGGTTTTGTAATTACTAAAAAAGCTGTAATAGCTAAAATTATTTCAAGATTGAGAAATCACGGTTTAAAAACAAGAGATAAAGCAGATATCTTTGGCTATAATTCTAGATTAGATAATATACAAGCTGGAATTTTAAACTTCAGATTACAAAATATAAAGAATATAATTAATAAGAGAAGGAGTAATGCCAGATATTTTTTTAATAATCTAGATAAGAGATTTATATTTGTACCTAAGGAGAAAAAAAAAGAATTTAATACTTACCATTTATTCGTAATTCAAGTTCCAGAAAGAGACAAATTAATGAAATTTTTAAAAAAAAAAGGCATAGAGTGCTATATTCACTATCCAGTACCTATTCATTTGCAAAAAATATTTAAAAAACAAAAATTTGATTTAAAAAATACAATTAGTCAGTCAAAAAGAATTCTTTCAATTCCAATACATCAAGGTCTATCAAAAAAACAATTAAAATATACAACTGATACGATAAACAGTTTTTATGCAAAGCAAAACAGTTCAATTAGATCTTTTTAAAAAGGTCTATAGGATAAGAAGAGTAGAGAATAAGATTGCTTCTCTTTATCCTGAACAAGAAATGAGATGCCCAGTACACCTATCTATTGGCCAAGAAGCTGTCGCAGCAGGAGTATGTCAAGCATTAAGCAAAAACGACCAAATAATTAGTAGTCATAGATGTCACGCACACTATCTTGCAAAAGGGGGAAACCTTAAAAAGATGATAGCTGAAATATATGGAAAAAAAACCGGATGCGCAGAGGGTCTTGGAGGTTCCATGCACCTTCAAGATTCAAATGCCGGAGTAGTAATGTCTATACCAATTGTTGGAAGCCCTATTCCAATTGGTGCCGGTATAGCACTTCAGTCTCTTCATGAAAAAAAGAGCAAAAAATATGTTACAGTAATTTTTTTTGGTGAAGGCGCTACCGAGGAAGGTATATTTCATGAAACAATTAATTTTGCATCATTAAATAATTTACCAATTCTGTTTGTGTGCGAAAATAACTATTATTCAGTTTATACCTCTTTAAAGGATAGGCAGCCAAAAAAAAGGAAAGTAACTTCTATTGCTAAAGCTCACGGTGTGAACTCATGGTCAATGGATGGAAATGATGTAAACAAAGTATTCAATATTTCAAAAAAAGCTATAAAAAAAATAAATAGTAATTCAAAACCAATTCTTTTGGAATTTAAAACTTATAGATGGCTTGAGCACTGCGGTCCATATTGGGATGATAATTTAAATTATAGACCTAAGGGAGAATTAAAAAAATGGATCAAAGATTGCCCACTTGAAAAAGTCAGAAAAAAAATTCAAAAGATATTTAATGTAAATTTTATTGAAAAAATAGAGTTAGCGATTGATGAAGAAGTAAATGATGCTTTTGAATTTGCAAAAAAAAGTAACTATCCAAGCAAAAAAGATTTAAATAAATTTAAAAAATTTTATAAATAGAAGATGCAATTAAAAAAATACTCTGATTCTATTAGAGAAACCTTATCTCAATTAATGAAAAAAGATAAAAAAATTATCTTAATGGGCCTTGGTATTAATGATCCAAAAGGAATATTTGGCACTACAACTGGATTATCTAAAATTTTTGGAGCTAACAGAGTAATTGAGCCACCTACTTCGGAGAGTGCTTTGACAGGTATATGTATTGGAGCAGCAATTAAAGGGATGAAACCTATTTTGTCTCATCAGAGAGTTGAATTCAGTTTATTATCAATTGAACAAATAATAAATCAGGCAGCAAAATGGAATTTTATGTCAGGAGGAAAGCAAAAGGTTCCGCTAGTTATAAGGCTAATTATTGGAAAAGGATGGGGACAAGGACCTCAACATTCTCAATCCTTGGAAGCTATGTTTGCACATATACCAGGATTAAAAGTCGTAGCTCCTTCAAATGCTAGAGACGCTAAGGGCCTATTAGTAAGTAGTATTAAAGATGATGGTCCAGTTATTTTTTTTGAGCATAGATGGTTGCATAATATTAAAGGATTTGTACCAAAAAAAATTTTTTCCATTAAAATAGGTAAAGCAAAAATTATAGAAAAAGGTAAAGATATTACTATTATTTCATTTTCAGATGCATTGATACAACTTTTAAGAATTAAAAAATTATTAAAAGCAGCGAATATCTCGGCTGAAATTATTGATTTAAGAAGCATAAGACCATTAGATAAAAATTTAATTTTTAAATCTATAAAAAAAACAAAGCGGTTATTAGTTTTAGATAATGGGTGGAAGTCTTTTGGAATAAGTTCAGAAATCATTACACTAGTATCAGAAAAAATGGGCGAAAAGATGAAATCAAACCCAATCAGATTAGGAATTAAAGAAATGCCTTTACCAAGCACAAGGATTTTGTCGAAAGATTTTTATATTAATTATTACGAAATTTTAAATTCAATATCTAAAATTACTAAGAAAAAAATTGAAAAAAGAATAATTGAAAAATTTTTACCAAAACAATCTTTAAATGAGACAGATATACCTTATAAAGATTTTACCGGTCCATTTTAATGAATTTTAATAATTACTCAAACATAGAAAACAGGTTTATCAAGAAAGGTTTTATTATCCAAAAAGTAGAGAGAAATGAGTCGATTAATTATATAAATAATTCAATAAAGAAAAATTTAATAAAATTATTAAAATTAAATATTTCAATAAAAAAACTCGATTTAAACAACCTACATAAATATCTTAATCAAAAAAGTCTAAACAAAGTAAGACTTAATCTAATAAACGAAATTAATTCTGATAAAAACTTTAGAAAAAATTATTTTCTCTTAGCAAAAAACATGCTTAACAAAATTATTGGAAATGAACTTGTAATGCAAAAAAACATCAACTTATCAATACAACTTCCAAAAGACGAAAGTTCACTTCTTCCAATACATTCTGACACTTGGTCAGGAGATTCACCTTTTGAAAGTGTACTATGGATACCTTTAGTGAATTGTTTTAAAACTAAATCAATGTTTATATTAGACTCAAAAGTAATAAACAAATTTAATAAAAGTTTTTTAAGTAAAAAGATAAAATCAGTTTCAGATTTATATATACACTTTAAGAAAAATTTAAAATTTATTAAAATAGATTATAAAAATTATCTATTATTTAACCAAAATCTTCCTCATGGAAATTTAGTAAACACCACTTCGGAAACCAGAGTTTCGCTTAACTGTAGATTTAAAGGTTTATTCACTCCATATAGGCAAAAGGAACTAGGAAGTTTTTTTTCACCTATACAAATTCGTCCTGCCACCAAAATAGGTCTGGAATATAAAGCTCCTGGGCAGAAATAAGTTTGATGATCTTTAAAGGATATATCTCAAGTAGAAAAATTTTAGACGGTTCGGTCGTTCAACAAAAAGTTCAAAATTTAGTAATAAGAGACGCTTGTGAGAAAAAAGGTTATGATTACAAACTAAGCTTCACTGAATATGGAATTAAGAATTGCTACTTAAATTATAATGAAATGCTTAATGATTTAAGAAAAGATAAGTTTGATGGAATAGCTTTTTATAGTCTTGCGCAATTACCAAATAAGCAATCATTAAGAAATAATTTATACAAAATATTAATGGAAAAGCAGAAAAGCGTCTTATTCGCTTTAGAAAACATCTTGGTAAAAAATCTAAAAGATATAAAAAAATTAGAAGAATTACTTAAATTAAAATTCTTTGTCAGCAAAAGTCCAAAAAATATTAAAATATAATAATTCATGAAAAAAATCAGCTTGGCTGTTATTGGAGGAGGCTTTAACGGACAAATAGGGTTTATTGAAAATTTTTATAAAAATAAAAAATGTAAAATAGCTTGTTTAGTAGAAGCAAGAAAAAACTTAAGAATTAAGGTCGCTAAAAAATTTAACATTAAAAAAACTTACTCAACACATCATCATTTAATAAAAGATATAAAAAATTATGATGGAATAGTTATAATTACAAAAAGAAATATGACAGCACCCCTAACGTATGCATTTCTAAAATTGAAAAAACCTTTACTTACAGAGAAACCTATAGCTGGTAATTATGAACAATCAAAAAAACTTTTGGAAACATCAATAAAATTTAAAACCCCTCATAAGGTTGGCTATAATAAGATTTATGATGATGGGGTAATAGAGGCTAAGAAAGTTTTTAAAAAAGTCATAAAAAGTGGCTCTTTAGGAAAAATTGTTTTAGTAAAGTCTCATAGATTATCTGGTAGCGGTTATGACATAAAAAATAAACACTTAAAGACTAGCGAAAAAAATAATTTAAATAAACCTAGTTGGCCTATGAAACCTAAATGGCTAAAAAAAAAATACAAGAATACCTACGAAAAATACCTAAATTTGTATTGCCACAACGTAAGTTTGTTAAGATATTTTACCGATGATTTTCCTGAAGTAGTTTATTCATCGATATCAGATAAAAAAATGTCTGTTGTTATTCTAAAATATAAAAATTTTAATGCAGTGTTGGAGACAGGTTTTTTTACTAAAAAAGGGTGGGATGAAACTTTTGAAATTTATTTTGAGCATGGGTCTTTAAAAATAAATCTTCCCCCCCAACATTATAAATATCAATCAGCAAAATTTGAGTTAACTGATAGAAAAAAAGGGAAAACATATAATTTTCTATCTAAAAAAACATGGTCTTTTAAAAACCAAGCTGATGCATTTATTAATGATGTTAAATTAAAAAAAGTATTAATTAATAATTCTAAAGATGCGGTAAAAGATATGAAACTGGTAGAACTAATTTGGAAAAAAAATCAATCATGATAGAAAAGTGTATCAATAAATTAACATTATTTAAAAAGCTAAGCATAAAAAGTGCAAAAAATATTTTTCAAATAATAATTTTTTTAGATCAAATTTTTTTAAGAATAAGGCTTTTTATTTTAAAGCTTTTTATTATAAAAAATAAAAATGCCTCTAAAGCTATCAGAGATCTAGAAAACAATGGGGTAGCTATTATTAAAAATTTTTATAGTGAAGAAAAAATAAATGAAATTAATGAAAACTGTTTAGACTTGTTAAATAAAATTCCTGTAGAAGTAGCTAAAAATAAAAAGTATATTCAAGCGAATGAATTTCAAGTTGGGAACAAAAAGCTATACTTAGAAAAGCTTGGAAAATCAGTTAAAATTAAAGGCCTTAATTTAATTTCAAATCTTACAAAATTAATTACAGATAATAGTTTTTTTAACGCTTTAATTTTTACATATCATCTAAACACTAATAAACCTTATATTATTTACAATGTTTCACATGATGGTAGTGAGATGCATCCTGTTCTAAAAGATTATAGTATCGATAATAACCAAAAAGATGCAATAGCGGGAAAACCACATACCGATCTTTTTATTCATAAACTAAGATGTTTTGTAGCTTTAAAAGATGTTGATCAAAATAATGGAGCTACAATTTATTATGATAAATCTCATAAATCGAAATTACTTAAAAAAACACATATGAACCTTTTTTTAAATAAGTTTGAGTTTGACACAGATCCAAACAATACCGATTATATCTCATCTGAAATTTTACAAGAATTAGAAAAAAATTATCAAAAAAAACATTTAGTGTGTAACAAAGGTGATTTAGTTCTAATTGATTTAAAAATGGCACATAATGCAATAATGCCTGAAAAAGGATCAAGACATTTATTATGGTTATATTACTAAATGAATAAAGGTAAATATCACAATGATTTGATAAGTTATGCTTTCAAAGCTAAGAGGGAAAATTTGCCTTATCCTAAGAGATTTTGTTTTGTCCTTACAAATTTATGTAATCTTGCTTGTACCTTTTGTTTTCAAGACCGAAAAAAACAAAATGGTGCAATGACAGCTGAAGATTGGATAAAATTAGCAGATCAATTACCTATTGGATCGAGAGTGACTCTTACAGGAGGGGAGCCGATTGTTTTAAAAGGTTTTAGAAAAGTTTTTGATCACGTAGCATCAAAATTTGAATGCAATATGATTACTAATGGCCTTTTGCTTACAGAAGATTTAATTGATTTTATGTTTAAGTACAAAAATTTTAAAGTTTTATCAATTTCTATTGATAACTATAAAAATACTCTTCGAAAACAAGCTAATATTCAAGAAAAATCTTGGGACCAGAAGTGGTCCCACGTTGAAAAAATGATGCTATATTTCCATGAACAAAAAAAGAAAAATAACTATAGTCATTGTAATTTAGATTCAAAAACAGTTGTATTGGATGAAAATGCAAATGATTTATTAAAAATACACAGATATTGTATTGAAGATTTAAAATGTGACACTCACGCATTTCAATTTTTAAAAGGTTCTCCGATTCAGCACTCTGATATAATGTTTGAATTCGATAGAATTTTCGAAAAACCAGACGCTCCAGTGTATAAGAATTGGAAAATGATTATTGATCAACTTAATCTAATAAAAGATTATAACAAAAAAAATAATAAAATTGGTTTTTTACACCCCGCGCTAGCTTCAATTGCTGACGATGAAAAAAAAATTGAAATGGATTATTTCAATGAAAAAATACACGTTAAAGAAAATTATAAGCCTTGCATGGCTCCCTGGGGTACCGTTCATATAAATGTTGATGGTACACTTTTTCCTTGTTTGGCAGTTGATATGGGTAATGTTAAAGATGGATTAAGCAAGGTCATTCATGGTGATAAGTTTAAAAAATTTAAAGAGATTATATCAAAAGAAGGCACAGTACACGCTTGCAATAAATGTGGTTGGTTGAAGCCACTAGAATAACTTAAATGAACTTAACTAATAAAGCTAAAGAAATTAGAGAGCTTATCATTAAAACAATTTTCAATTCGAAATCAGGGCATATTGGAGGCAGTCTTTCTTGTTTAGATATTTTAGTATCATTATACTTTGGTAAAAATTTAAGGATTAAACCCTCTCATCCAAATGATGAAAATAGAG
>MDTD01131025.1_pt1 | contig 17386 bp, 16 predicted proteins | sample 811221 | NCBI WGS metagenome assembly MDTD01 (sample SAMN05326646, study PRJNA326480) | marine metagenome | isolation source: seawater | place: Pacific Ocean: South West | collected 2011 | reverse complement strand
TTAAAAATATTAGAGAATCTGAAATATGTAATAAATTAGGGGTAAATTTAGAGTTTGGTATAGGTGGTGAAAATAAAATAGAAAGTAGTAGTAACCTAACTAAAAATTACTTGGGAAATATAGAAAAAAGACCTTGGGGTAATTATCATATTATTGCAAAAAATTTAGGGTATCAAATTAAGGAAATAAAGGTATCAGTGAATTCAAAATTATCACTACAAAAACATCAAAATAGAGCTGAATTTTGGCAGATTATAAGAGGTAATTGCAAGGTTACAGTTGCCGAAAAAGAGTATGAGCTTAAAGATAATGATAATATACATATTCCTAAAAATACACTCCACAGGATTGAGAATACAGGAAACAAAGAACTAACCTTTATAGAGATTCAGATTGGTATGGATATTAAAGAAGAAGACATTGTACGTATTGAGGATGATTATGGAAGAATTTAATATTTCTAAATATCAAGAAGCACCTTATCTCGAATTGGATGATTATAAAGCCCCCAAAGGTATCAAATCATATTTTGTGAATATGGATGATGGTATCAAAATAAGGGTATGTCATTGGCTGCATCAAAAAGAAAAAAGTACCGGAACAATCTTTCTTCAGCAGGGGCACAATGAATTCATAGAAAAATATTTCGAAACTATTCAAGAATTTATTAATAGAGGATATTCCGTTATTTGCTTCGACTGGCGAAGTCAAGGTATGTCTGAAAGGATGATAGATGATATTAATAAATCATTTATAACTGACTTTAAAAGACATGATAAAGATTTAGAAAAAATCTTAGAAGAAATAATAGAACCATTTTTTCCAAAACCTCTTATAGGTATAGGTCACTCAATGGGAGGTTGCCTTATGTTATCGGCTTTTCATGATCACCCAACAAAATTTAACTATGGTGTTCTATCAGCACCTATGTTTGGATTCAAAAATGAAAATTTTTTAAGAACTGCCTCATCGTTAATGAATTTTTTTAAAAAAGATACTGACTATTTAATTGGATCAAAACCAAATATGGGTATGGAAACCCCTTTTGAGGAAAATGACTTAACTAGTGATAAGGATAGATATAGAAGAATACAAATGCTTGTGAGAAAACAGCCATCTGTCAGACTTTGGGGAGTAACAAATGGTTTCGCAAAGGCTGTGAACAAAAGATTTAAAATTATAAGGAAAAAAAACTGGGCAGAGCAAATAAATTTGAAGATACTTATTGTTAATAGTTTAAAAGATAGAGTGGTTTATTCAAAAAAAATTTCTGAAATGTCAAAAAGACTTAAAAACTCAATAATAATTGACTTTGAAAACTGTGAGCATGAAGTTTTTATGGAGAAAAATGAACATAGAGACAGATTTTGGCAAGAATTTGACAGCTTTATCAAAAAATAAATATTCTTATCTTTTAATTACCATTCCGCTACCCGTTGGAAACTCAAAAACTGAATAACCTAAATTATTAAAGAAATTCTTCTCTTCAGAATATTGTTCTTCATAACCCATCGTTCCATAATCATCTAAAATTATAACCCCACCGGAAACAACCTTTTCAAAGAACATATCTAATAAAGAAATTTCTGTTTCAGCTGAATTCAAATCTAAATGAGCAAAAGCAATTTTCTCAGGCATATTATCCTTAAAAGTTTTCGGTAACAAACCAGGAATAATTTGAACAAAATTATATTTTGACATTCTCTTTTTTACATTTTCATATAATTTTGGCGAGTGCAGAAGTCCCCTTTCAGTTGGAGGATTATCAAAAACATCATACAAGAAAAAATTTTTATTTAAATCTGATAAATTATTATATTCGATAAGAAATTCAGCAACTTTTGCATCATAGCAACCAAATTCAACAAAATCTCCCTCTAAATGTTTACATGAATTTATTGCTGAAGATAATATATGTATTCTCCATATAATTGAGGAATGAAGAGGATCATTATTAAAGTATTTATTAGCAAGTTTAGCAAATTTTTCTTCTTTTAAAAAACCCTGTATCTTTCCAATTAAAATCATATTATCGGCAGCAAAAACTGGTGAGTTTTTTTCATTAATTGAAATAGTTGAACCCATTTTATTTAATAGCTCTCTAAATTCATTGGCGCCATTAAATAAAAATCTTGGGTGTGGCTTAAAATAAGACATATTTCCCTTTTAAAATTTCTAATAATCATTATAAAAATTATTTAAGTATTGTACTAGTTAATAAAATTTATTTTTATAATAACTATCGGGCGCGTAGCTCAGCGGTAGAGCACTACGGTGACATCGTAGGGGTCGCTGGTTCAAACCCAGCCGCGCCCACCACTAAAGGTAAAAATGAAAAATTCAAAAAAAATTCAAAGCCTCGTCAAAAAGTCAAATAAAGAGATGACAAATGAGAATTGGGTTGAAGCAATAAAAATACTTAGGGAACTAATTGATATATTTCCAAATAGCACACCATTATTAACTAACATAAGTTTAAGCTTGGCAAATACTAAATCATTTGATGAAGCTCACCAGTATATTGATCAAGCAAATAAAAATGAGCCACTAAACGTAACAACAAAATACGTGAAGGCATATTGTTTTGAGCTCGAGGAAAAATTTGACGATGCAATTGATGGATATAAAAAATGTCTTAAAATCAATAAAGAGCATAAGAACTCATGGATAAGAATTGCAGTTATTTTGAGAAAACAAAGTAAATTCGATGATGCATTAAAAATTTATAAACATATTTTTAGCAAAATTCTTAAAGATCCAAATATCCTCACCGACATGGGCATTACTCTTTATGAAAAAGGAGATTTTAATAAAGCTGAGGAAATTTTGAAACATAGGCTTAGTATTAACGAAGACAGCTTAATTACAAAGCAATTTCTATCGAAGATATATCATAAAGATATTAATAAAAAGCAACTAGCAGTTGAATTAGATCAAGAAATTGATGGTTTAATAAAGTTATAATGGCAAAAAAAAAATTAGATCAATTAAAATTTATTTTTAAGCAAAAGAAATATAAAGAAGCAAAAGAATTATCTATTAATTTAATTAACTTAGATAATAATAATATCCAAGCTTTGAAAATTTTACGTGACTGTGAAATTAAACTTGGAGAAGACCCAGAGAAAATTTTTTTAAAAATTATTAATTATTATACAAAAAGTTTAAATTTTAAAAAGGCATTAAATGAATTTGAGGATTTTATTGAAATAAAACCAAACTTTAGAAAAAAGTTTCTTCATCTTGGAGAACTAAATCTCAAATTAGGAAATACTGAATTAGCAAGAAAAAATTTTAATGATGGAATTAAGGAAAATTTTGCTCCCTCATATTGCCTTTATGGACTTGGATTAATTGAAAAAAAGGATAACAATAATAAACTAGCTTTAAAATTTTTTGAAAAATCTATCAATTTAGAAGAATTCCCTGATAACCTAAATGAAGCTGGTTTAATTTATTCCACTTCAGCAGAGCTTTTAAACGAAAAGAAAGCGGAAATTTTTTTTAATAAAGCAATGCAAAAAAATCATCGCCATATTCCAAGTTGCATAAATAATGGATTTTTAATGCAGCGACAATTCAGATATTTGGATTCTTTAAAAAGTTTTTTATTACCATTTTATAAAAATAATAAATATGAATTAGATATATCTGACGAATTTTTTAATACCATGACACCGTTTATTATGCTTGCTTTAAATAGTTTGGCGAATTCAAATATTGAATTTACTGAAATACATGAAAATATTTTTAAATATGTTCTTGAGAATGGTAATTTTTCTCCAACAAATGCTAAAAATTGTGTGTATAAAATTTTTACAAAGGAAAACAATAAACTTATAGCAAAGGGTGTTGTTAATAACTTTGTTATAGAAAATCAAAATATTGAAAATTTTAAATATAATTTAGATGAATTATTATTAGAAGAATTAATTAATGATAAAATTTTCAATGATTATTTGAATTCCTCAATAATAAAGAAACAGCTTGAATCTCTAATAGTATACAATATAACAGCTGAAAAAATTCTTACATCCATAAGAAATCTATTTCTCAAGGAAATTGTTAAAAATGCAAAAAAATTTTCTACTCAAGATAGCCTAAACTCTTTTCTTTATTCACTATGCGTTCAATTATTTAAAAATGAGTACTCTTGGCACGAGACAAAAAGAGAAAATGAAGAAATAAAAAAACTAAATAAAATAATTGATAGCAAAATTAAATTAAATAAAAAAATTTATGATTGTGAAGTACAAATTTTAGGTTGTTACAATAGCCTGGGTGAGTATAAATTTCGAAATGATTTAAAAAATAAAAATTTTAATTCAAAAACAAAAGATATTATTAAAAAGCAAATACTTGATTTAGATTATGAGAGAGAAATCTCTAAAAAAATAAAGAAAGTTAATAACATAGAAGATCCCACTTCAAACCGAGTCCTTAAACAATATGAAAAAAATCCATATCCCAGATGGGACATTGAGGGAGAGTTAAATGAATCATATAATTATATTAATATTATTAAAAATGGAATTGCTCCTAATAGACTTCCACTAAAATTTTTAAAGAAAAAAAATAAAATTGAAACATTGTTAATCGCAGGTTGCGGTACTGGAAGACATCCGATAAATATTGCACTACTTGATAAAAATATAAAAATTGATGCCTTAGATCTAAGTTTACCAAGTTTGTCATACGGCAAAAGAAAAGCTGAAGAAATGAATATTGAAAATATAACATGGCTTCAAGGTGATATATTAGGCTTTGACATTTATAAAAAAAAGTATGATGCGATTGAATGCTGTGGTGTCCTTCATCATATGGAAAACCCTAAAAAGGGATTTGATATTTTAAGTAATAAATTGAACCCTAATGGTATTATCAAGATTGCATTATACTCTAAAAGCTTTAGAAAACTTCTACTTCCTGCAAAAAGTTTTTTAAATGAATTAAATCTTGGTAATAATATTAACGACATTAGATTTGCCAGAAATTTAATGTCAAAAAATAATAATGATAGTTTTTCACTTATTCGACGGCTTCCAGACTTTTATACAACTTCAGAGTTTATTGATCTTTTAATGCATGAACAAGAATTAGATTTTACAATTGAAGGATTAAAGGATCTTTATGAAGAAAAATTTGAATTCTTAGGATTTGTTCATGGTGATAGGAACGTTTTTCAAATACAAAACTTTTATAAAAATAAATTTCCTAGAGATTTATATATGAATAATATTAACAACTGGAAAAAAATTGAAGAATTAGATAACACAGTATTTGGTGGAATGTATCAATTTTATTTATTTAAAAAATAACAAAATTTTAATATTATTGATATATGCCCTCTCGGGTGCTAATTTTTTTTATGACAAAAAAAATTACCCCAAATTTTATTGGTGAATATCAAATTCCTGATAAAAACTTATGCGAAGAAATAATACAATTTTTTGAAAAAAATACTGACCTCCATAAAATTGGAGCATTTGGGAATTATGAAGTAGATAATAAAAAAAAAGATAGCATTGAACTAACTATAACACCTAAACAATTAAATGATGAAAAATATAAAATATTTAATACTTATTTTACTTTTTTGAAGGAGTGCTTTTCAAAGTATCTTGAAGATTGGCCTTTTCTAAAACATATTAAATCACTGGGAATAGGTCCATTTCATATCCAAAAATATAATATTAATGGTCATTATAATTCTTGGCATACTGAGAGAGATTCAATAATGAACTCAGAGAGAATTTTAGTATTTATGACCTACTTGAATAATATTGATGAAGGCGGTGAAACTGAGTTTCTTCATTATAATGTAAAAATAAAGCCTAAAAAATCTAACACGATTATTTGGCCTTCTGAATGGACACATGCACATAGAGGCTTGCCAACTACAAAAAAAGAAAAATATATAATAACTGGCTGGATAAAACTATTTTAAATGTTGTATTTCTGAGGATTATAAGCGTTTTTATCATTTTAATTAAATATTAATTAATCGAATCAAGATATAGCTAGACTTGATTAATTATAAAGCTTACCCATATAAACTATATCAAATATCGGAGGATTAAATGTTAGTAGAAGGAATTGGGAGAGTAACTTTTGTAAATGGTATTTTGAGAGTTCAAACTGTTTGTGTTAACTCAGGTGGAGAATCAATTGAGTCTGGCTCTATAGAAATACCTGGAAATGTTATTGGCGACGTAATAAATGGTCTAGCAACAGCTACTAAAGGTATAAATGATAAATTAGCTGAAAATAATCTTGATCAAAAAAGTACTGAAAAAAAAGATAGCAAAAAAAGTTCTTCAAAAAAGAAAAATAAATAATTATTTTTAACTTATTATTAATTGAATGTTTAATTTTAGAAAATATTTTTTAGCTTTCTTGTTGGGTTTTGCTTTTCTAAGCAGTACAAATTTATCCGCTAAGGAGAATCACAATTATTCAGAAATAAAAAATAAACCTACCTTTTTTTCTTTGAGAAAAGAAGCATTAACAATGAGCGAGGTTGAATTTTTTAATTTTCTTAGAATGAGTATAATTGAACAACCTGAATATTCGTATGCGGTTTCTGATGTACTAGAAAAAAAGATGCTACTAAAATTCCAGCAGAGACACAGGTACCCAGATCTCTCCGTTAGATTAATTAATGATAAAGTTTTAAGTAGGGATGTTGATGATTTTAACTCTATTAGAAAACGGCAAGATGATAGTTTTGATGTTGCCCTAGAGATTAACCAACCAGTTTATACTGGAGGGTCCATAAGCAGTAGAATTAAAATGGCAAGAATTGAATTTTTAATGTCAGATAATAATAAATCTAGTGCATTTTCTGAGCTTATCTTAGATGCAAGCAAAATATATTTATCAGCGGTTAAATCTGACTTTCTTTATTCATATGGTTTAGATATTTTAAACGACTTAAGGCCTTATTTGGATAAAGTGAGAGAAAGAGTAAGTATTGGTATATCTGATCCAGTTGAGCTAGCTATTTTTTCAATAAAATTTAATAGCTTATCCTCAAGAGTTCAAAAACTTAGAACCGATAGAAATAGGGATATATCAATTTTTGAATATTTTTTTAAAATCAAATTTGACAGATTATCCTTTCCAGAGGTATTTGTTCCAAAGCTTGCTATAGATCAAAATGAGTCATACGAAGTAAAACTTGCAAAGCTTGGGTATGAAAATTCGAAATCAAACATAAGTCTAACAAAAAGTGAATTTAGACCTCAACTTGGTTTTAATGCACGTTATACAAGCTATGATATAGATGATAGTCAAAAAAAAGATCATGATGTCCGGGGGGGGATTTTTTTCTCAATGCCAATTTTTACTTTTGGTAGAGCATCTTCAAAAATTTCTTCTGCAAAAGCTATGTCAGAAGCAAAAAAAATGAGTATTGGAATTGAAAAAAAGGCTGATGAAGCAAAAGAAAGTGAACTTGTGAATATAGTTGAAAACTCTCAGGCAATTAGAGATGACTTAATTAATTCTTTTAGCGATACAAAATATCAAAGAAAAATTGTAAGCGATAGATTAGATGTTGTAAATTTTTCTGCAGATGCGTTAGTTAATAGTTACACAGAAGAGTTATCAATGCTTGAGAGTATTTTAAATACTGAAGAGCAATTGTTACAAGGTTATTTTATGTATCTACATCAAAATAAAGTTTTATTAGCCAATATAGGAATTAACCCATGAATGATGATCAAATAACTTTAAATAGAAGAAATCATTGGTTTTGGGGTTCTATATTTCAAAATAAAGCTACATATGTCCAAATTGCTTTAGCGTCAATTTTTATAAATCTTTTTGGTTTGGGTAGTGCTTTTTATATTATGACAGTTTATGACAGGGTTATGCCAAATAGCGCTTATAGTTCATTAATAGCTCTAACTATAGGTATGGGTATAGTTATAACATTCGATTTTATAATTAAAATATTAAGAGCAAGATTTATTGATATTGCTGGATCGAAACTTGAACAAAAAATTAATGATAATGTTTTTAAGAAGATATTAAGTCATGACAGTGAATTTTTAAGTAAAACAAGAGGTGTTTCATCAATAATTAGAGAATTTGAAGGTGTAAGAGACTTTTTTACCTCTGCAAGTATGGTTGCCTTTATCGATCTTCCGTTTATGTTCCTATTCCTTGGCGTAATATATATGATTGCAGGCCCCCTAGCCGTTGTTCCAATTTTAATAGTACCAATTGTACTTGGGGTCTCAGCTTTAACGCAACCAATCCTTAAGAAATACAGCGATCAAAACTTAGCGACACAACAAGGGAAAATGACAATTCTTCATGAATTATTAAATAATGTTGAAACTGTAAGAACCGTTGCTGGAGGAAGGTTTCTTCATGATAGATGGAATTCAAGCGTTGAGGAACAAAGTAAGGCTTCAATTATAGCTAGAGGCATAAGTAACTTTGCAGTTACTTTTTCACAAACTGGACTTCAAATTAGTCAAGCTGCAATCGTTTGCTATGGAGTAGTTTTAGTTGGAAGTCTTGATATAACTGCTGGTGCTCTAATTGCCTGTGTTATACTCTCAGGGAGAATATTATCACCACTTGTTCAAGCAGGGCAATTATTAACAAAAATGAATCATGCCTTTTCAGCTTATTCAAAATTAGACAGTATAATGAAAATTAAAACCCGCGATGAGGAGACTGAAAATTATAAGGCTACAAATATAAGCTCTGGAGAAATAGAAGTTAAAAATATCTCTTATAAAATCGAGGACAAACAAATTTTAGATAATATAAATATGTCTATTCTTGATGGAGAAAAGATAGGAATAGTTGGAAATATTGGTAGTGGTAAGACAACATTAATTAGATCAATTATAGGATACCATCTTCCAAGTAATGGGATTATTAACTTAGGTGGGTACGATATAAAAAATATTCCTGCTGAGGAGTTTAGAAAATATGTTGGTTATTGTCCTCAAAAAATCCAATTATTTACTGGTTCTGTGTATGAAAATATTACAGCTGGATTTGAGGAAGCTTCTGAAGATGATGTTATTGAGGCAGCAACACTATCATGCGCACATGATTTCATAGCAAAGCTTCCCGGGGGATACAATTATACCCTAATTGAAAATGGTTCAAATCTATCAGGTGGACAAAGACAAGCAATTGCACTTGCAAGAAGTTTTATAAGAAAACCAAAGTTATTGATACTTGATGAACCAACAAGCTCTATGGATGCAAATACTGAACAAACTATTGTTAACAATATAATGAATTTAAATTTCAAACCTACTATTTTAATTTCTACTCATAGAACAAATCATTTATTAAGAACTGATAAAATATGTGTACTAGTTGATGGTAAAATGGCTGCATTTGGGCCGACAAAAGACATTATAAAAGAAAATAAGAATACTAGCTAGGATAAGTATTATGAATAAAATTTTAGCAAAATTAAAAAAGTTTTTTTCATTTAAAGATTTAATCAATGAAGATGTTTCATTTGCTTTTAATGAAAAATTTTCAAATTTTTTATCATATTTGCTACCAGAAAACTTTAATGAAATAAAAAAATCCTTTCTATTATTTTGGTTTATCGCAAGTTTTACTTTAATTTTTCTAATTTGGGCTTATTTTGCTGAAGTTAATCAAGTCGTTAGAGCTTCAGGCAGTGTAAGACCAGACTCAAAAGTGCATCTTGTGCAAACAGCTATGCCTGGTCCTGTAGAAAGTATAAAAGTTAGTTTAGGTGATAAAGTTAAAAGTGGTGATATTCTCTTTATAATTGATAATAAAAGAGCCAAACAACTCTATCAACTTTCTAAAACTGAAGTAGAAACAAGAGCTCGCAAAGTTGGTATAATAGAAGAGCTTGTTAATAAAGGATCTGATTCAGAGTTTAGACTTTTAGACGAGAGATTATCTTTAATAGAAGCTCAAAAAAGATTTGATCAGGCTGAATTAAAATTACAATATTCTTATATTAAAGCTCCTATTTCAGGGTCAGTAAGTCAAGTAAATGCAACAAATATAGGGCAAATTGTTAAGGATGGTGCATTATTAGCTGAAATCGTTCCAGAAAATGATATTCTTAAAATTGAAGCAGGCTTAGCATCAAAAGATATTGCATATGTTAAAGTTGGTCAAAAAGCTAGAATTTCTTTTACTGCTTTTGATATGGCAATTTATGGTCAAGTTGATGGTACTGTAACAAAAGTTGCAGCAAATACCTCTCAAAATGAAGATGGTGTATCATTCTATCCTATTATTATTGAAGTTGACTCTCAGTTAATTAAAGAGAGAAATGATATAATTATTCAATCAGGAATGCAGTGTGATGTATCAATTATAGGTGAAAAAAGAACAGTATTAAGCTACATTGCTAATCCAATTACAAAACTTTCCATGAAAGCACTTCAAGAGTAGTTATTTCAAGCCAATAATATCCTTACCAAATTTTCTTTGAATATCTCTAACTATAATAGATGCCTCTAACAGACTTTCGTGTGTACCAGTATCAAGCCAAGAAAATTTTTCATCAAGAAGAACAACTTTTAAATTATTTTCAGTTAAATACATATTATTTAAATCAGTAATTTCAAACTCACCTCTTTTAGATTTTTTTAAGTTTTTTGCTTTATTTAAAACTTTTGAGTTAAAAATATATAATCCTGTTGCTACCCATCTCGACTTGGGATTTGAGGGCTTTTCCTCAATCGATATAACTTCATTTTTCTCATTAAATTCAATTACACCAAATCGTTCCGGGCTCTCTGATTTATAGCCAAATATAGTAGCTCCAGTATTTTCGTCACAAGCATTGTGAATTATTTTTTCAAGATCAGGGCCAAAAAATAAATTATCACCTAAAATTAGAATTGATTGTGATCCATTTAACCATTTTTCTGCAATAATAAATGCTTGAGCAATTCCCTCTGGTTTTTCCTGAACGGTAAAATCAATTTTCACTTCCCAATCATTTTCAAAACTTAACAATCTCTGGAATAGATCCAAGTCTCTAGGGGTAGTTATAATTAATATATCTTTAATCCCAGACTTGATTAAGTTGGATAATGGATAATAAATCATAGGCATATTATAAATAGGTAATAACTGCTTAGAAATTACTTTTGTTACAGGGTGGAGCCTTGAACCAGATCCTCCAGCCAAAATTATACCCTTAGTAATATTTTTAGTTTTCATTTCTAATATCTTTAATAATTTCAGGAAAAACCTTATTCACTAGATCCCTAACACTCATTTCCCAGCTTGGTAAAAAAATATTAAAATTTTCAAGCTCTTTAAAATTTACCTCCAGCCTAGAGTCAAGTGGTCTTTTAGCAATAGAAGTCCAGTCATTGCTTTTAATAGCATTAATATTAATTAAAATCTTTTTATTTATTATCTTTTCTAATTCATCTTTAATCACTTTAGTAACCTCAAACCAGTTTGTGTAACCTTTGTTAGTAAAATGAATAATTCTATCAGTAAATTCTATTTTTTCTTTATATAAATCAATTAGATAGGGAATATTTTTGGCAAACTCAAATGAGCTTGTCATTGATATTTTCTGATCTGAAATAACATTTATATCCTGATTATTAAGAATTAATTTCATCATGGTCTTTATAAAATTATTTCCATAAAAACCAAAGACTGAAGCCAACCTTATGACTAGATTATTATTACTTTCATTAATAATAAATTTTTCGGACTCAAATTTGGTATAACCATAATAATTTATAGGATTTGGTTTGTGATAAATATTTTTTACCCCATCATTATTTTTACCAAAAACGTAATCAGTTGAAATCTGAATAATACCTACTTCATTTTTTTTTGCTAATTCAGATAAACTAATAACACCTTTAAAATTTATATTTTTGCATAACTCTCTATCTATCTCAGCTTGATCAACATTAGTGTAAGCAGCTAAATTTATAATTAAATCAATTTTATTTTTTTCAAAAAAAATATCCATTTTTTCTTTATTTAGTAAATTAAAAGAATTTGAGTCTGGAAAGAAGAAATTATAGTTTTTTTTTAATTTAATATCTTGTAAATCTAAACCAATCTGACCACTACCGCCTGTCACTAAAACATTTATATTTTCATTAAATTTTGCCAAGTCTCTCACCTGAATAAAATTTTGAACTTTGTTTATTGAGAAAGTCTTTATTGTTTAGATACCAATTTACGGTTTCTAATAAACCTTGATTCCAATTATATTTTGACTTCCAACCTAATTTACCAATTTTTTTTGTATTCAATGCATATCTATAATCGTGACCTGGCCTATCATCAACAAACTCAATTAAATCTGAATAAGGCTTATTTTCTGGAATTAAATCATCTAAAATATTACAAATATCACAAACAACCTCTATATTCTTTTTTTCATTATTGCTGCCAATATTATACTTTTCCCCTATTTTACCATTGTTAAGAGTGTGTAATAAGCCATCAACATGATCATTTACAAAAATCCAATCTCTAATTTGTTCACCATTACCAAAAATAGGGATCTTTTCCTTTTTTAAACATTTTAAAATTGTAAGAGGTATTAATTTTTCGGGAAATTGCCATGGGCCATAGTTATTTGAAGTATTTGTAATTATAATAGGCATATTATAAGTACTATACCAAGCTCGACCAATATGATCTGAGGCTGCCTTGGAGGCTGAATAAGGACTATTTGGTAAATACGAGCTTTCTTCTGTAAAACTATCCTCATTAGGACTTAATGAACCATATACCTCATCAGTTGAAACCAATAAAATTTTAAATTTTTCTTTTATTGGTAAATCCAGTGTATCCCAATAATTTTTTAAATTATTAATAAGATTATAAGTTCCGAAAATATTAGAATTAATAAATATTTCTGGACCATCTATTGATCTATCAACATGAGTCTCAGCTGCTAAATGGATTACTTGAGTTGGTTTAAATAAATTAATAATTTTTCTAATATTTTCTTTATTACAAATATCTTCTTCGTAAAAATGATAATTTTTTTGATTATTTTGTACTTTTACTGAATTAATGTTCGATGAGTAAGTTAACTTATCGATATTTGCAACTTCAACATTTTGGTTAGTTAAAAGCGTTCTTGTTAAGCATGATCCAATAAAACCATATCCTCCAGTAATTAATATTCTTTTTTTTTCATTATTAGTCATTAAAATTCCAATTGGTTTTTTATGTCTTCCCAGTTAGGTAATTTCTCATCCTTTTCTGACAGTATTGGCTTATTGTCTTTTAATGGCCAATTTATATTAAAAAAACTATCATTCCATATGATCCCAGTTTCATGATCTTTTGAATAATATTCATCGACCTTATATATAACAATAGTATTCTCTTCCAAAGTACAGAAACCATGTGCAAAGCCCTTTGGAATATATAAAGATCCAGATTCATAATTCATTTTTAAAGATGAAAATTTCTCATAAGTTGACGATGATTTTCTCAAATCTATAAAAAAGTCTTCTATGCTGCCACTAAGAACCCTAAGAAATTTTCCTTGCGAGAGAGGATTTTTTTGAAAATGTAGGCCCCTAATTGTTCCTGAAGAGGCGGAAAACGATAAATTATCTTGTATAAAATTATTTTTGATACCTGCATTAATTAAATTTTTCTTATTATAGATTTCCGAAAAAGACCCTCTAGAGTCCTCGAAGATATTTTCTTTTAATAATAAAACGTCATTAAATATATTCTCAACAATCATTTTAATAACTTCTTAAAAGTTTCTATTTGCTTGGGTAAACAAATTTTATTTAAATCATATTTTTCTATTATTGTTTTTCTTGCTTCCTTTTTTATAGACTCATATTTTTTAGGATTATCAAGAATGTTATTAACTTTTTTTGCTATTCCCTGATGATCAAAAAAATCTATTAATAAACCATTTTTATTATTTTTTATAACCTCCTCAACTGGTGCAGTTTTAGAGCCAAGAACTAATGCCTCCATAGACATTGCCTCTAGCATCGACCATGACAGAACAAATGGATAAGTTAGATATACATGTACTGAAGAAATTCCAATCAAATTTAGAAAAGTATTGTAAGGGATTCTTCCAAGAAACCTTATATTATTATCTCTAGGTAATTTATCTTTTATTTCATTAAAATATAGATCTTTATAAGAGCCTTTCTCAGGGGTAGCTCCATAACTAACACCGTCTCCACCAACAATTAAAATATATGCGTCGGGGTGCTTTTTTATGATCTCAGGCAAAGATCTTACAAAAATATGATAACCTCGATATGGTTCTAAATTTCTATTCACAAATGTAATAACTTTATTTTTATTTGTTAAAGTTTCTTTTTTTCCTGTTAACTCATTTGTAATTGTTAAAGATGCATTATTATTAGGTTTAATTATATCAGTATCTATTCCTTCGTGAATTACTGAAATTTTATTTTTAAAAATTTCAGGAGCGGTATTTTTTTGAAATTCAGTTGGACAAATCATAATATCGCTTTGCTCAAATGCTGATAAAAAAGGAGCATTTCTTGCTCTAAGTTTTGATAAAAGATCAAACCCGTAATCCGGTCTTTGACTTTCTTTAAGATCGAAATCTATATCAGAGTCTTTAGTATTATAATAAAATTCAAAATAATTTAAAAATTTAGCATCTGACCATACTTCTTTAAGTAAAAAAGCTTCGCCCCAACCAGGATGGGATAAAATTACATCTGGATTTATTCCCTCGTCTTTCATTTTTAAACATAAATTAGCAACTGCATTTGCTCTTATCATTTTTGTTTCAAATTCAATAGCTAAACGATTTACACCAGGAACATTTCCCTCTTTGATTATATATTTATAGTGCTTTATATCTGGTAAGGAAGTATCCTCTTTAGAGATTGAATATGCATCAATATTATCTAATTTTGCTAACGCAGGTGCTAAATGTTTGTACTGAGCAGGAAAATTCTGATGTATGAATAATACTGTATGCTTTTTATTCATATTTGTTTCCAACTGTAGTTATAAATCCGTACTTTATTAAGAATACTATAACTAAATAAATATCATATTCTCTCAATTTAGTAACCTTCATTAAATCATTAATATTATAAAATTTATTTTGACTAAATGAAGATAAAATAAGGTCAAACATTTCGATAGATGGTAAAATATCTTTTGAGTAATTTACACTTTCAAAGTCAATTATTTCTTGGATACTTAAATCATGAATATCTGATGATAAACGAAAACTTATTTTATTTGAAATAATTTCAGTAGGATAATCATCAAAAATATAAAATGGATCTAGCTTATCACTTGGAAGCCTTGGTAAGCAAAATTGTTTGTAATTCAAATATTCAGTCAATCTTATTTCATTTAACTCTTTATAAAGATCTTCATACTGAAGTAAAATCTTATCCCAAGAAAAAACGTCCCTTGCCCTCTTCTTTGCGCTTTCCCCCATTTTTAATCTTTTAACATTATCAAATAACAAAATATCAAGTTTATTTATACAGTCCTTAACATCTAGAGCAGTTTTTTGAACTGTGCTACCGATATATTTATCATAAGTAATATTATGCATCATATAATCAAAGGCTAAGCCTTCACCATAACCACCAGGAAGAGATAAAGATTTAACTGTAAAACCATCTAAATTATTTCTTACAGTAGATCTATAACCATTCCAATCAGATACTATTACTGGCAGCCCAGAAGCCATGCCTTCAAGGGGTGTTAAACCAAAAGTTTCTTGAATGTTATCACTTAAGGACATGAAAATATCACCACTTGCCAATGTAACATTTTTATTTTCCTGAATTCTTCCATCTAGAAAAATACAATTGACAGATGGACAAACATTTTTTGCTTCAGATTTAAAAGTTTTTTCAATAAAACTATTTGCAAACCAACCTGTTTGAATAAGATGTATTTTTTGATTTTTTTTTAGTTTTTTTGCACAATTTTCTAAGGCAATATACATAGGTAAATTGTGAGCTTTTGCATGAAAACTTAACCTTCCTACAAAGACAATAACTATATCTTCTTCACTTATATTTAGTTTATCACGGGATACTTTCTTAAATTTATCATCGTAATTAAATTCTTCATAGTTAATGCCAAGCGGTATAACTGGAAACTTAGGTTTAAAATTAATTTTCTTTTTATAAGTAAAAGAAAGAAACTCATTACGATCATCAACAATTTTATTTAATGTATTTAAAACTGATTCAGAAGTACATATTATTGAATCCCAAGGCATAATCGCTTCAGTACAAATAGAAGAAAAAGCAGACATTACACTATGTGATGCAGTTGTATGTGTTAACCCAACTAAACTATATTTATGATGTCCAAAAAAACTCCTATGTTTACTATATTCTTTTAGGGCTGGGCCAGGTAATTGGATACCACCATAATTTTCTGATAAAAAGGGTTTGTCGTATGGAATAGATTCGATTTCAATTGTATTGTTTTTATTTTTTAATAAGGACTTAATATCAGACCTTAATAATTCTTGCTGTGAAGCATCTCTAATGTATATACCAAGTCTTTTATACCTTTTTGATGAAATAATAGATTTTAAAAAAGACCAGCCAGCTGCTTGCCTTCCCATTAATTTATCGCCTTTAATATTGAAACCATCATTTTCATAATAAATAGAAAATAATGGATAGTTCATACTAATGGGTTCTTTTATCATTAAGACCAACGTAACGGTGTATGAGCAGTATGTGCTATCAGCTGTTCTTTTAAAAAATCAATATCATGTTTGTTATTTTTATAGGCAATGCCCCATAAAACATAGGTTGGAGAAAACTGAACAACATAACAGGATCCAAAGCCTGAGGCTAGAAGAGTATTTTTTAAAATTTCTTTTGTAAAACCAACATTATGAGCCATATAATGATTACCTTGTTCTAAAGAAGAGCGCAAACCATATAAAATATCAAGTGCAGTAATTGGACCTAAACCTGAAACATATAAAGTTTCTACTAAACCGTTATCACCTTCTGCAACTTTTGCACAAACAGATTGAAGATCAGGGCAAGAAATTACTAAAAAACCATCTTCATTTAAAACTCTAGACATCTCCCTCAAAGCAACGGGAACTTGATAAGCATAAAGGTGCTCGATATTATGGTGAGAGAATACCGCATCAAAAGAACCATCATTAACAACCGACATATCAGTTAAAGATGCAATAACATCTGGATTAACATCCTCATCAATATCTAAGCGTGTTTCAGACCATTCATCTGTATTAAACACCTCTGTGGTTTTGTCTTTTTTAAGCCTGCCACTACCAACATGTAAAAATTTTTTAGTCATAATTTCTTTTTAATAAATTTTAATTATAAGCAAAAAAAAAGGGAAGCAAAAGCTTCCCTTTAATTTTTATCTACTCAGA
>MDTD01115497.1_pt1 | contig 17387 bp, 17 predicted proteins | sample 811221 | NCBI WGS metagenome assembly MDTD01 (sample SAMN05326646, study PRJNA326480) | marine metagenome | isolation source: seawater | place: Pacific Ocean: South West | collected 2011 | reverse complement strand
TGTGACGCCCGCACTATCCCAGGCAACATTTACAAACTCCTCCGATGAAAAAATTGTTAGCAAGACACCTAATCCATAGAGAGGCAACAGGATTGTTGCGAGGTCTAGGTTCAACACAAGCTTAGCAACCCCTAACGAAATACCAATCGATACCCCACTTGCTACGCTGTACATCAACATTGATTTCTTGAAAGCACCATTTGTAAGTTTCTGGACAGTCAGCCCCAGAGCATTTAAGGCAGGTTCGGCAAGCGTGGCACCAAAGCCAAGGATTAAGGCGAAGCCAATTACTAATGCAATCCCTATCTCTTTTGAGAAGATCGGTGAGGATTCTATAATCGGTAATTGTATAAACGCAGCCGGCAAAGATTGACCCGTCTGAGTTCCAATAGCCCCCAACCCATAAGTAAGACCCAGATTAAAAATGCACATTCCCACAACGCACAAGACCAGCCCATAAATTGTGACCAATTTGTTTGAAAGTTTGACTTTCAATATGAAAAAGAGAACCAAAAATAGAAATATGACCAGTGGCAATATAGCCCTAACACCCAGAACGATCTCTACAGCCGGGGTCTGTTCCCACATTGAAACAACAGAACCTGCCGATGCACTTGCAGCATTCGCGTTGGCTATAATTTCTGCGGGTGAAATCTGAAAAAACACAAATAATGTTAGCAGCAAAACAGCCGTCACCGGGAACAACGAGGCTAAGGTAACAATACCGAAACCGGAAAGTGTTGACCCCCCCTTCCCAGCTGAGTTGGCTATTCCGATTCCCATGGCCAAAACAAGTGGAACAGTAACAGGCCCGGTCGTCACAGCACCGCAATCCCAGGCTAGGCCCAATACGCTTCTCAAATCAGGCACAGTCCAAAAATAAACAGTAAGAATCGCTGACGGAGCTAACGCAAGAAATATCAATGGTTTCAGAGACCACCCATACACAAAACGGAGGGTGCCAAAGATTGCAGCTAAGCCGACACCCGCCCCGACAATCAACACCAGCGGGACAGTCCAGTTATTTAGAACCTCAAAGAGATATGGGGCCTGTTTAACGTCCACTGATGAACCGAAAGCCTGAAGAGCTCCAATGGCAGGTTCTGCAAAAGTAACCCCAACGCCTAGAATACCTATTATTACCAAGACGACTGGCATCGATGCTTTTTGAGGAAGATTAGACCCTATAACATTACCAAAGGGCATGAGACCCGAGTTCAAGCCTTCCATAAATGCCGCCAGCCCTACAATTACGGCTAACAAACCCACTAATAGAGTCGTCGCTGCTTGAATTGGGTATTGCAAAACAAAAATCTGAAACAACGTGGCATAAAGTGCCAGAGGAACAACAGCTTTTACTTGCTCCATAAAGCGAGTTTGAAGGTAGGGCCTCAAAAGGCCCAACGCATAGGGCAAAGAAACCTTTATTCGTCCGGGCCGAAGAGATTTAACACCCTCACTATCGGGCTTTGGGGTGAGATCATTATAGCTTATCTTCGTATGACGAATTTTATATCTAGCAAGAAAGGTCCCATATCTCATTTTTTATGCTTTCAGGTATTTGTAACCGCAATAAATAAACTTATACCCGCATATAGAGGTGTTTTACCAAAATTATTTTCATAATCTATTAACAACATATTTCGTCTCCGCGTTGAAGTAGTCAGAAATGCTCAAACTTTTGCATTTGCAATTTGATTTTATTACAACGAAATTGCACATTGTTTGCTTGATGCATTCTGGATTTTATCAATCAATTGATGGAGACCTACCGCAGTAGAGAATGATGGGACATGTTGTTTTTCCTCATTTATAGAACGCGCAAAGTCAGAATACATTTGACCAACATTAAATGGCTCGCCCCTCGGTGTCTCCGCCGAAACTAGCTTTAGACTATTCGGAATAGCCATTTCATTTAAGGTATTATTACCTTGTGCACCAAAGAGGGAAAGCTTTGTAAGCTGCACTGAGTCATCGCCCTTGATAACCAACGTGCCTTTATCCCCATAAATAGCCATCCGGTACCCGCTTCCAGCAAAGGGAATTACAGCAGTGTGTGATGTCATGGGCGCACCGTTTAAAAGCTCCCCTTGAATAAAAATATGGTCTGGAGATGTGACCTTTACCGTTCGGTTGTTTCCCGTATCGAGCCAATTTGAAACGCGTGTATCGACAATGGCCGAAATTTTTGTAATTGCGCCTGCCACATACTGCAACGCATCAATGGTATGACCATTCAATATGGTTAATGAGTTTGCGCCAAGTGTAATATCTCGTTGCCATGTGCGATGAGAGGGGCGCGTAAGAACGCCGTCGCGCACTACATGACAATGAACTGAAAGAACTTCTCCCAAATAGCCATCCTCAACCAGTCCCTTCATGTATTGTATTTCCGGACAGGCTCGAGCCTGTAATCCAACCGCAGTGACAACTTCCTTTTTTTTAGCTAGCGCTGTTAATGTCTCTGCCTCATCCGTAGTTTGACCTAATGGCCATTCGCAATAGACGTGTTTGCCAGCCTCAATGGCCGTTTTAGCCGGTGCAAAATGGGATGGAACCCTTACAACTACAGCGACGGCATCAATCTCTGTAGATGTGACCATTTTATTAAAATCGTGAAAAGCTAGTTTAGCACCAAAAGTTTGTCGTGCTGCCTCAGCACTCTCAGGTTTAGTTGTACAAACCGCCCTTAATTCAAATTCCTTGCTCGCCTTTAAAGCCGGCATATGAGCTCGGGAAGACCAAGTGCCGCTCACACTAGCGCCCACTAACCCAATCCGAATTTTGGAAACCATACTTTAAAACCCTTCTCCTTAAATTTGCATCTAGGTTATTGCGGAACACTGCCCTTTACGGTGGTCCGCCACATGAGCCTTTCTAGTGGAAGATCGTAATCCACCTCAGCTTTGTGCTGACATGTACAATTATCCCACACAACGACATCCCCCTCACTCCAGCTGTGCCTATATACAAATGCCGGGTGTACGATATGGCTGGCGAGGGCCTCTATCAAAATTCTACCCTCCTCCTCACTTTTTCCTTCTATGCCAGCACTTTCTCCAGAGACATAAAGGCTTTTACGGCCGGTGATTGGATGTGAACGCACAAGAGGATGGGACACTGGCGGATATTGCTCAATAGCGTCTTTAGAAGGCGTAGCTCCACGTTTCCGCCGCGTAAAATCGTAAATAACTCTCAAATTTGAAATTTTTCTTTTCAAGGGGGCCGGCAGTGCATCCCAGGCGGCAGCAGTATTAGCAAACGAAGTATCACCTAACGCGAACCCGTTTAGCTGTGGAATTTTTCTTGCGTGCAGCATAGTTGCTTTAGCCGGTCTAGTTGCGTAACACATATCCGAGTGCCATTCAGTTCCGGCTTTAGCTGTTCCTATGGGTTTGCCATTTTCCACAATATTTGAGATCCGGTAAATCTCAGGACTCCCGTTAATACCAAATTTTTTTGCATTATGATTTATCGCGGGCTCACCAAAAACTCTTGTGAAACTGACTTGCTTCTCGGGCTCTAATTTGTGCCCATGCAGATAAATGACACCGTAGTTAGCAAGAGCACTGCGCACAATCTCACTCTGAGCGTCGGATATGGTATCTCTGAGATCCAGACCGGCTACCTCAGCGCCGATCTTTGTCATCAAAGGGATAATTTTGATTCCTGTCATTGAGTGTCAATCAGTCTAAATCTGGCTACATTAAATCCATGCTCTTTTTCGATGACCAGTTCAACAGGATGATCGATGCTAAAATTTGAATAATCTGTTTCACCAACGATATTGGTAGCCATCTGAGGTCCTTCGGCTAACTTTACTATAGCTACATTATAGGGAATCCTATTTTTATGAGCTGGTAAAAATGCAGTGTGATAAACAACCCAACTTGTCATAACTCCACTGCCCGATGCCTCTATCCATGTGTAATTAGCCTCTAAGCATTTAGGGCATTCTTGACGTGCTGGAAGCCAAGAATAATTGCAATCATTGCACTTTTGAAAAAGCAACCTGCCCTCTGATAGCCCATCCCAGAAGGGTTTGTTTATTTTGTCAACTTCAGGGAGTGGATAATCTTCGCTCATCTTCTCTTCGCCCCTATTGACCTAAAATCAAGGTAGAATGAGTATGCATCTCACCCCCTTGATTACTAACGATGCACTTTTTCGCATTCTTGACCTGAAGATTGGCATCGCCTCGCATCTGGCGTACACCCTCAATCACAAGCTGCATGCCAGGCATACCGGTTTCCGACAAAAGTCCGCCAGAGGTATTAAAGGGTAATCCACCATCCCAACCAATACCGCCATCGCCGACGAATGAGCCGCCCTCCCCATTTTTACAAAAGCCGTAATCTTCGAGCGACATGATCGGTGTAATCGTGAAGCAATCGTAAAATTGTGCAACGTCGATATCTTTTGGGCTCACTCCCGCCATTTTAAATGCAGTTGCGCCAGACTTATGAGCCATTGTACGGGTAAGATCCGGCCTCTGTGCTACCTCCCAAGAGGTCTGGCCTTGACCAAACCCAAGGATGGAAACCGGCTTTTCGACCCCAGCTTTTCTAGCGCGCTGGGCGCTCATCACTACAACCGCTGCGCCGCCGTCTGAAATCAAACAACAGTCGTCCCGACGCAAGGGATCAACGATTAAGCGGCTCTGAAAGTAATCATCCAACGTGATCGGAATTTTGAGCTGCGCGTTCGGGTTTTTCGCCCCGTTGGCACGATTGTTTATAGCGACGGCGGCGAGCTGTTCCTCTGTGGTGCCGTGCTGTCCCATGTGCCGTCGTGCGATCATCGCATAGCCCGCCGTTGTGCTGACCCAGCCATGAGTTCCCGATCCGTCGGCGCCACCGCGAGGCTTGGCGTAGGCAGACCGGGTGCCCGTTCGCGGATTATCGGCCATGCAAACTAATGCCACCTCACATTGATCATGCTCAATCGCCATAGCTGCAAACGAGATCATCGAAATGCCGGACGCACCTGCTTGATCCCAAACACCACCGATCCGCGGCATGATACCAAGTGCCTCAGCGACTGTCTGGCCGAATTTAGATTGAAATTTTGATGTGGGGTATTTAACCAGCACTGCATCGATTTCATCTTTTGGGATTGATGCATCGTTGAGTGCTTTCCTACATGCTTCAACATTTAAAGATACAGGCGAACGCCCCTCAAGCTTGCCAAATGCGGTGTGCCCTACTCCTGCGATAACAACCTTGCCCCGCATTAAATTACTTCCTCGGCTCTGAGTTCACCCAATTCTTCCCCACTCAGCCCCAGCCAGTCGCCGTATATTTCATCGTTATGGGCTCCAATTAGCCCACTCGGTTCGAGCGGAAGTAATGGTGTTTCAGGGAAACGCAGTGCTGAATGCGGAACAACAATATTGCCCATCTCAGGGTGATCCATACGCTGAAGAGCTCCACGTTGATGCATGTGGGGATCATTCATTACCTCTAGTAGATCGCGTATGCGTTCTGACGGGACACCAAACTTATCATTTAACTGGTCAACTTCTTCATCGCTTAGTGTCTTGGTCCAATCATTAATAATTGTATCGATTGTATCCATTTCTGCTACACGACCCATATTTCGCTTATAATCATCTTTGTCAGCAAGATCCGGACGCTCCATCGCGCTGCAGAGGCGTTGCCAGTGGCCATCATTAGAGCAAATAATAGCAACATGCCCATTTTTACTTTCATAGACATTATACGGACACAAGGAGAGTCCGCCATGCCGGTTTCCTGTCCTCGGAGCTGCTTTTTTTGTGTTGTAAACTATACCGAGATTTGATCCGAGGCTTTGATACACCGCCTCCTCCATAGAAATCTCCACCAAGCGCCCTTTATTTGTTTTTTCGCGCTCAAATAGTGCAGTGGTTATTCCCGCATAAAGGTGCACACCAGCCATAAAATCGCAAAATGCTGCACCCGCTTTTAATGGTGGACCATCCATCTCACCAGTGACGCTCATCACGCCGGAAACTGCTTGCACAGTGAGATCCATTGCCAGTTTGTCACGATGCGGACCAGTGCGCCCAAACCCCGAGCCAGACGCGTAAATAAGCTTGGGGTTTATTTTTTTCATCACCTCGTAGCCGAGCTCAAGCCGATCCATAACCGTGGGTGCAAAATTTTCCATGAGCACATCAGCCTTTTCGGCCATTTGTTTTAAGACTTCTTTCCCACGGTCTGTTTTTATGTTGAGTGTCACGCATTTTTTATTTGAGTTGAGCATTGCAAAAGGTAGGGTGATGATGTCGCCAGTACCCCGATTGCGAAGGTGTTCACCAGTTTTAGGTTCGATTTTAATTACATGTGCACCGGCCATAGCGAGCAAGAATCCACAATAAGGACCGTGGTAAACCTGCCCAAAATCGAGAACGGTGACACCCTCCAAAGGATAGTGATTATTTTTTTCCATTATTATTTTCCTTTAAAATTAGGAGATCGTTTTTCTTTAAATGCCGCCGGGCCTTCCTTCGCATCCTCGGTGAACTTTAGCAAACGCTGAGTCAAAGCCTCTACTCGAAGTCCCGTGGTTAAATCCATTTCTCGAGCTCTGACTGCCAACTCTTTCGCTGCCTGCAATGCCAGAGGAGCATTAGAGGCAACCCTCGAAGCATATTCCAATGCGGCATCCATTAATTCTTCGGCTGGTACAACTTTGTTAATAAGTCCCCATTTTGCTGCGGTTTCCGCATCCCATCTATCGCCGGTAAGAAGCATTTCCATACCAATGGCGTATGGCAATTGGCTCAAAACACGCTGAGTTCCGCCGTTTGCCGGAACGACCCCACGTTTAACCTCCGAAAGCCCAAAAGTTGCGTGATCAGCGGCTATGCGAATGTCAGTCGCGAAAAGCATCGTCATACCGCCACCTAAGCAATACCCATTAATCGCGGCAATTATTGGCTTCCAGACTTCCAGGCCTCGATTCAAAAGCTGATCACGCTGCGTTATCCACATGTCAGTTAATTCGTCTGGATTAGTCAGTACATTTTTAATATCAGCGCCAGTCGTAAAACTCCTGCCGCCTGCACCGGTTACAATAGCACACACTACGTCGCTATCGTCACGCACTCGTTGCCAGGCTTCAGACAAACCTTGGTAATGCGCTTGGTCGAGTGCATTCAACTGTTCAGGCCTATTCATCGTAATGATTGCAATGCCATCATCGCGCAATTCAAAATCAATCGACATATCCGTCCACCCTATTAATTTCTTAACAAGTCACGAGCGATAACCATTCTGTGCACTTCAGATGGCCCCTCACCTATTCTTTTAATCCGCATTTCGCGGTACCAACGTTCTAAAGGCATCTCTGCAGCAACACCCATGCCGCCGAAAATTTGAATGCAGCGATCAACCACACGACCGGCCATCTCAGTGCTGTATAGCTTTGCCATAGAAGCAGCAACCTTGACATCATGCCCAAGGTCGGCCTGCCAAGCTGCTTGATAAGTTAATAATCGTGCTGCTCTAATTTCAACTTCTGAGTCCGCAATCATCCATTGCACCGCCTGTTTTTCAGCGAGCTTTGTTCGAAAAGTCTCACGTTGCTTTGCCCACTCTATGGCCAGCTCAAGAGCACGCTGGGCAATGCCTATAACGTTAGCTGAATATGGAATACGCATGTGAACTAACCATTTCTGGCAGAGAGCAAAACCTTTACCCTCCTCGCCAAGTAAATTTTCCACTGGAACTTTACAGTCTACAAAATTTACCTCTGACGGAGAGTAAGACCGAATAACTGGAACTGGCCGGGTTTCTATCCCCTCCATTTCTTTATCAACAATGAAACACGTTATTCCATTATCGGTACGGGCGAACACAATTCCCCACTCTGCAGCTTCAGCTCCGGTTATCCAGAGCTTTGTACCGTTTAAAACATATTGATTGCCCTTCAACTCAGCCTTGCACTGAATTGCTCTGGCGGGATCGGCGCCGCCACCGGGCTCAGAAATCGCAACGAATGCCTTCAATCCCTGCTCAATGGTGCGTTTGCCATACTCGTCAATCTGCAACTTAGACCCGTCAAATATCACGTTCGGCGGATCAACTCCGAAGGCACCGCAAGCCGGAACGTAAGCGCCCATTCTACATTGAGCAGCCTCCTCGGCCACTACTGCTTGCGCCAACAGAGAGAGTTCGCTACCGCCATACTCTTTTGGGGTATTCATGCACCAAATACCGAGTTCCCCCTTTGCTTTTTTTTGCAAGGGCTCTAATAATTTATCTGGCATCCTGTAAGCATCATGTTCCAGCGTTTCCTCTGCGGGGCATACTTCTTCTCTCATGAATTTTTTGATATTATCCCGAAGCAAAACCAACTCAGTAGGTAACTCCCAGGCACCGGTCTCTTCCATTCATACCTCCAAATCAACCAAATCGTGCACCGGGGTGCATACTATTTATGTTACGGTCTCATGACAATTGGCTATCAAAAGGCTCACGATGCCAATAGCCGGTCAACCTCCTCCATATCTGAAGCACTGAGTTTCCAACGGGAAGCATTTGCGTTTGCTAACAATTGCTCGGGTTTGGATGCACCGGAAATTACAGATGCAATGCAAGGCTGAACTGCAAGCCATGAAATGGCAAGCGTTAATAAATCATAGCCATTGTCCCTCGCAAATATTTCCAGCCGTTCTAACAATTCGAAATCTGCTAATTCAATATCATTGGCACCATCCATTCGGCTCCCTGGCTCGGGTTCGTCACCCCTCCTATAGCGCCCCGTAAGGAGTCCCTTGGCTATAGGGTAGTATGGAAGAAGGCCAATATTATTTTGTTCACACACCGGAATAAGATCCTTCTCTATATCGCGTGCCAGCATATTCCAGCTATTCTGAGCCGTAACAAAACCTTTCAAACTACAACGTGCAGCTTCATCAATCGCTTCCTGCATTTCAAGGCCCGTATAATATGAACAACCATAAAATAGTATTTTTCCTTCGTGCACTAAGTCCTCGAGAGCTCCTAAAGTTTCAGAAACAGGAGTTTCACGATCTGGCCTATGCTGCTGAAACAAGTCAATTCGGTCTGTTTTCAATGCTTTTAAAGCCTTTTCAGCTGTTGCCTTTACATTTTCAGGCGAGCCCTTTTTTTTCCCTTCAACGTTAGAATGACTGTGACCAAATTTAGTAGCGAGAACCATTTCATCTCGCCTGCCCTTCAGGCCATTTCCAATAAATTCTTCTGAAAGTCCCCCTCCGTACGTTTCGGCAGTATCGAAAAAGTTTATGCCAGCTTCCAGCGCTGCATCTATCACAGCGTGTGTGGCTGCTTCATCAATTCGCTTGCCAAATGCGTTACATCCAACTCCAACGATTGATGCCTTCAGCCCTTCGGGACCACCGATGTACTTTGTTTCCATAATTTATCCTTTATCTTTAATCCAGCATTTACTGTAACCCATGCAAATTGGTGAGGATCATTTTTTTTACTGCACTCTTGTTCACAACTTGCAGCCACATTGCCGTACTCGGGATTTAAAGCCAATCCCCTTCTCGGTATTGTATTATCAAGCACCCACACCTTATTGTAGGTTGATACCAACACGGAGGAAGACAGTGCCACCCAGTATTTGTCAATTAACTCCAGTTTTTGGAGCAAAAATAACTAACATTGACCTGTCACAGAAACTCAACCGCGGCATCGTCGATACACTAAAAGAAGCATTCGAGGAGCATTCGTTACTTCTTTTTCCAAAACAACACATTTCAGACGAGGCACATGTAGCTTTTACCGAATACTTTGGTGTGTCCGAAAGGCCACGCAAAAGCTTTGGCAGTTATCACCACCGACCAAATATCAATGTTGTGATAAACTATGATAAAGAGGGGAATTTATATAAAGCTGATGAACCTCGCGCGCGCTTCCGAAAAGGTCAAAGAATGTGGCACACCGATGGGTCCTACAAATCGATCCCTTCTATTGCCTCAATTCTTCGGGCATGTATCGTTCCGCCTAAGGGTGGGCACACGCAATTTGCCAGCCTCAGAGCTGCTTGGAATGGGCTGTCGAAAGAGGACCAAAAGCGTTTTCAAAATCGAGCAGCCGTTCATCACTATGCGCATTCTCGTCGCCACATGAATATAAAATTTCTCAGCGATGAAGAGGCAAAAAAATTTCCACCTGTAAGACACCCAATGATGCGGGTAAATCCTTTGAACGGGAAAAAAGCCCTCTATGTGAGTTCATATGCTGCCTACATAGAGGGAGAGGATAAAACAGAAAGCTGCAAAGAATTGGAAATGTTGCTGAAGTTTGCTGGTCAAAAAAAATTTACATATGACCACAAATGGCAGGTCGGCGATTTAGTAATGTACGATAACCGTGCCTGTTTGCACCGAGCGAGCCCTTATCCAATTGATAAATATCCTCGTATTCTGCGCAGAACAAATATCGCTGATGATCGTCCTACCATGGCAAACAACGTTTTACACACTCTATAGAGCCCTTCATAAAAAAAATAACACCTTGCGCGCAAAAAGAATTGTCGAAACCTGATAAGAAGTAAAAACAGAATTTCCTGGCAAGATACGGACATATATTTATAAACTGGCGAAATGATTATGTTACGCCAAAGTTCGGAGAGATGGCAGAGTGGTTGAATGCACCGGTCTTGAAAACCGGCATAGGGTTAAACCTATCGGGGGTTCGAATCCCCCTCTCTCCGCCATAAGCCTTAGAGCAAACCTGGAATAACAACCCCCAAACCCCCTGTAAATCTGGGCTTTTTTTCTTTTAGAGTTCGCAGTCATTTGCTTGCATTCACCCAAAACCGCGTTTAAAGTGTGGGTAGAAGTGTGGGTAGAAAAATCTTGGCTCGACAATTTAATAAACTTTCAGCCTTAGATCTTAGGTCAAAGAGGAAGCCCGGCCGGTATGCCGATGGAGGTGGGCTCTATCTCCAAGTAAGTCGGTCCAACACAAAAGCATGGATTTTTCGTTTCAAGTTCGATGGCAGAGAACGCCAGATGGGACTGGGGGCGACTCATGCAGTCTCTCTGAAACAAGCACGGGAAGAAGCGACGCGTTGTCGGAAGCTTGTCGTTGATAGCATTGACCCCATCGAGGCACGCAATGCAGAGAAAACCAGACGGGCGCTGGAGGCCGCACAGGCAAAAACCTTTAAAGACTGTGCCGAGGCCTACATGAAGGCGATGGGAGCCGAATGGAAAAATGCAAAGCATGCTAGTCAGTGGCGCAATACCCTCACTACATACGTTTATCCAAAGTTCGGTAACCTGCCCGTTCAGTCTATCGACGTCGGAATGGTGATGGATGTACTTGAACCTATTTGGACCAAGAAGACAGAAACTGCGGCTCGGGTCCGAGGACGCATAGAGAAAATTCTCGATTGGGCTTCAGCGCGTACATATCGTGTTGGAGAAAATCCCGCACGCTGGCGCGGTCACCTCGACAACCTTTTGCCCAAGCCCAACAAGGTCCGGAAAGTGCACCATCATCCGGCCCTGCCCTTCGATGAAATTGGCACTTTTATAAAAGAACTGCGTTCCCGGGAGGGCCCGAGTGCAAAGGGGCTGGAATTCCTCATACTCACAGCAACCCGCACAAATGAAATTCTCGGTGCTACTTGGGACGAAGTTGATCTCGCCAAGGGTGAATGGACTATCCCTGCGAAGCGAATGAAAAGCGGCAAGGCCCATAAGATACCGTTATCCAACAGGGCTATTGCGATACTGCAAGAATTAGGGTCCGTTGAAAATTCCAAATTCTTGTTTGCCGGGCCCAATGGGGCAATGTCGAATATGGTCTTTCTTAATTTGCTCAAGCGGATGAAACGCAATGACATCACGGCCCACGGTTTCCGGTCCACGTTTCGAGATTGGGTGGCAGAGTGTACAGCCCACTCCCGCGAAGTTGCGGAAATGGCGTTAGCCCATGCCATTGGTGACAAGACTGAGGAAGCATACCGGAGGGGTGACCTTTTTGAAAAACGCCGCCGCCTGATGAATGAATGGGCGGACTATTGTAATCAGCCGTTCCCTGAATTTGGTAGTGTTCACACCCTGCACTTGCGTGAGGGAGCTTAGAGGATGAGGATCATCAGTATTAATTTTTCTCTTCTATTTTTTTGAGTAATTCTGATCGGTTTCTTAAGTAATTCCGGCAGCGAGATATTATCGAAGTGCTGGCATCAGAGCAGAGATCTAATTTATCCAAGGTTTCAGCCCATCTTGGCCGGCTGCTAAAGTATACCGCCTTATTCCAATTTTCACTTAAATCTGTGAATTCTTTTGCAAGCTTCTTACAGTCTCGATCAGAGCCACAATTTTCTATTTGGTCCCTTAGTACTATTTCTAGATGGCGTTCATCTGCAAAGACCTTTGCCTCCAACAATTTGCCTATGCCCGCCAATGTTACCCCGCCTAAATAAACGCCGGCCCCAAGGCTTAAGTTCCATCGCAAAGTCACAAAATCGCCGTCGCTGCCTATTGACCCATAATCTTCGGGTATCCAGCCTAAAACAAAATATGCTCCATGAAATGTTATGACCATCGGTATAACGATAAACATAACTACAAGACTATACACCGTAACCTTTTTAATCTTGTGTTGCAGGTCCGGGTACTCTGTTCGTTTCCGATATTCTCTATCAGAAAATTGAAAAACACGACCCAGGGCATTGGGATAAAACGTCATCATTGTGACACCCCATACCCAGCACAGCATGAAGCATATACTCCCGATGACGACTAGTGCTTTCAGGAAAATCAACATGACTAGCTCTACCCGTTCTATATTCATCAAAAATCTGTTGAAGACCGTTCCATTTTAATTATCCTGACAAAAAAGAAAATAGAGCGTGACGTTGCCAGCGAATATGACCGCAGGAACACAAAGGGTAGTTCACAGAGCTCCTCTTTAAGTTCTTTTATAGTATAAAGAAAAGATCGTAACATATTGTTAAAAAACGTATTGGTTAGATCCAAATGAACCTAGTGCCATGCGTAAGGTCTTCAGGGGAATATTTTCAATTCTCTATGACCTAAAACCTCTTACCAACTTCACGGTTCAGCATCTTTGAAAAAAAAATGGTTCAATTACACTTCATCTTTGGTTATGGTCTCGCCAATCCCAAACGAATGTTTGGATTGGAATAGTAACGGCCTTATCGTTCTGGTGTAGCAACGACCTGATACGTTCTTATCCTCCAAATCCCGACGTTCTCTTTGTGGATTGCTTGTTGAGCAATTTTGGAAAGGGAATTACATGTCTATTCAAATCTATAGTGATATCACCTTTGTATTTGGGCCTCCAAATGGGGATAGATACGAGACTATAAAATCCCACGCACTGCGCAATGGGACGAGTTTTTCCAAAGCATTTCGTGACCATGTGGAAGGTATTTTTGTCTCTATAAAAGGGGAACGGCTTTTGGACGATCTCTTCTCCCTTTGTTTCAGAAAAAAGATAAAGATCAACAGAATTTATCCAACATATCAGATACGGACGAAACCGGATGATAGGCTTAAAAAGTTCCACCTTCGTCCTGAGGACAGGTTTGCAGAACTGCCCGCACTGATAATCTACCCGCCAGAATTCACAACCGTGGCAGGATCAGAGCTCAGTTTCCCAATACAATTTGAGGATGCACAGTTTGTAATTGAAGCGATACGAGAGGCATTCTGTTTTGACTGGGTGAATATATTTGGCACCTATGAAGGTGCAATTGATTTTGAGGATGTGCTCAGCGAAGGAGAGAAAGTTGAGTTTATAGAGACTGCGAACGGAAGCTGGGCATCTGCATATAAATACAGAGGTTCATATTTCTATTTTGATGAAGTTCAAAACCTGGGACCATTCACGCAATATTCAGACGTTCAGGCAAAGTTTGATGAAATATCTGATCATATCCAAAATGATAGACTTAACAGGGTCTCATATCATTTAAAAAATTAGTTGCCGAAAATGTAAATATCGAACCGGGATCACCGGAGCACAAATGGTTGTGACCCGTAATTTTTGATTGAAAGGATAAAGACGGTGGCGGTTACAAAAATTACATTGGTGGACAGCCCGGAGAAGATGCGGTCGCAGGGGGGGCAGTTCTCGATACTGACCGGAACGAACTTGAAGACTTCTTCGGAAAACTCATCAGCGAAGCAAAAAACCGAGGCTCAGACTCATCCGGAGCCACAGTCTTCAATTGCCAAATCGGCACAGACCAAATCAACGGAGGGATAACATACGATGAGTACGTTGGAGCAGAACCTAGAGCGGCGGCTGACGCAACACGGCGAGGACGACTTCGTGGTAAAGCAGCTGCGTCGCCAAATCGCGGCGAAAAACAGCGGCCAAAGCGTATTTGATTTATACGTGACCGGCGCAGTTAAAAAGGCACCGCCGCAGTCGTAAACACACGAACCATAGCAATGGCCTCGAAAATCATAAGAAAGGCCGTTAACACTCCTCCCCTCTTTCCTTGGGGGAGGAGTTTGTCTTTTAGGAGCGCACTCACTAAACTACACCTGGCAGCAATGATCATTCGTGCGGGGTTTGATCACTAAAGTCCATGAGGCCACCCGCCTGCTCAGTGTCTGGGCTGCTGTCGCTAATCTTCTAGAACGCGTATCTCAAACCCATTCGGAAGTCGTGGCGTTGGAGGCGAATTCTTTGGTCATCATCAACATTCAAAGAATCCCTGTATTTAAAGAAACCCAAATGTGCATATCTGTAGCCAATGTCAGCGGATATTCCCCGCCAAAGTCTAAAATTCAACCCGGCCATTGCTGCTCCTGACAAGCTCTTCGCTGCTGCACCCGAGTGATCATATATGTTGCCCCAATAGTGAGAAAAACCTAGTCCACCGCCAATATATGGAACAAAATCAATATTATAGCCTTTATGATTAAAACTCGCTATAGACGGAAAATCATAGTAGGCATTTCCTAAAATAAACAGATTTGTCAATTTGGCATTATCATCGTTGGAACCTGGCACAGAAAGGTTTTTTGAGTAGTAATCCATTGTAATGTCGGTCCGGAGCGATCGACTCAACCTAATCCCAAATCCAAAACTTATGGGATATATAGCGCCATTCAAATCAGGTTGGCCTTCATCGGTTGAAGATCGCTTCATCAAACTCATATCAGCATCTCCAAAAGCCAAATCATACCGCACATAAGGCCTAATCTCGGAATGCGATTTCTTTTCCAAAGCAGTAATACGGTTCTCTAATTCTTTTGCCTTCGTTTTTTTGGAGCTTTTTTCTGCAACACGCGCTGTACCCAAGGACGCTACTTGTACTGGTTCCGAAAGACGTGCCTTCATAAGCCTTTCCGGATTACCGATCTGATACGCCGACGACGGGGTGTGTGCTGCGTATCTTTGGGTCTCAATCCGTTCCAGCTTTTTGGACAGTGTTTTGTTTTCTTTGCTCAGCCGGTCCACTTCCTTCTTTAATCCAAGCACGATCTGACTGAGATCTTTGAGCGTCATTGGATTGGTAGCCGCCGATACATTTCCGGCAATCCCAATCATAAAAGCTGCAGCCAATAAATAAGAAGCCCATTTTAAATGAAGTGAAGGCATTGTTCTTTGCTCCCCGTGACAATTTCAATGCGAATGCGTGTAATGGGGACTCTCCAGTACACAGAGAAACTGTCAATGAGGGTAAATGTGGATAACTGAGTTTGTTGGGAGGTACCCTCCCCTGCACAACTCGTTTGTTATTTGGCACAATGCGCGTATGAAAAACCTAACCGCAACACTCTGCCTTTCCCTCATCATTTTTCTTGGAAGTGCGGGGATACCCGGGACGGGGTTGGTAACTATCCCGCCAACCCAAAAATAGCTCAATTACTCTATAACCCCTGCACCCACAAGTTCCGGTATGCTTATTTGTCTGGTTGTCGATCCGGTTGACGCAGGAGCCGAGCGCAAACCTTTTATTTCGCTAGCGATGCCATAAGTTGCTGCCGCTGCTGCAGTGCCCACTGCGATGGCTATGAAAGCGTTTTTCGCTCCAACCTCATTTGCCTGCTGCTGAGCTTTTTCACCAATACTTATAATTTTTTCATCTTGAGCTTTTTTTAATTTTTTGATTGCATTAACTCTCTTAATCGCAGCCCTGTTAGATCTTATAAATGCAATTACGCACTCGCCATATTGCACTTCCCCTTTTGCCAACCCTCTGGCTGCACAAATGTCCTCTGCATGCGACAAGGCATCGGCAAAAGCTGTTCCCCAGGTGGTAACTGCAAACAAGAGGAAATATAAAAAAAGAAGCCTATTCATTCCGTGAGCTCCTTAACACATTCACTAAATTGGGTACTACTTCGTTCAAATCCAAGTTCTTGGCATTTGATTTTTGCATCACTAATTGAAATTCTTTGCATTGGAATTGGTTCAGGAGCATTAAGCGATCCACAGCGAATATTAGCAAAGAAGTAGGCCATTCGAGCTGGACAACAAAAAACCCATGGTCGAATTTTTAAATCTACCAATTCATAGCTGCTATTTTCCCCGCATTTTTTTTTCGCAAAATCTGGTGCAACTTTCTTCAGGTCTTCGTAACCGGACCGAACTCCTTTTACTGCTGCGTATCCCAAGTAAATATCATAGCCTGAAGGTAAGCCCATTTCGTGTACCAACGATCGACCAGCCCAATTCTTTTGATTAGAATCATGAGGTACACTTTCACAAGCTGTAATAAAGCCGGCAAATATACAAACTGTTATAAACCGGCATATTTGCCGTAAAACTGTCATTGCTCTCTCACATGCCATTGCTGAAGATAGGTTTATCGAAATATTAAAGTAACCGACCCTAGCGTTGCAGCAACCTCGATAACGTTGTTTAATTTTGATCTCTCATCGAAAAGATCAACAGGCTTTTGATTTGTTTCTGCATTAAAGATGTATCAAACTGTTGTGAATCTTCCTCGAGCATATACTCATACACTCTTGTTATTATCCTCGCCTTTTGGTTTGAGCTAAGTTGGGCATTATAGCTATCAAAAATATCATTAGCGTTTTCGATTACACCGCTCAACGTATCCTGATCGATTGCCCCTTGCGTGCCCACTAGGTTAAGGCCGCAACGCCGCAAAAAATCGGCAGGGTTCATTTCAAAAAACCGGGCGAACGTCTCAACTTCATCGATTTTGATATAGCGGTTGCCCCAAAAAAACTGGTTTGCTGCACCGTCGGATATGCCGAGGTGTTGGGCGAGGTCTGTTTGCACCTTTCCGATTTCTTTTAGACGCCCTTTACACCAACTGAGGTCACATTTTGCTTCGATTGTTTTTCTCCTCGGTAGTTTTAACCCTTTATAATACAAACCCGCACCAAAGTCTATAGTTTTTCTATGTTATTAGTAGTTTTTTTGTATAAAATAATTGTT
>MDTD01056205.1_pt1 | contig 17388 bp, 15 predicted proteins | sample 811221 | NCBI WGS metagenome assembly MDTD01 (sample SAMN05326646, study PRJNA326480) | marine metagenome | isolation source: seawater | place: Pacific Ocean: South West | collected 2011 | reverse complement strand
TGAGCAATAATGGCAATATTTCTGAGATTTTTTATAGACATGGATTAAAAAGAAAGCGCGATTATAAGCTTTTATTTAAAATCTTCTATTAATTTTTTGAGATCATTGAATGACCTAAAGGATCGGGGCAACAGAACTTTATTAAGGCTTCTTCTAGTTTTAGATTTCCTTGTTCTCTGAGTTTATTGAGGAATCGTTTTGCATCCTTATTATTCCTTTCTTCAGCTATAAGAAGATAATCTAGTGCAAGTTCTGGATCTGGGTCTAGGTTTATCCCATCGGCATAGATTAGTGCTATATTAAAAGGCGCTTTTGAGTGACCTTGTTCGTGAGCTCTTTGGTACCAATAAACGGCCTTTTCGAAATCCTTTTCAATTCCACGCCCCAAAGAATAATTCACCCCAGTATTAAATTGAGAAACAGAAATACCTTGTGTTGCCAAAGAAAGATCATAAACAAAGTCTTCCTTGTCATCTACGGCATGTAGCTGGAAAGTTATAAGAATAAATTTGAGAAGAATTACTCTTTTAATCATTCTTCTCGTCATATTCTTATTCCATATTTACAACAACTTTCCCTAAGACTTTCCTGTCTTCTAAGGTTTTAATTGCTTTAGCCGACTCTTCAAGACTGTAAGTTTCAGTGACAAAGGGCTTAATTTTACCTTCAGCATGAAGCTCAAAAAGTTCTTTGAAGTTTTGTGCATTTTCTGCATGGTCTATCGCTGCAAATTGACCCCAAAAAACGCCAACTATTTGGCATTCTTTAAGAAGGGTTAAATTTAAAGGCATTTTAGGTATTCCGGCAGTGAAACCTATGACTAGATATTTGCCATGTCGAGCAATAGCCCTTAAAGCAGGTTCGGCATAGTCTCCACCTACAAGATCGTAAATCATATCTACGCCACCACCAGTCAATTCTTTTATTTCATCAGAAAACTTTTTTTGAAGATCTCTGTCCATATCTCTTTCGTAAATTATTCCTTCATCTGCGCCTTCTTTTATACAAAGATCTATCTTTTCCTGTGATGAGGCTGCAGCTATAACCCTGGCCCCCATTGCTTTTGCTATATGAATGGCCGTGATGCCAAGTCCTCCACCAGCACCTAAAACTAGTACCGATTGACCTTCTTTGAGTTCTCCTCTTTGCTTAAAGGCATGGTAAGTTGTTCCATAGTTTAGGGGAAAGCCTGCTGCAGTATTGAAGTCCATAGACTCAGGCAAGGGCATTAATTGTTGTTCAAGATAGACCCCTTTCTCACGTAATCCTCCAGAACCGATACTGCCCATAACTCTGTCACCTACTTTGTGCATTGTGACGCCTTCACCTACCGAGGAAACAACACCCGAAATTTCGCTACCTGGGCTGAAGGGAAAAGGTGGTTTGAATTGATATAGTCCCTGAACTATTAACACGTCGGGAAAACTTATACCTGTAGCTTTAATATCAACAACAACCTGGCCCGGACCTGCTGCTGGATCTTCTATTTCCTCTACTGTGTGAGAGTCAACTGGTCCAAATTCTTTACAGAGAAATGCTTTCATAAAACGATCCTTATTTAATATTTAAGGGTTAAATTAACGATAAAAAATAAAACGTCAAGAAATCTTATTTAAAAATTCCTCTAGGTAGTTTTCAAAACTAATTTGATGCCCTTCTTCTAATTTTTTTGCACTTTTTAGAGATTCAGAAGCCTTGTTTCTAAACTCATTATCGTTACCTGTCTCGAGATCATTCATTTGTTTTTTATGAGTGAGAGAAATGCCCAAGCCATATTCCTGAAAGGTAAGGCCACTTTTATTAACTTCTTCCAACAGAGATCCACTAAGAGATAAATCATAATCCTCTATGATTTTTTTCTGACTATCTACAGTTTCTAACCAGACACTCCCTTCTTTGAAGACTTCTTCGTCCATAAATGTCGCAACTTCGCTCATTCCATCTAAAATCCTCATAGCCTCTTCCTTGACTAAAATATCTCCATTCAAAGTTTTGATTTTGGCGCTGGGATCTCTTCCATCATTAACTATGGTTTTATGATTTTTAAATAACTCTTTGGATTCGTCTTCAAGTATTTCAGGACTTTCTGTGAAGAAGCAATATAAAATCAACAAATCAAGGAAGTAAACTTGCTCCCTTGATATGCCTACAAATGAATTAGGATTTAGGTCTATACATCGCACTTCAAGGTAATCAATACCTTGATCATTGAGCACATTGATTGGTCTTTCCCCGCTTGGACATACCCTTTTTGGCCTGATAGTACTGTAATACTCATTTTCTATTTGAATAATGGAGTCATTCAATTGAATCCTCTCGCCGTCTTTAAATTCACCGAGCTCTTTGTATTCTTGATAGGTTGTTTTGAGGGCATTCTTCAAGTCTGAGCTGTAATCTTCTAATGAGTTATATGAAATATTGAGATTATCCTGTGCATGGCTAATGTATCCCAGATCTCCCATTCTCAATGAAGTTGCATTCGCCTTGTATAGGTCATCAGAATTTAGGTTGTCCAGATCATGAGATCTATTGGCGGCAAAAGATTTGCTTGTTATTGGAGAAGAACCATAAAGCAAAAGATAAAGCCATCCATAGCGACGAAAGTTTCTAGCTATACCGAGATAAACTTCATTTTTTAGTTCCTTGAGGTTGTGAGAGTTGGAATCAGCAAGGATTTTTAAGAAATTATCAGAGAAAGAAAAGTTATAGTGAATACCCGCTATTGCTTGCATCATACTGCCATATCTATTTGCAAGACCTCTTCTATAGATTGTTTTCATCATGCCCTGATTAGATAACCCATAATTTCCAATAGGTATTTCTTCTTCAGAATCGATTGAACAAGGCATACTTAACGGCCAAAGTGATTCATCCTCTAGGTTCTGATTCACAAAGACGTGGAGATCGCTTAAGAATTTAAGACATTCCTCGGCACTGTTGAAGGTAGGTGTAACTAACTCAACCAATGCTTCAGAGAAATCAGTTGTTATGTATGGATTTGTTAGAGCGGAACCTAGACCTTTGGGGTGAGGTTTTTGAGATATTTTCCCAGCAGAATCGACCCTTAAGCTTTCTTTCTCGATACCTCTATTGATGAAGTTAAGTTCTGAAGTTGCTTTTGATTTCTTTACGTCATCTAAAGAAAACTTAATCATTGCTTTTACCTTGGTCCGGCCTCAACAATAGATTGCGATACATCAAACTTCTTAAAGTTATCCTTAAATTGAGTAACTAGTTTATTTTCATACTCTGCATAAGAAGAAGGATCAGACCAATTTTTAATTGGATTGAGCAGATTGCTATCTACACCTTCTACATTTAGTGGCACATCAAGGTTCATTCCCTCTATGGTTTCAGTCTCGACATCACTTAAAGCTCCTGACTGAATGGCAGAGATTATTGATCTAGTTACGGGTATATCAAATCTCTTTCCAATACCATAAGGCCCGCCCGTCCAACCAGTATTTACAAGATAAACTTTACTATCAAATTCTTCTATTCTTTTCATAAGCAGATCAGCATAGACTCCAGCTGCTCTAGGGAAAAAAGGAGCCCCATAACAAGTTGAAAAAGTAGTTTTGAAAGCTTCAGTAGAACCCACTTCAGTAGAACCTATAGCGGCGGTATAACCGCTCAAAAAGTGATAAGCAGCCGCTTCTTTGCTTAAGATAGAGACAGGAGGTATAACTCCAGAAAGGTCACATGTCAGAAATATTACTGCATTAGGCTCGCCGCCTGCATTCTCATCAGCTCTTTTCTCTATGTGCTCTCTTGGGTAAACAACACGTGTATTCTCTGTTATAGAAGAATCTGAGTAGTCTGGATTCTTTGTTTCTGGATCAATTACTACATTTTCCATCACACTACCTTTTTTAATGGCATCCCAAATAACCGGTTCATTCTTTTGGGTCAGGTCGATACATTTAGCATAGCAACCTCCCTCGAAGTTGAATACGGTTCCAGGGCCCCAACCATGCTCATCATCTCCGATAAGATTTCTTGCTGGATCAGCAGATAAAGTTGTTTTACCTGTTCCTGAAAGTCCAAAGAACAGACAAACCTCTCCATTTGCTCCCACGTTAGAAGCACAGTGCATGGGCAGTACATCTCTTTCAGGTAGTAAGAAGTTTTGAACAGCAAACATAGACTTCTTCATTTCTCCTGCATAAGGCATACCTGCTAGAAGCACCTTCTTTCTTGTAAAATCAAGCAGAACAACGCCATCGCTGTTAGTTGAATCTCTTTCAGGCTTACAAACGAATTGAGGTGCGCTCATTATCTCCCAATGTTCTTTGCCTGCTGGATTAAAATTTTTAGGTCTTATAAACATTTGTTTGCCAAAAAGATTATGCCAAGCCCATTCAGTTCTAATCTTTACTGGAACATAGTATTCAGAGTGCTCACCAACATGAAGAGATGAGACAAAAGTATCTCTTTCGTCCATATACTCATTAACCCGTTGCCAAAGGGCATTGAAGGCCTCGCTATCAAATGGTTTATTTACTTCACCCCAATCTACAGAGTCCTTTGTAGACTCATCATTTACAATAAATCTATCAAGAGGGCTTCTACCAGTTCTCTTTCCAGTTTTTACCAACAAGGCTCCATTAGAAGCAAGCTCACCTTCGCCTCTTTCTAGGGCTTGGTCGATAAGTTCTTCTACAGATAAATTTTCGAAAATAGACGGCATTCAAGAATCCTTTTTAAACTGCCGAGTATTATATAGACTTAATTTTATTTATGAGAATGAATTTCATTTACATTCTTGAAAATGACAAGACAATAAATCATCAAAATACAGAGAGATATGAACACCCAACCAGGAATACTAATGCCCAAAAAGGTCCATAAAACCTCTGCACAATTACCATCTCCAGTAAAAGCAAGGATTATTACTTCTAAGAAAGGTAGTGTAGAAATCAGGTAATCAATATCTGGAGCACAACTTGGTACTAATTCTGCTGGCAGGCTTTGTAAATATAATTGTCTAGATGCAAGAAGCATTCCTACAACAATACTTAGAAAGATTATTGAAATAAAAATTTTATAGTTCAATAACTTGCGGGGATTTATCAAGAATCCTATAGCAGCCAGGATCCCAGTTACTATTACAGCCCCTCTTTGCATATAACAAAGGATGCAAGGTTTGAGTTCAAGAAAATGCTCCATAAAGAGAGCTATTGCTATCATGCCTATTGAGGCCAGTAAGAAAACTAAGAAAGTTCTCCTAGGATCTTTGATTATTAATTCCATTAGTGTGCTTGATCCCAATTATCTCCAACTCCTATATCAATTTCTAAAGGAACATCCAAACTTGCCGCACCCATCATAGAATCAGTTAACAAGTTGATAACACTATCTATCTCCTTTTTAGGCGTGTCTAGGATCAGCTCATCATGGACTTGAAGAATGAGTTTGGCTTTAACATTTTCTGCCTTAATTGCCTGATGCGTTTTAATCATAGCAATTTTCATTATATCTGCAGCAGTTCCTTGCACTGGTGCATTTATTGCAGCTCTCTCAGAAGCTTGTCTTCTTATCGCATTACTAGCATTGATATCTCTTAAATATAGTCTTCTTCCAAATAAAGTTTCAACGTATCCATTCTGACTAGCAAAGTCTTTAGTAGACTCCATGTATTTTTTAACTCCTGGATACTTTTCAAAGTACATAGCCATATATTCTGCAGCTAGATTTCTAGAGATACCAAGCTGCTTACCAAGACCAAAAGCTGAAATTCCGTAAATAAGTCCAAAATTGATTGCTTTGGCATTTCTTCTAAGATCTGCTGTTACCTCCTCTATAGCAACATCAAACACTTCACTGGCTGTCTTGCTATGAACATCTTCCCCCTCTTGGAATGCCTGCAGCAGTCCATCATCCTTTGAAATATGAGCCATAATACGTAGTTCTATTTGAGAATAATCTGCTGAAATAAACCTATGTCCTTTTGAAGGCTCAAAAGCCTGTCTGATTCTTCTCCCATCTTCTGTTCTTATTGGAATATTTTGAAGGTTGGGATCTGAAGAAGATAATCTTCCAGTAGTTGTTACAGCCTGATGAAAAGAGGTATGTACTTTTCCTGTAGTTTCAGAAATCTGTCCTGGTAATTTATCTGTATAAGTTGACTTGAGTTTGCTTAATGTCCTGTGCTCAAGTAATACTCCAGGCAATTCATATTCCTCAGCAAGCTCGACAAGAACTTTCTCATCAGTGGAAGGTTGACCTCCTGGAGTCTTTTTAATAATTCTATAATTTAATTTGTCAAAAAATATTTCTCTCAACTGTTTAGTAGAGCCTAAATTAAATTCTTCTCCTGCAATTTCATAAGCCTTTTTTTCTAATTTCTTAATACGGTTCTCTAGATCTTTTGACTGAGAGCTCAGAATTTTGGAATTCAATATAGCGCCGTTTTGTTCCATTTCTGATAGAACTTCTATTAATGGTATCTCTATTTCCTCATTTAGTTTTTTTAGAGACGCTACACTTTCTAGCTTTGGATTTAATTCTTCATAAAGCCTTAAGGTAATGTCGGCATCCTCAGCAGCATAGTTCGTGGCCTCTTCAATAGGTACTTGATCAAAAGTAACTTGTTTGACTCCCTTTCCTGCAACATCTTCAAAAGTCGAAGTTTTGTAGTTTAAATAATAAGAAGATAGAGCATCCAAGTTATGTCTTGTTGCAGAAGCATCAAGCACGTAACTCATCATCATAGTGTCATTTTTAATAGATGAAATATTTATTCCATATTTTGCTAACACATTCCTATCGAACTTTATATTTTGTCCAATTATTTTGTTTTTTGAGCTTTCAAGAACAGGTTTCAAAGCATCTAAAACTACATTCAGCTTGAGTTGATTAACTGTATCATCGTGATGATTAATAGGAATGTAATATGCCTCTCCCGGTTTATAGCTTAATGAGATACCTACTAAATCAGTATCCATATAATCTAAACCTGTTGTTTCGGTGTCTATGGCAATAGTCTTTGCTTTTGACGCATTTTTGATGACTTTCTCTAATAAATCCTGTGAAGAAATACAAATGTAAGATGAATTGACCTTTGTGGGGATTGTTTTCTTCTCAGGAGCTTCCTGTAGCCAAGCATTAAATTCTAATTCTTTGTATATTTCAGTGAGTTTTTCTGTATCTGGTTCTGATCTTGCTAAATCTTCTATACCAAACTCAAGTTCAACGTCTGTCTTTATTTTTACTAACTCATGGGCCAGATCAAGCATTTCTATGGAAGACCTTAAGTTTTCACCAACCTTTCCTCCTATAGATTCAGAGTTCTCCTTTACTCCCTGTATGTCACTATATTCATTGAGCCACTTTACTGCTGTCTTAGGGCCGACTTTGTCTACTCCTGGAACGTTATCAGATTTATCACCTATTAACGCCAGATAATCTGTTATTAATTCAGGACCTACTCCAAATTTTTTTAAAACTCCGCTTTCATCAAGTAGCTCTCCTGACATGGTGTTTACAACACTCACGTTCTCACAAACTAGCTGAGTCATATCTTTGTCACCGGTAGAAATGACTGCATTCAATTTCTTTTGTCTTGCCTGCTCTGCCAATGTTCCAATTACGTCATCAGCCTCCACACCGGGAATCATGATTAATTTAATCCCCATTAAAGAAATAATTTGATGAATTGGTTCAATCTGTTGAACCAAATCTTCAGGCATGGGAGGCCTATTGGCTTTATATTCAGAATACATGTCGTGCCTAAAAGTTTTACCTTTGGCATCAAAAACTACTGCTAAAGGGCTTTCTGGATGATCTATAAGAATCTTTTTGATCATACTTATAACGCCTTTAATAGCTCCTGTTGGTTGATTTTTGCTATTCGTTAGTGGAGGTAAGGCATGATAGGCCCGATATAGATATGAGGAGCCATCAACTAGGATTATGGGGTCTTTTTCTTCACTCATTAAGTTTTATTTCCTTAGATATAGCCTATTTCTTCCAGACCCTTTATCTCTCCAACTCTCCTCTTCTTCAAGTCCTGCAAACGACATAATCCCTTCAATCTCTTCTAGATTTTCTATTAGATTTTTTCCCTCTATTTCCACATGAACACTTTCGACACTGGAGAGTACTTTTGCTCCTCCTTTAAGTATCTCAAGTTCTTTTCCATCTACATCAAGTTTTATGTGATCAGGTGAGGGAACTCCATTCATATCATTCAGCTCATCAAGCTTAATGGCTATCACTGATTGATAACCATTTACCTCAAACTCCCCGAACTGATTAGAGCTAGAGCCAATGCTATTATGTGAGGCTCCTGCACTCGTATCTTTCATGTATAAGTCCAGAAGCTGGGTTTCTTCGCTGCCCGCGAAGCAAAGTGCATGTATATGTTCATCCAGACCATTGAGCCTTATATTTGCATTAAGAGTGGCATAAGATTCAGCGGATGGCTCTAGTGACAGAACGTTATTTTTCTTTTCAATTGCAGCATAAATGCTGAATACTCCAATATTTGCACCTACATCCCATAAAGTTTGCCCTTCCTTCAAATATTCTCTTATCCATTCAAAGGTTTCAGGTTCACTTCTTTCTGAGTTGGGGTCTTGAGGTACAGATCCTGGCGAATCTATTCTAAACTTTAAAGAACCTCTGTCAGTTTGAATTGAATGAGTTTCTTTCAAGGACTCTGCAAGTCTTGCATAAGTTTTTAACTTAGTTCGTTGATGGGCACCTAAAGTAAATAATGTGCTTAGCCCTTTAATAATGTTTGATCTTGTTTTACTAATGATAATTTCCTTTATCTAATTTTACCCTAGAAAAAATTTAAAAAAAAAATAAAAAAATGAACTTTTCTTAACACTATTTGTCTCTATATATGAAAGATACGAACCCTAACTTTCAATAAAGCTTCAAGTAACCCCAAATACTTGGAGCTTTTTTACTTGAGCTCATTTATTTTTTCTAATAAAGCTGCAATTCCTGTTTTGTTTTTTGCAGAGGTCGCAATAACGTGGTGTTTTGTTGAGAGCTTTTGTAGAGTTTTTTTCGCACTGTTGGTGACCTGAGACGCCTTATTGTTAGAAAGTTTATCAGCCTTATTTAGCAGTAAAATCATAGGGAGATCTTTAGTTTCACACCAATTAATTAACTTTAAATCATCTTCTTTGAAGGTATGCCTGATATCCATAATGATGCACAGCGCATTAAGACTTTTTCTAGTCATTAGATATTTCTCTATTTCTTGACCCCATTCGGAACGCATTTTTTTTGACACCTTTGCGTATCCATAACCGGGCAAGTCAACAATCTTAAATGCTCCTGTCGAGTCTATATCAAAAAAATTTATTGCTTGTGTTCTTCCTGGCGTCTTACTTGTTTTAGCTAACTTTTTATTATTGGTAAGCGCATTAAGGATACTCGATTTACCACAATTTGATCGCCCACAAAAAGCTATTTCAGTGCCTTCATCTAAAGGCAAATCTTCACTTGTAGGGTAGCTGCCAGTGAATTTTGCGTTCTGAAAAAATGTATTATTCATTTAAGTTATAAATTTAGGATCGCCAGAAAGGTTAGTATATAATGTCGGCGCGTCACATCATATTTAAAGATAAATTCTTAGATGAAACTAAAAATTCTTATAATTCTTATCTCTTCTGTCCTCTTTATGGGGGCAGGTGACCCAGATGCTGGAAAGGAAAAAGTGGCTGTTTGTTCGGCGTGTCATGGTGCTGATGGAAATAGCGTAGTAGGTCTTTGGCCCTCTTTGGCAGCACAGAATGAAAAGTATCTTCTTAAACAACTAAGACTAGTTAAATCTGGTGATAGAGTTATTGATTCAATGGTAGGGTTACTAGATAACCTTGAAGACTCTGATTTAGAGGACATATCAGCTTTTTATGCTTCTCAAAAAAATAAGGTAGGTAAGGCAGAGGAATCCAAAGTTGATTTAGGCAGGAAGCTCTACTATGCAGGCAACCTTGAGAAAGGAGTCCCTGCTTGCTCCGCTTGCCATTCTCCAAGAGGTCTAGGCAACGGACCTGCGGCCTATCCTTTGCTCAGTGGTCAGCAACCTGATTATGTAGCCAAAGCACTCAAGGATTATAGGTCAGGCCTAAGAGTAAATGAGGATCCATCTAAAATTATGGCAGCTATAGCCTACAAATTAGATGATAATGAAATTGATGCTCTTTCAAGCTTTGTGCATGGCTTATACTGATTAGATGATCAAAAAACTTATTTCTTTATCAATACTAACAGTCGTTTTAGGGTGTTCTTCTGAGGATAGCCCGTCTCTTGAAGCAAATACCGGAGAAAAATATAGAGCTGGAGTTCATTACGAAATAGTGGATAACCCAACAACAGTTCGTGATCCTTCAAAAATTGAAGTCACAGAAGTTTTTTGGTTCGGATGTAATCACTGTTATGCATTAGAACCCTACATAGCCAGATGGAAAAAGGACATCCCAGCAGATGTTACTTTCATAAAGTCTCCAGCCACCTGGAATGAAATGCTTAAAACGCATGCAAATATATACTACACAGCAAAGGCTCTGGGTATTGAACAGCAATTTGTTCCCGCTGCATTCAATACAATACAGAATGAAGGAAGAATGCTTACAGGTAATACAGAGTTGGAGTATTACTTTAGAGGGTTCGATGTTCAAAAAGATAGGTACAAAGCAGTATCTACTTCTTTTGGAGTCAGAAATGCTGTGGACCAAGCAGATAAGAAAATGAAACAGTGGAAAGTAACTGGTGTACCTTCATTAATCGTAAATGGAAAATATAAAGTGTCTGCATCTCGAGCTGTTCGAACAGATCAACTATTTGATGTTGTAGATTTTCTAATACAAAAGGAAAGAAAGTAGATTCCTCCCTTAAAGTTGAATAAGTTCCCGATTTCCCCTCTCTTCCTTCCGGCCAATAAGCTTGAATGGATAGAGAAAACCTTCGCAAAAGGTACCGATAGTATAATTTTAGACTTGGAAGATTCAGTTCCTGAAGATCAGAAATCACAAGCTAGAGAAGCTCTATATTCTCATCTCCATCACAATAATTACTCCGGCAATCTAATTGTTAGAGTAAACCCAATTAATGATAACGTGGGTCAAGAAGATATTCGCTTATTGGCTGATTCTAACCTTGGGATAAGTGCATATATGTTACCCAAGGTCGAGGAAAGCGGATTAATATCAGGTCTGCCTGACATAGATATCATTGCGTTGTTGGAAACTCCAATATCCATAAAGAATATCTCTGAAATAGCTTCCGTTGACAAAGTTAAAGGATTGGCTCTTGGTGGTGCAGATCTTAGTGCAAGTTTAGGTTCAACCATGGATTGGGACTCTCTTCTTTATGCACGTTCTAAAATAGTCTTAGAAGCAGCAATTAATAACTTATTTTCTATCGATAGCCCTTTCATGAATATTGATAACTTAGATGCATTGCAAGAAGAGAGCAAAAGGTCAAAAGCTATGGGCTTTAATGGCAAGGCCGCAATACACCCGAGCCAATTGGAAGTTATTAAGAATTCTTTTATTCCCAGTGAAGATGAGATCGAAGAAGCTAAAGAAATAATAAAAGCCTTTAATGATGCCTCTTCAGCAGTTATAGCCTATAAAGGTAAGATGGTTGATCTGCCTGTAATATTGTCTATGGAAAAAAGATTAAAGCTTGTGGGCATAGATCCAAAAAATATAGACTAGGTAGATTATGGTAAAAAAAATGAAGGAAGTTTCACCAGGAAGGTATCGAGAATCTTTTGGCAGATATTACGAAGAGTTTGTTATAGGCGATGTTTATGAACACAGACCTGGAAGAACTATTACCCAATCAGACAATATCTGGTTTACGCTTCTTACTATGAATCAACATCCCTTGCATATTGATGATGAGTACGGAAAGGGTACTGAATTTGGTAAAACACTTGTGGTAAGTCCATTTACTGTTGCCTTGATGGTTGGCATGAGCGTGAGCGATGTGAGTCAAAAAACCGTTGCGAATTTAGGTTGGACAGATATAAAGATGACCCACCCCTTATATGTTGGAGATACACTCTACGCTGAATCTGAAGTTATAGAAAAACGAGAGTCTAAATCAAGACCAGATGAAGGAATTGTTACTGTAAAAACAATCGGTAAGAATCAAGACGGAGTACAAGTTGCTTCTTTTATAAGGTCAGCACTTATTCCTAAAGAAGGAAAAGCCGTCGAAGATAAAATTGATTATTGATAAACCGAACTTCTAAATTCTTCTACAACTAAAACAATTTTTTTGCTATAACTGTTACCTTATCTTTTGGGGAAAAAGTTATGGGAGACATTTCTAGTACAGAAAAGAAATTACACTGGCATCTGCAGGGCAATTGGGCCCCTGTAGAGGAAGAATTATACGAATCCAACTTAGAGGTCAAAGGCAAGATTCCAGAGGACCTATCAGGTCTGTACGTAAGAAACGGATTCAATCCTGTCTCTGGTTACAGCGACCACTGGTTCTTTGGAAATGGAATGCTTCACGGAGTTTATCTTGAAGACGGTAAGGCATCTTACAAGAATCGATACGTTAAAACTCCCTACTATGAAGAAGATTTGAATGTTATGTCTTCATTTGGAAATTTGGCAGCTTCTCCTGCAAATACTCACATAGTAAATCATGCAGGAAAATTACTTGCCCTGGAGGAAACTTCTTTACCTTGGAGTGTAAATCAAGATTTAGATACCTTAGGCGTAGAAGACTTTAATGGAAAATTAGATACGGCCATGACAGCGCATCCAAGAGTTTGCCCTGAGACTGGTGAGATGCTTTTCTTTGGTTACTCCATGTTCAGTGAGCCTTACTTGAATTATTACAGAGTTAGTAAAGAAGGTGCTTTAGTTCAATCTGAAGCTATAGAACTACCTAGACCTGTAATGATGCATGATTGGAACATTACAAGAAATTATGTAGTGTTTATGGATCTGCCTATAGTCTCAGATATGGATTTAGCTGCTTCTACAGGATCTCCATTTGGTTTTAAACCTGAATGTGGAGCAAGACTAGGAGTGATGCCAAGAGATGGTACTAATTCAGACGTTAGATGGTTTGAAATTGATCCTTGTTTCGTTTTCCATAGCTTTAATTCATTTGAAGTGGGCAATAAGATAATTTTGTATGTATCCAGACAGCAAGAGGCCATGGTGGGCGGATTTAAGGATATTTATGGAGGAGAAACCACAGTTGCAAGGTTATGGCGTTGGGTAATTGACCTAGAAACAGGGCAAGTCTCAGAAGAGCAATTGGATGATGGTGCATGTGATTTTCCTAGAATCAATGACGATCGAATAGGGCTTAATTCTGAATTTGGTTATTGTATGCAGTTAAAAACAGATGTTGAAGACTTAACATTTGGAGAGAATTTATTTAAATATCATTTAGAGTCTGGCAAAAGAATTGATCATCATTTGGGTAAAAATGTTGCTGGAGGAGAACCGGTTTTTGCACCTAAACCCGGATCTTCCAAAGAAGATGAGGGCTGGATCTTATCTCTAGTTCATGAAAGAGAAACTAGACAGTCAAAGCTCATAGTGATTGATGCTGAAGCATTTGATCAAGAGCCAGTAGCTGAGGTTATGATTCCTCAGAGAGTTCCCTACGGAGCCCATGGAAGTTGGATTCAAAGTTAAATTAGGAGGTTATTTTGGAAGCACAATACGCAACGGTATGGGAGAGAAATTCAGATGTAATACCAGATAAGATAGCTCTTATTTGCGGAGATAAACAAGTCACCTGGAAGGATTATGATGATAGAGCGGCTAGATTAGCCCAAGTTTTGACTGAGGCAGGGCTTGGTGATGATTCTAAAGTTGGTCTTTACCTTCACAACTCTAATGAGTACCTAGAAGCACAGTATAGTGTTTTTAAGATTAGGGGAGTTCCGATAAATGTTAACTATCGGTACAAAGAAGAAGAATTAATCTACCTTTTAGACAATTCAGATTCTGAAGCTGTCTTCTATCAGGGTTGTTATACAGAACAGATTGAAGCGATAAAAGATAAACTGCCTAATGTAAAGCTCTTCATCCAGGTCGATGATGGAACCAATGATGTATTGAGTTTTGCAACCGACTACGAATCCGCTATTTCCTCTCATGAGCCGATGGAGAGAATAGAAAGATCTGGAGAAAATATTTACATGCTTTATACAGGAGGCACTACAGGAATGCCAAAGGGTGTTATGTATCAACATGAAGGTCATCTTATGGGCATGATGAATACTGCTGGAGCCTGGGGATTAATTCCTGTTCAAGAACGTTTAGAAAAAGAGGACTTGGAGTCTATTGGTGATGAAGTAAAGAGGTTAGCTGATGAAGATAACTTACCAGTGAGTATTCCAGCTTGCCCTTTAATGCACGGAACAGGAATGTGGCTGGGAGCAATAATACCTCATTTAGTTGGAGGCACGGTCGTTACACTGCCACAATTAGGCTTTGATCCCGATAATCTCCTTAGGGAAGTAGAGCGTACTAAGGCAAATAATGTTGTTATTGTTGGCGATGCGTTTGCAAAACCAATCATGGATGCTTTAGATAAGGCTGAATCAGAAGGTAAGCCATATAACTTGGAATCGGTTAATACAGTAATTTCCAGCGGAGTGATGTGGAGCTCAGAAGTAAAGCAGGGTTTACTTAAGCATCATGACATGGTTTTAGTAGATGCCATGGGATCTACCGAAGGCGGTATGGGATCTTCTAGAGCCTCTAGAGATAATCCTGCTGAAACCGCAAAATTTGTTTTGAATCCGGGTGTTATTGTAATCACAGATGATGGCGAGATCGTTGAACCCGGGTCTGACAAAATGGGCAAAATAGGTACGAGTGGTCTAGTGCCTCTTGGTTATTTCAAAGATGAAAAGAAGTCTGCCGAAACCTTCAAAGAATTTGAAGGAGTTAGATATAGTTTTCCAGGGGACTACGCTAAGGTTGAAGCTGATGGAACAATAACTCTTTTGGGCAGGGGAAGTAACTGTATCAACACGGCAGGAGAAAAGGTTTACCCTGAAGAGGTGGAAGAAGCCATCAAAAGACATGATGATATTTATGATTGCCTCGTGGTTGGTCTGCAAGATGATAGGTTTGGTCAAAGAGTAGTTGCTTTAGCGTCTTTTCAAGAAGGAAAAGAAGTTGAAGAACAAGATTTGATATCTTTCACAAGAGAACACTTGGCTGGATATAAGCTACCTAAGCAGGTTCTATTTGTTGATGAGGTAATGAGGGCACCAAACGGAAAGGCAAACTATAAATGGGCTAAAGAGACTGCTGAACAAGAACTAACGTAGGAGACATCATGGATGTAAGTGAAGCGGTTGACTCGAGACTTTCAGTAAGAGAATTCCTTAAAACTCCTGTTGAGGATGAACTAATCAAAGAGCTACTTGAAAAGTCGGCTAGAAGTGCATCGGGAGGAAACCTTCAACCTTGGAAGATTTATGTAATAAATAATCAAACCATGGATTCTTTCCATAAATTTCAAGGTGAGTGGTCTGAACCAGAAACACCTGCATATGCGATTTATCCTGAGAATCTTAAAGAGCCTTATAAGACCTCACGGTTTGAAGTTGGTATGCAAATGTACTCAATTTTAGATATTGGCAGAGAGGATAAAGAAGGACGTTTCAAGCAAATGCTTAGAAATTATGAATTCTTTGGAGCCCCTGCTGCTTTTTTCTGTTTTGTGGATAGACAAATGGGCACTCCTCAGTGGTCAGATCTAGGAATGTTTCTTCAAACATTTATGCTTTTGGCAAGGGAAGCTGGCTTAGATACATGTCCGCAAGAGGCTTGGGCCATGAAGCAAGAGAGCGTGACCGCTTTTGTTGAAGCGCCTGAAGAAGAAATGTTATTTTGTGGAATGGCTATTGGTTATAGAGACCCAGAAGCACCTATCAATAGCTTTAGGACTGAAAGAAGACCAATAGATACTTGGACAAAATTTATCGAGAAGTAGTTTTAGATCATTACTTCTATCAAACTAGGTCCTTCTGAAGCTAAACTGTTTGAAAGAGCTTTTTTAAATTCTTCCACTGTGGTTGTACTATAACCTGTAACACCAAGCGATTCTGCTAATGAAGACCAGTTGATAGGTGGATCATCAAGTGAAAACATTGATGCAGCCCTTTCACCAGTTCCTAGAGCTCCCACTCTGTCTAGCTCAACTTTTAGGATTGCGTAGGATCGATTTGAAAAAATAATGTTGGTCACGTTTAATGATTCTCTGGCTTGAGTCCATAGGGCCTGAACAGTATACATAGCCCCTCCGTCTCCATGTAGACAAACAACAGGTCTATCAGGAGCTCCAATAGCAGCACCTGCAGCTAAGGGCAGTCCTTGTCCAATAGAACCACCAGTGAGGGCCAGCCAATCTAGAGGTTTTGCATTCCATGCATGGGGTGTCACAAAAAATCCAGATGTTGCTGCTTCGTCGCATACGATTGTTTCTTCAGGTAGTAAGTTTGTAAATATAGGGCCTATATTTTCTGGACCTAGATTACCTGAATCAGGCATGCCTATTTCTTCATTAGGAATAAAACGATTATCTATCTTAGACCCTTTAAATAAATCATTTAATGCTCTTAAAGCATATTTTCCATCTTGAAATGGAGAACATAATTCAATGAGTTTTGCTTTATCAGGAGACAAATAACTCTTTTTATCTGGATAAGCAAAAAAGGAAACAGGCGGCTTTGTACCGATAAACACGATTGTATCTATACCTTTAAGGTATTCCTCTGCCATTTCTGCAAAATATGGAATAGGTTCGACCTTAGTGATTCCTTGACCTCTTCTGTGTTTTTTTACAAATGTATCTGTAGCTAATCTGCAGTTGGCTGCTGTTGCTATTTTACCCGCTAGATTTACTGACTCCTCATCAAGAAAATCTCCTCCAAGAAAAAGCATTGCATTGTCACTTTTAGTGAGAGAGTTAAAAGCTAAATCGATTTCCTTGTCATCGATTTTTGCAGGCTCAGGAATTTCAACTACTGGACCGAGATTATCTGTTTCACCCCAGGCACAGTCTGCAGGGACAAGCATAGTAGCAATTTGACCAGGAAATTTATGTGCTTCTAGCCAAGCCTGACTTCCTAAAGACGATAGATCATCTGGTGATGAGCTTCTACCAACCCAATTTGATGAGGCATTTGCCAAACCGTCTAGATCTGAAGTTAGAGGTGCATCATATTGAAGGTGATATGTGGCATGATCTCCAACTATGTTAAGCATTGGAGTTTTAGCTTTTCGTGCGTTATGTATGTTGGCAAAACCATTACCAAGTCCAGGACCTAGATGTAATAAATTAGCAGCAGCTTTACCCGTCACTCTTGCATATCCATCAGCTGCACCAGTTACAACGCCTTCGAATAAACCTAAAACAGGCCTT
>MDTD01079380.1_pt1 | contig 17389 bp, 18 predicted proteins | sample 811221 | NCBI WGS metagenome assembly MDTD01 (sample SAMN05326646, study PRJNA326480) | marine metagenome | isolation source: seawater | place: Pacific Ocean: South West | collected 2011 | reverse complement strand
TCATTAGAGGTAAATTTTGATCTCGGAAAACTTCCAGTAGATCTATTAATTTCTTCTTTATTTATTAAGATCCATTCTTCTTTAGATATATAATCTATAGTATTATTAATTATTAATTCTTTAAGTTTTGTTCTACCTGGTTTATTGCTCTCTTTAATATCATTTATTATATGCTGTGCGACTTTAGCACCGTCATGTTTATTAGTTCCTATAACACCAGTAGGTCCTCTAGATGCCCATCCCACAGTGTAGAGGCCATTTTTGATAATATTATCTTTATGAAGTATCATCCCACTATCATCCATTTTAATTTCAGGTATTTTATTTCCTTCATAACCTATTGCGCTTATTAATATTCCACAGTCTATGATATTATATTCATTATCATTTTTATCTGAAAAATTATTTTTAAGTTTTACTCCTGTTATTTGATCATTTCCTAAAATTTCCACAGGGCTATTATAAAATTTAAATTCTACAATCTTCTTTTTATCATTTTTTAAATTTTTTAATTCAGGGAAATTGGTTAATATTTTGTATTGTTTAGCTAAATCATCATTAAGTAAATTTTGATCTATATTACGAATAGTTCCATTTGATAATACAGCGTTACAATCTAGCAATTCTCCCATTTCACGAATTTCCACTGTAGTGAACTTTGCATCTAAAGGACCTCTTCTACCAATAATATATACTTTTTCAATTTTTGAATTTAATAAAGATTTATGTGCGTAGGTGGTGATATCAGAATTTTGCAATTCTTCCTTATTTTTAACTAATAATCTTGCACAATCAATTGCCACATTGCCGTTTCCTATAATTACTGCTGTTTTAGTGTTTAAATTAGGGTTTAATTCTTTATAATGTGGGTGTCCATTATACCAATTTACAAATTCAGTTGCCCCATAACATCCTTTAATTTCATTTTCATTAATATTAAGACTTCTATCTTTTGACATACCTGTTGCTATCACTACCGCATCATAAATATTTGTCAATTGCTCTATTGAAGGAGTTTTATTAACTTCAACATTGCCAAAATATTGTACATTTTCATTTAAAAGAGCTCTTTCAAAAACTCTTATAACATTTTTTGTACTTTGGTGATCTGGAGCTACTCCGTAACGAATAAGTCCATAGGGACTAAATATTTTTTCGATTATATCTATTTCACAATTTATATCAGCCTTGAGAAGGTTTTGAACTGTATAAAAAGCTGAGGGCCCTGATCCTATAATTGCTATTTTAATTGACATGAATTACCTCTGGTATAATTATTTAAGATTATTTTATTATACTATGTTTATATTAGAATAACTTAAAATTTTTAAAAAGGATTTTTTTATGCTTGGCTTAATGACAGATAAACCTTTACTTATATCTTCGCTGATAGAATATGCAGCTAAATATCATGGTGAAACAGAAATAGTTAGTTGTAATACGAACGGTAGTATAGATAGATCAAACTATAAAAAAGTTAATACAAGATGTAAAAAATTAGCTCAATCTTTATTAAAGATGGGAGTTAAAAAAGGCGATACTATAGGAACTATGGCTTGGAGTAATGTAAGGCATTATGAATTATATTATGGAGTATCAGGAATTGGAGCTATATGTCATACGATTAATCCAAGATTATTTCCTGAACAAATTTCATTTATTGCAAATGATGCAAATGATAAATATTTATTTCTTGATGCAGAATTTTTACCTTTAGTTGAGAACTTGAGCAAGACTTTAGTAAATGTAAAAAAATTTATAATTATGTGTTCTAAAGATGAAATGCCAAGCTCTAAAATTATTGATGATTTAATATGTTATGAAGAAATGATTGAAATTGAGAGTGATGATTTTTCATGGCCAGACTTTGATGAGAAAACAGCTTCTTCATTATGTTATACATCAGGTACGACCGGTAACCCAAAAGGTGTATTATATGCCCATAGGTCTACAGTTATACATTCTATGGCTGCTGCTGCAGCTGATGCTATGTGTATTTCCGCAAGAGACGTAATTATGCCTGTAGCTCCTATGTTTCATGCTAATGGATGGGGAATTCCATATGCTGCTACTATGGCTGGAGCAAAGTTAGTTTTGCCCGGAAGAAATTTAGATGGAGAGAGTGTACAGTCATTGATTGAAAATGAGCAAGTTACATTTACTGCTGCAGTTCCTACTATATGGTTAATGTTATTTGAATATTTAGAAAAAACTGGAAAAAAACTAGAATCACTAAACAGATGTGTTATAGGAGGTTCCGCTTGTCCCAGATTTATGATGGAAAAATTTTACGAGAAATATGGAGTAGATGTAATACATTGTTGGGGAATGACAGAAACATCTCCTATTGGGACAATAAATAGGCCTCTATCAAAACATGATACCACAGACTTTACTAAAAAGTTTGATTTAGCAGTTAAGCAGGGTAGACCAGTTTATGGAGTAGAACTAAAGATAACTGATGATAATGGTATAGTTCTTCCAAATGATGGCAAATCATTTGGTAATTTATGGATTAGAGGTCCTTGGATATGTTCTGGATATTTAAATATCAAAAATAGTGAAACACATGGAGATGATGATTGGTTTTTAACTGGAGATGTTGCTACTTTAGACTCTGATGGATATATGCAAATAACTGATAGAACAAAAGATGTAATTAAGTCAGGAGGAGAATGGATTAGTTCTATAGAAATTGAAAATTTTGCTGCAGGACATCCTGCAATTAAGGAAGCTGCAGTAATTGGAATTTTTCATCCAAAATGGGATGAAAGACCTTTACTAATTTTAGTAAAAAATGAAAATTCTGAAGTTACGGAAGAAGAAATATTTGCATTCCTTAAAGACAAAATAGCATCTTGGTGGATGCCAAATGCAATTGAATTTATAGATGCCCTTCCACATACAGCGACAGGAAAAATACAAAAATTAGAACTTAGAGAAAAATTCAAGGACTATAAGTTTGAAGATATTTAGTAAAGTTTTTTCTTTTCTATATGGCCTTTTGACGTTCTTGTGTTTTGGTACAACTGTATTTGCTCAGAATAATATTGATGTTTTGCAGAAACTCAATCCAGTAATAAACAATGTTATTGAATTTGAAAAAGATAAAAATTTATTTGAAGTTTATGAAAATGATAAATTATTAGGTTATTCTTTTATAACTTCAAGTTTTGCTGAAGCTTTAGGTTTTTCATCAGCTGAATTTAAAATATTAATTTTTATGACTGCTGATGGTAAAATTAATGATGCTATTCTTTTAGACCATTCAGAGCCATTATTTTTATATGATAAGGGAGAGATAAGATACGAAGGTAAAGGAATAGAAGAACAAATACTTTATAAATTTATAGAGCAATATGATAATAAAAATATTGAAAGACTTACTATTAATGTTAAAAATAGTGAGACAAATATTGATGGAGTGAGTTCTGCAACTATAACTTCAATATTAATGCACCATTCTATAATCACAGCAGCAAATAAAGTTTCAAGGATATTAGGTATACAGGGAGATAACAAACCATCATTAGATCATGACACTTTTGAGCCAGTTTTATGGGATGATATGCTAGATGATGGATCAATTTCTAATGCATTAACTTATATTTCTGATTTAGATAATAAAAATTCATCAAGTTTAATAGATGATGATGTATTTCTAGATCTGTACTTTGCCTATGCTAATCCAGTCGGAATAGGACAGAATATATTTGGTAAAACAGCTTTTTTAAAAAATTTTTTAAGAAGTGGAAGAGATCCTAAAGAAAGAGGTTTTTTTATTGCTACTAAGGGTTTGTTTTCCGTTCTTTCTCCTAGAAGGTGTCTTGAATTTAGTAATAGTATAGATATAAAAAATTGTAAAAAGAAAGGTTTAGCAAAAAGTCATTTTGATAGAATGTACTTAGAACAAGATGGAAAAAAGTTCTTATTTAGAACAATAGATAGAACCAATTTTATGTTTACTAGAAATATAGATGATCATACTCCTAGATTTTTCAATGAAATAGCTTTATTATTTTTAGACAAACCTGATGAATACGATCCAGCTAAAAATAGTACGTTGGTTATAACCTATAATTCTGCAAGTGAGATGGCAGATAAAAATATCAAATTATTATATGCTCCTCCTAAAAGATTAATTATTCAACCTAAAATATTTGATATCACGCCAGCTACAATTTCATGGATAGATGTATGGAAGCCTCAAATATTTAATATTAGTGTTTTAATGCTATTTATTCTTTTGGTATCCTGTATTTTACTTTTTAAAGACAGGCTTGTTAGAAATAGATTGTTATATAGGTATATAAGGTTATCGGCACTATCATTTTGTTTGATTTGGGTTGGTTGGATTGCAGGAGCTCAACTAACTATTGTAAATATTTTTAATTATTTACAACTATTTTTTGTATCAAATTTTAATTATACTGTAATAGTCTTTGATCCTTTAATTGTTATTATTAGTTTAATCACTTTTATTTCATTTATAATATTAGGGAGGGGAATGTTTTGCGGATGGTTGTGTCCATTTGGAGCAATGCAAGAAATAATAAATAATATATCCCAAAAGATTGGTATCAAACAATTAAAAATAAGCGATCTAATGCATAGACGTTTAATATATGTTAAATACGTAATTCTATTAAGTATGGTATTGTTATTATTTATTGATTTAGATATGGCACTTGTTTTAACTGAAATTGAACCATTTAAGACAGCTATTACATTAAAATTTATACGAAATTGGCCTTATGTAGCGTATGCTATAATACTTTTAACTTTATCTGTTTATATAAGTCGTTTTTATTGTAGATATATATGTCCATTGGGAGCAGCTTTGGCAATTGGTGGTAAAATTAAATTATTTAGTGTGCTTTTAAGAAGAAAAGAATGTGGAAATCCATGTCATTTATGTGAAAAGTCTTGTCCTACGCAAGCCATTAAAGCTAATGGAAAAATTGATTACAATGAATGTTTTTATTGCTTAGATTGTCAAGAGGAGTATTTTGATGATCATAGGTGTCCGCCTCTTGTAAATAGAAGAAAAATATTTATGGAAAAAAATTATGTTAATTAATTCATTAAAAAAATTACAATCTTTTGGTTTTAATCCACAAAATATTTTAGACATAGGAGCTAATAAGGGTAGATGGTCATTAGAAGTAAATAAAAAAGTTTTTCCAAAATCTTACTTTACTTTAATCGAACCAATTGAATATCAAGATTTAGAAAAAATAAGTCGTAAATTAAAAAATTTTAAAGTTTTAAATGTACTGCTTGATTATACTGAAAGAAATGTTACCTGGTATGAAAAAAGAAATACTGGTGATTCTATGTTTAAAGAAAATACAGGTTACTTTGATGATTGTGTAGAAATTGAAAAGACTACTTCTACTTTAGATAATATTTTTAATGAAAATAATGTTTTTGATTTGATAAAAATTGATTGCCAAGGTGCTGAATTACCGATTTTAAAAGGAGGTAAAAAGCTAATTCAACATACAGATGTAATAATTTTAGAGTTACCATTTATGGGAGAATATAATATTGGAGTGCCAGGATTTTTTGATCATATCAAATACATGGATGAAATTGGTTATAAAGTTTTTGATATAATTGAAATGCATAGAGTACAAGAAATTTTAATTCAGGTAGATATAATATTTATTAAAAAAGGTAACGTGTTTGAAAAACATGTTGACCAAATTATTAAAAGTTTAGGAAAATAGTTATTTATGAAAAGGATAGGTATATGAAGAAAGATCTAGTGACAATGACTAAGGAAGAGCATCTTGTAATTTTAATGCTTAATAATGCACCTAATAACTTATTAAATGATCAATTTCTTAATGCACTTGAAAAACAATTGATTTTGTCTAAAAAATATGGTGCTAGAGCCATACTTATAACTACAAAACTAAAACATTTTTCAGCAGGAGCAGATCCAAAATTTTTATCGAATAGAAAAGAAAATACTGATCCTATGCGATTAATAAATATCATAGAAAAAACAGATATTCCATTAATTGCGGCGATAAGAGGAGGAGCTTTAGGAGGCGGGTTTGAATTGGCACTAGGTTGTGATTTTATAATTGCCTCAGATACAGCAAGAATAGGGTTAGTTGAAACTTCTGTTGGTTTAATGCCATTGTCTGGAGGGGTTCAAAGGTTAGTTAATAGAGTTGGGTTAGCAAGGGCAAAAGAAATGGCAATGTTTGGGAGAAGGTATGATGCTCATACTTTAGAAAATTGGGGAGCAATTAATATGGTAGTACCTGATTTAAAATTATTAGATACCGCTATCTCATTTTCTAAACAATTAGCTAACGGACCTACTATAGCATTTAAAGAAATAAAAAAAATAGCTAATATTTCGGTTAATAGCGGTATAAAAGAAGCAGATAAACATATGAAAAAATCTAATAATAAAGTTTTAGGTTCTAGTGATGCAAAGGTAGGCGTATCTTTTCTTGCTGGCAAATTGAATAATATTAATTTTAAAGGAAAATAATAATGTCTGGACCATTAACGGGTATTAAGGTAATTGATTTTACAAGGGTTTTAGCGGGGCCTCATTTTACAAAAATGCTTTCAGATATGGGAGCTGATGTTATAAAAATTGAGCACCCAGAAACAGGTGATTTGGCTAGGATGGGAGCCCCAATTAGCGGTAATTTTTCTCACTACTTTGTACAGCAAAATGCTGGAAAAAAATGTATCTCTTTAGATTTAAATAAACCTGAAGGAAGAGATATAGTTAAAAAGTTATGTAGAGATGCAGATATAATCGCTGAAAATTTTAGACCAGGAACTTTATCTGCTTTTGATTTAGATTATAAAAACATTAAACTATTTAATAAAAAAGTAGTTTATGTATCCATAAGTGGTTATGGACAACTTGGGCCGTTAAGAGGTCGTGCGGCTTTTGCACCTACTGTTCATGCTGAATGTGGAACAGCTCATACTAAATTTAAACACGTTGGTACAGACTTAAATGACTTTAATAATATGCAAAGTGATTTTTCACATGCAGATGTTTATACAGGTTTAGAGGCGGCTGTTTCTTGTTTAGCGGCTTTGCATAATGCTGCTAAAACAGGATTGGGGCAACATATAGACGTATCTTTAGCAGCTACAATGATTGCGGTTAATGAAAGAGCACATGCGGAGTTAGCTGGAATGGATGATAGGGAGGATGAGCCATATGCTTTATCAGCACCTGATTCCCCATATATAAAACTTTCAACTGGAGATATAGCAGTGATTGCAGCCAGCCCAATTTTAGGAGTTGTTTTTTTACGTTATGCCAGAATGATGAGACGTTTAGATTTAATAGAAAACCCTTTATTTAAAACTGCCAAATTACGGCGAAAAAATTATAAACTTTTGATGAAAGAAGTAAATGATTGGGCTTCAACTTTTAGAACTATTGAGGACTTAGAGGCACAAGTAGGAGAGGTGGGCTTAGCAGTAGGTAAATTAAATAGTATGAAGGAGTTTGCCGAAGGAGAATGGGGTACACATTGGGAAGCGATAAGAAATATTGAAGATGGAGAAGGAGGTACTATTAAAATACCTGGGTTACCATGGAAATTTTCTAAAACTAAATGTAAACCTGGTAATCATATGGCCACTAGAGGCATGGATAATAAAAATATATTAAAGGAACTAGGATATACGAAAAAAGAAATAGATGATTTTTACAAAAAAGAAGTAATAGCAGAAGGAATATTTTAATCATGTTTGATTTAAACTTAAAAGATAAGATTATTCTTATAACAGGTGGAAGTGACGGATTAGGTTTTGCTTCCGCAAACTTATTATCAAAACAAGGGGCAAAAGTAGTTATATGTGGTAGAAGAGGAGATTATCTAAAAGAAAAGGCTCAGCTAATAAAGGAAGAAACAAAAAATGAAGTTTTAGATATAGAATGTGATGTAACTAAGCCAGATCAATGTAAAATTTTGGTAGAAAAGACTATTCAAAAATTTAAAAAGATTGATGTTTTAGTAAATAATGCAGGTTCATCGGCAGCCTATAGTTTTGAAAGTGTTACAGATCAGAATTGGGAAGAAGATATTAATTTAAAATTACTTGCTGCAATAAGAATGTGTCGTCTAGTATTACCGAATATGAAATCTAGAAATTCTGGTTCCATAATTAATGCTACAATTGGTGGTGGAAAAACACCCAGTTCGTCACAACTTCCCACATCAGTAACTAGGGCTGCAGGAATTAATTTAACAAAATCTTTATCTAATGAATATGCACCATGCAATATTAGGGTTAATGCTATTTGTATTGGGTTAATTAAAAGTGCTCAATGGGAAAGAAGAGCTCATAATTCTGATGTTGAGACTTTATATGAAGAATTATCAAAAAAAGTTCCTATGGGAAAAGTAGGTGAAGAAATTGATTATGCAAATTTAGTTGCTTTCTTATCTTCAGATAGAAGTGCATATATTACAGGAACAGCTATTAATCTTGATGGAGGTATGTGTCCAGCAGTTTGATTTTATTATTTATAAATAATCATTATTAGCGTTAAATTTATTATTTTCATCAAGCACTCCTTGACCAGGAACAAAATTTACTTCTAAGCGAATACCATCTGGATCTTCAAATAGAATGTAGTAATACCCTGGAGCCCATGCTCCATCTAATGGTCCACGAACTATACGAGCCTTCATTAATAATAATTTTTTAGCTAATTTATTAATATCTTCTTTAGATCTTGCACGGAAGCATAGATGATGCAATCCTACATTATTTTGACTAAAATTAGATGATTTTTCTTCTTTTTTGATTTGTTGGATTAGAATTCCTGTTCTTGATCCTACATGGTAACATGATTCATTGCCTTCATGGACTAATTTTAAACCTAAAAATGGAAGCAATTCTTTATAAAAGGGCTTAGATTTTTTTAAGTTTTTTACAGATAAGGCTATATGGGCTATTCCATTAATATCTAACATTATTTAAAATTCCTTGTAATAATATAATTTCAACAATACCATATGATTTAAGGAATTTAAAAATGAAAGTTACAGGCATTGATACAATTAGGATTGAAGAGTTTCCTAATTTATTATTTGTGGAGATAAAAACAGATGAAGGAATAGTAGGTCTAGGAGAAACTTTTTACGGGCCCCTTTCATCTGAAGCTCATATACATGAAATTATTGCACCTTATTTAATTGGAAAAAATCCTTTAAATATAGAAAAACATCAGAAAAATTTAATTGGTTATACAGGATTTGTTGGAAGTTCTGCTGAACGAAGAGGAGCTTCTGCAATTGATATAGCCTTATGGGATTTATGGGGTAAGGCAACTTCTCAGCCACTTTATAGTTTATTAGGAGGCAAAGTTAGGGACAAAATAAGAGTTTACAATACATGTGCTGGTCCAAATTATATTAGAAAATTACCCATTCAAGGAACTAATAATTTTGGTATTACTGATGAACAAGGTAAATATGAAGACCTAAAAGCATTTTTGGAAAGTCCTGCTGAGTTAGCACATTCTTTATTAGACATGGATATAACTGCTATGAAAATTTGGCCTTTTGATTTTGCGGCAGAAGAGTCTAAAGGCCAATATATATCCTCGTCAGAAATGAAGAAGGCATTATTGCCGTTTGAAAAAATACGAGAAGCTGTAGGAGATAAAGTTGATATTATGGCTGAATTACATTCTTTATGGAATAAACCGCAGGCAATTAAGATATGTAATGAATTAGAACAATTTAATTTAATGTGGATTGAAGACCCCGTATTTATGGATCATCTGTCATCGTTAAGTGATTTATGTAAAGCGACTTCTGCACCAATTGCTGTGGGAGAAACCAGAGGGGGAAGGGCAGACTACAGATCACTTTTAGAACTAAATGGATTAGCTCAAGTTATAATGGATATTTCATGGGGAGGTGGAATATCTGAGGCAAATAAAGTTTCTTCAATGGCAGAAATATGGCATATTCCTGTAGCTTTCCATGACTGTACCGGACCAGTAACTTTAACTGCTAGTACACATTTAGCTCTTTCTAATTCAAATTGTCATATTCAAGAAATTGTTCGAGCATTTTATTTCGGATGGTATGAAAACTTAGTAACAGACTTACCAATTATAAATAAAGGTTATATTGATGTTCCTGAAGGAGATGGATTAGGGTTATCCTTACAGCAAGATATTTATAAGAGGTCTGATGTGCATATAAAATCTAGTTAAATCTACTTCATTAAAATTTTAGTGTGAAGTTCTGAAGCAATTTTGTGATTTCTTACAGCATCCGTATCATTATCTTTCTTTGGAGGTGTTTCATGAATAAAATTACAATATTTATCCTTACCTCTTAATAATAATGCAGAGTCTTTATCACTATTTTTTTGTTTAACAGCAGTACTGGTATATCTAATAGCTAAACCTATTCGTCTATCATTTGTTTGATTTATCTTAGAGGAGTGGGCTAGCTTTACATGATGTAAAGAAATTTCTCCAGATTTTAGAGGCATAGCAGTGGCTTCTTGTAAATTGGTAATATCTTTAATTTCTTGTCCTCGAGATAATAAGTTATTTTTTTTGAAGGTTTCTTTATGAATTTGATTTTCCCATTTATGACTTTTAGGAATTACTTCCATAGGGCCAGTTTCTATTGAAGCATCTGAGAGAGCAATCCAAGCAGTTATTACGTCATCTGGTTCTAATCCCCAATATTCAGAGTCTTGATGCCAAGATACGTAGGTTTTGTCATGAGGCTCCTTAATAAAAAAGTTTGAGCTCCAGCACAAAATATTTTTACCTAAAAGGTCTTCAATGCAATCAAGAATACTTTTATTTTTTACTATTTCATACACCCAATGAAATAATAAATGAGATTTATGTCTATCTATGCCGTTAATAGTATGACCTTTATTTTTTTCATATATTTCTAGTTTAGATCTATAAATATTAGCTTTTTCTGCTGTCATAATTTTTATAGGAGATAAATAACCATTTTCATTAAAGAAATTAACTTCATTTTTAGTTAAAAACTTATTCATTATTTGTTTTCAATTTTTTTTAAAAAGTCATTTATTAAACCATCAGGAGCAGAAACTATATGATGTTTTTCAGGAAATTTTCCTTCTTTAACATCATTGATAAAATCTTTAAATCCGCCAACCCTCTCTTTTTGCATTTCTTGTTTTAGTTTATAAAAATTTCTATATTGTTTTGAATGTCTTGGATATGGAGGTCCATTATTGCCTAAAATATCATCTGCAAATAAAAATTGAATATCTCCGCCACTTCCGGCACCAATTGATGATGTTAATAAAGTAGTTCTTTTGCTTATTTCAATAAGTAATTCTTCAGGGATTACTTCAACCTCGACAGCATAAGCACCTGCAGCTTCAAAAATTTTAATTTGCTCAAATATCCATAAAGCTTCTGAAATATTTTTACCTACAGCTTTTAGGCCGCCTGTCCAAGTACTTCTTCTAGGAACTAAACCAGCATGAGCTTGGACAGGGACACCAGCTTCTGTAGCTGCTGAAATTAGTTTAGGACTCCATTGAGTCATGACAGCATCAGCGCCTATTTCCATTGCTTTGTAGGCTAATCTTACGGCTTCTGTTTCATCTGCTGCAGCTATTAATGGTACAGAAAAAGCCATGAAAGTATTAGGTGCTGCGTTTCTAATATTTATAGCTAAGTCTGGATTATTTGGATCAAACCTTACTTTCATTGTATCTATTCCTGCTTCTTCTGCAGCAGCAGCTTCTTCTATTGAAAAAGGTACAGTTTCTATCATAACGTTTTTACCTTTTTGATCTTTCAAGTCTTTAACAGTATAATTTCTTGTACCGTAGGCGCCGCCTACAGTCATAATTCTTTTTAAACCTTTTTTATTTGCCTCCCTTGAAGGAATATTACCATCACCAGTAGCGTGACTTGCCATTTTATATCTCCAAAAATATTAAACCTTATTCTGAAATAACTTTATCTACCTCGTCAACAGCTGCATTTGCTTTTTCTTTTGTCCATTCATATGCATCACTAGCATTTTGCTTAACCGAGTCATAAACTGAACATGATGATATAAATAAAAGACTTATTAGAAGTACGAATATTTTCATTTATTTTCCTTTTAATATTTAATTCAAATATGTAATAATTTTATATTATATTTTAATTTTTTAAAAATGTTATTTTTGATCATTATGAAAACTATTAGAAAAATTTTAGTAAATGGAAAAATAGAAACATTATATGGTAAGAACTTTTCTTACTCAGATAATGAAGGAAAAAAAATAAATGATACTTCAATTAAGTTTCTTTTTCCTGTTAAGCCTCGTCTTATTGTGTGTGTGCATCTTAATTATAAATCTAGATTAGATGAATTAAAAAGAATTCAACCTGAAGCACCAACTTATTTTTGGAAGCCGGCTTCATGTTTAAATTTTCATAAAGAAAATGTTGTTAGACCTTTAGGATGTAAATATCTAAACTACGAGGGAGAAATTGCTCTAGTGGTTGGAAGAAAAGCCAAAAATATTAAATATGAAGAAGCGAATAAATATATTATGGGTTATTCTATTGCTAATGATTTTGGCCTTCACGATTTTAGAGATACTGATGAAAATAGCATGGTAAGAGTAAAAGGTACTGATACACTAGGTGCTGTCGGTCCTGATATTGCATTAAATTGGGATTATAGAAATAAAAATATAACTACGTATGTTAACGATAAAATAGTTCAAAAATCGAATACTAGTGATATGTTATGGTCTCCAGAATATTTGCTCGCAGATTTGTCTAAATCTATTACCTTTAATAAGGGGGATTTAATTTTGACAGGAACTCCTGCAAATTCAAGACCAGTAGAACCAGGTTCAGTAGTAAAAGTCGTAGTTGAAAATTTGGGAGTATTAGAGAATAAAGTGGTTGAAGGAAAATCATCTTTATCTAGAGGAGTTGGAGCTATGCCTAAAGATTCTGATCATATTCGTTCTATTTCTCTTGGTTCAGACAAAAAGTAAAAATTTTAAAAGGAGATCAAATTGTCAGAAGATAATTTAAGTAAATACCTAGCAGCATGGGATAAAAGATTCATTCATAAAAATATAAATAGTTTAAAAGTTCCACAAGATAAAATTGAAGCATATAAAATCCAGGAAGATTATGAAAAATATAGTGATAGTGATTTATTTGGTTGGAAAATAGCTGCATCAAGTATAGAAGGACAGAAAGATATAGGTGTGGATGGTCCTATTGCTGGAAGGTTGATTAAAGAAAGATATAAAGAGACAGGAAATTCAGTGCCTTTAGATAAGAATCAAATGAAAACAGTAGAAGCAGAGTTTGCTTTTAAACTATTAAATGATATTTTTCCACGCTCGGATAAATATTCTACGGATGAGGTTTTAGAGAGTATACATAGTGTGGGGCCTGCTATTGAAATTCCTGACTCTAGATTTTCAAATTTTAAAAATATTGGTGCTAATTTGCTAATAGCGGATAATGCATGTGCAGGAGATTTTGTTCTTAGTGATGTATTTATTACCGACTTTAAAAGTATAGATTTAAAATCCTTTAAAGTTAGTTGTTATAAGAATAATGAGCTAGCAGAGAGAGGAATAGGTAGCAATGTATTAGGAGATCCTATTATAGCATTAACTTGGATTATAAATGAGCTTAGTTCATTAAGTATTACTCCAAAAAAAAATCAAATAATTATGACAGGAACATGCATAAAACCTTTACCTGTACAGGCTGGAGATAATATAGTCATGGATTTTTATGATCTAGGATCGGTAGAATGTATGTTAGTGTAAATTAAAGTGATTCATACCAATCAGATACTGTTCTATTCAAATTATATTTTTGTGTAAATTTTATATCATTTTTTATTAGATTACTATTCATAATTGGGTAAGTTGCTCCAATTCCTAAATTTTTAATTGTAATGATTTTTTTATTAATTTTTTTATTAAACGCATCAGCTAACTTTTTGGCATTAGTTCTAAATGATGGACAATTATATATGTAATTAGTTTTTTTATTGGAATTAATTATTTTTAATAATATAGAAACAGCATCTTTAATATATATTAAGTCTAAAGGACTAGAAACCATAGGTATTTTAGATTTTTTAGATATTTTTGCAAAATTAGCCATATCAGATATTCCTGATGCTACACCTCTATAAGATAGTTCAGGCCCAATAATAATTGGAAAACGTATTCCTGTTATATTCATTTCAAAATTTTTAATATAATAGGCTGTTATATTTTCTGCTAAAACTTTTGTTAATCCATAATTAGTTGAGGGGTGTAATCTAGATTTTTCTGTTACTTTACCTTTATAATCATTTTCTTCTCCAAAAACTACGGTAGAACTTGACCATATTATTTTTACTTTTTTATTATACTTAAATTCTTCTAAAATATTCCTAAAGTTATTTACATTTATTTGCATGGCTTCTTTAAAATTTTCATCAGCAGCCTTAAGTAGTCCTTTCCCACTTCCACCCCAAGCTGCAAGGTATATAACATAATCCCATCTAACTGTATTCAAGGCCTTTTGTAGTTTTAAATTATTAGAGGTACTAAACTTAAAATAAAATTGAATATTATATTGTTTCAGTTTTTTTATGCTTAACTTTGGGTCTAATACAGAAATGTTATAATTTTCTTTAGATAGAGATTTAATTAACCATCTGCCTAAAAATCCATAGCCACCTATTAATAATATTTTTTTTTTCATTTTTTTCCTAATTTTTAGCTATAAGTCTCTAATAATTGAATTAATTATTCATTAGATATATTATCATAATTATGTTTTTATTAGTAAGTAAATATGAGGAAAAAAATGGAACTTCAAAACTTAAATTCTGATGACGAAAAGTTAATTAAGTTTCGCTCTAATTATAGAGAAAAAATTGATGGCTGGTATAATGGCTTTTTGCATGTGTTCATTATTTATTCAATAGGATTTTTATTGTTATGTTTTTATATAATGAATATAAGCGATTTAAAAAATATAGAATTGTTAATCGTATTTTTTACTTTTTTAGTTTGTAATATATTTGAATGGGCTCTTCATAAGTATGTAATGCATAGGCCTCAAAATTTTCCAGGAGCTAGAGCCATTTATTCCCGGCATGTGCAACAACATCATCAATTTTTTAGTAAAGAGGAAATGAGATTTGCTGGGCCACATGATTGGAGAGTAACATTTTTTCCGCCTTATGCTCTTATAATATTTACTTTCATGTCAATTCCAGGTGTAATTTTATTAACATGGTTATTTAATGCAAATGTAGGATGGTTATTTATAATTACTACGACTTCTATGTATTTAATTTATGAAACTATGCATTTTTGTTGTCATGTAGGAGATAATTTTATTTTAAGAAATTTACCTTTTGTTAATACTTTACGTAGACATCATGCAGCTCATCATGATCAAGGGATCATGACAAAAGTAAATATGAATTTAACTTTTCCTATTGCCGACTGGTTATTCAAGAGTTCAGATTTAAATAGGGGTTTATTAGGGCACCTTTTTAATGGTTATAACGAAAAATATAAAAAGTAATTATGTATGCCAATAAAATATAAAATAATTTTGTCTTGTTTAGTAATGTTAGTAGGCTTTAGTGTCATAATTTATTACAACCCTGATATAAGCAGGGTTGCTATTCTCTATGATTATTATTTATTACCCTTAAGTTTGATGTTTAAAAAATATGGTAATGTAGGAATCATAATTCTAGTTCAAATATTAATGATAATTGGCTTATGGGTATTTCCTGAAGCAAAAGGAAAAGTTTCTGTAAAGAGTTAAAAATGAAAAAAAGTTTAGTTTTGATAAAAGAAATTGAAAAAGGAATTTTATCAATAGAAATAAATAATGCTGAAAAAAGAAATGCTCTATCAGATAGTTTAAAAATTGAGCTAGAAAATATTGCATTAGATTTGAGAGATAATACGGACATTCAAATAGTGATACTCTCAGGTTCTGATGGTAATTTTTCATCTGGAAATGATATAAAAGAAAAAAATGCTTTTGGATTAGGTTTAGATTTAGCTGAAGCAAGGATACATAATAGATTAGGATTGCGCATGTGTAATGCATGGACCAACATACCACAGATTTCTATAGCTTCTATAGAGGGAGCTTGTATAGGAGGTGGTGTGAGTTTAGCTTTATCTTGTGATTTCAGATATTGTTCAAAAGATTCTTATTTTTATGCCCCAGAAGTAGATTTAGGTATACCTTATGCTTGGGGAACTTTACCCAAGTTATTATCAATAGTCGGACCAGTAAAAGCTAAGTTAATTGGTTTAGCATGTAAAAAATTATTTTCTGAAGAAATTTTAGAATGGGGTTTGTGTGAACATGTTTCTGATAATCCTTTTAATAATGCAATTCATTTTGCAAAAGAGTTGATAAAAAGACCTAAAATACCTCAACAAATGGTGAAAGAATCAATAAATAGGTTAGTTGGTAAGGATGAAATTTCTATATATGAACAAGATCAAGTTTTATTAACTACTAGAGAGAAGTAAGAAAATTTGCCAGAATAGTCTATTTAATGTATAGTCTGTAAGCGGTTTTAGTTGGTTAGCTGGAACCTGGCCGCGCTACTATTGAAGTTTTTAAAAGACTGCTATGTAGATGTAAAAGGAGTTTTTAACCAGACGAATGTAAGAATTTACAATTTGGATCTCCTGAATTTATAAAGATAAGGAAAGATAATATGCCAGTAGGTGTTGTAAAGTGGTTTAATCCGAAAAAAGGGTATGGTTTCATTAGTCCTGAAGATGGGGGAGATAAGGATGCTTTTGTTCATATCACAGCCGTTCAAGGTGCTGGACTTGATACTTTAAATGAAGGAGATAAAGTAGAATATGAGTTAGTTGAAGGCCAGAATGGAAAATCTTCAGCAGATAACTTAAAAATAGTTACTTAAATACACTTTTATAGATCAGGACTAATTTGTTAGTCCTGATCTTAATTAACATTTTTTTTAATTAATATAAATGCTCCTGTCATAATCATAATACTTCCTACAATAATATTAGTACTTAATGATTCATTATAAAGATACCATCCTACTACATATATTAAGGGTAATCGCAAATAGTCTATTGGCAGAACTAAAGAAGGTTCTCCAGCTCTTAGTGCACTTGTTAAACAAAAATGAGCGCCTAAAGCTGATAGGGCGAGTAATATTATTAAGGGTAATTCGTTGAATATATTAAATTGAATTTTTCCTAATAGTAGTGAGCCTATTATAGTAAAAGGTAATTGTATTAAAGACATCCAAAATATTACAGATATTGTATTGTCAGTTTTAGTTAAAATTTTTGTATAATTATGTGCAAATGCATAGAAAAT
>MDTD01055521.1_pt1 | contig 17389 bp, 10 predicted proteins | sample 811221 | NCBI WGS metagenome assembly MDTD01 (sample SAMN05326646, study PRJNA326480) | marine metagenome | isolation source: seawater | place: Pacific Ocean: South West | collected 2011 | reverse complement strand
TTGGTTCTTTAACATTAGTTGATGGGCAGGGTAGATTTACAAAAGAGATGGCAGAATTATCGGGTCAGTATGTAAAAGAAGAGTTCTATGCTGATTCAGACGAAAAGCCAAAGTATCCTGCTGATGTACAAATTGTAATAAATTTAAAGGATAATAACAGATTGTTTAAATCTGAAAAGTATGAGCATTCTTATCCTCACTGTTGGCGTACGGATAAACCTATTCTATATTATCCAATGGATAGTTGGTTTGTAAAAACTACCGATTACAAGCAAAGAATGATGGAACTGAATAACACTATAAACTGGAAACCAAAATCTACGGGTGAAGGAAGATTTGGTAATTGGTTGGAAAACTTAGTAGATTGGAATCTTTCTCGTTCACGTTTTTGGGGTATTCCAATTCCTATTTGGCGTACAGATGATGGAGAAGAAGAGATTTGTATTTCTTCAGTACAGATGCTAAAAGAAGAGGTAAATAAATCTATACAAAAAGGATTTATGAATTCTAATCCCTTAGAAAATTTTGAAGTTGGAAATTTCTCGAAAGAAAATTATAATAACTTTGATTTACACAGACCTTATGTTGATGATATTATTTTAGTTTCTGCTAAGGGAAAAGCAATGAAAAGAGAATTAGATCTAATTGATGTATGGTTTGATTCTGGATCCATGCCCTATGCTCAATTACATTATCCTTTTGAAAATACAGACATTTTTGAGAATAATTTTCCGGCTGATTTTATCGCAGAAGGAGTAGATCAGACAAGAGGATGGTTTTTTACTTTACATGCTATTTCTACAATGTTATTTAATAGTGTAGCTTATAAGAATGTAATTTCAAATGGATTGGTTCTTGATAAAAATGGAAACAAGATGTCCAAGAGATTAGGTAATGCTGTAGATCCTTTTAAAACCTTAGATACTTATGGGGCAGACGCTTGTAGATGGTATATGATATCGAATGCGCAACCTTGGGATAACCTTAAATTTGATGTTAACGGTATTGAAGAAATAAAGAGAAAGTTTTTCGGAACCCTTTATAACACTTATTCATTTTTTGCATTGTACGCAAATATTGATAGATTCACTTACTCTGAAAAAGAAATTGATATAAATGAAAGAACAGAGATAGATAGATGGATTATTTCAGAACTTAATAGTCTAATAATAGAGGTTGAAAATAATTATGAAGATTATGAGCCGACAAAAGTGGCAAGATTAGTTCAGGATTTTGTTATTAATAAACTATCAAATTGGCATATTAGGTTAAGTAGAAGAAGATTTTGGAAGGGTGAATACAATAAAGATAAGATATCAGCTTACCAAACTTTATATGATTGTTTAGAGAAGATTGCAATTATTTCAGCACCAATAGCTCCTTTTTATATGGATCAGCTTTTTAAAGATTTAAATTCTGTTTCTGAAAAAAACTCAGCTAATTGTGTTCATCTTTCAGATTTTCCAAAATCAGATGTATCTAGAATAGATGCGGATTTAGAACAAAAAATGGATATTGCTCAAAAAATTACAACTATGGTTCTATCTCTAAGAAAAAAGGAAAGAGTTCGTGTTCGTCAACCTTTACAAAAAATAATGATTCCGGTTAAAGGAGAACAAATGAAATCACAGATTAATTCAGTTCGGGACATCCTTCTTTCTGAACTAAATATTAAAGAAATTGAGTTTGTTTCTATAGATTCAGATATTCTTACCAAAAAAATAAAACCTAATTTTAAAACATTAGGACCAAAATTTGGTAAAGATATGAAGCTTGTAACTTCTATCATAAATCAGTTTAATTCAAAAGATATTAAACAAATTGAAACAGAAGGTGAATACAAGATTAGTTCAGATATTATAATTGATCTTTCTGATGTGGAAATTTCTTCTGCTGATATTCCTGGATGGCAAGTTATAAGTCAGGATGGACTTACTGTTGCCTTAGATGTTACTATTACAGATAAATTAAAACAAGAAGGATTAGCTAGAGAATTGGTAAATAGAATTCAGAACATTAGAAAAGAAAAAGGTTTTGAAGTTACAGATAAAATTGAAATATCTGTTGAAAAAAATGAAGTCATAGAAAATGTTATTACAAATAATTTATCCTATATTTGTGGTGAAACATTAACAAGTGATTTAAAATTTGTTAGTGAAATTCAAAACGAAAAGACGTATGTCGAGCTTATAGATGATATCTCGATAAATGTAGAAATTAAAAAAATATAAAATATGTCTGAAGAAAAAGTTTGTTATACAGAGGCGGAACTAGCCGAATTTAAGGAGTTAATTGAAAAGAAAATTGAATCCGCAAAACAAGATTTGTCTTTATTACAAGCAGCTTATTCTAACGATTCTGACAATGGTACCGATGATACTTCTCCAACATTTAAAGCTTTTGAAGAAGGGTCATCTACTTTGTCTAAGGATGAGAATATGAAACTTGCAATGAGGCAAGAGAAATTTATAAAGAATCTTAGTAATGCTCTGATTCGTATAGAAAATAAAACATATGGAATTTGTAGAGTTACAGGAAAACTTATAAGCAAAGAAAGATTAAAATTAGTTCCTCACGCTACGTTATCTATTGAGGCAAAAAGAGCACAATAAACACTTTGAAAAAGGTATACCTCACCACTTTTATTATATTATTTTTAGATCAATTATCTAAATATTGGGTAAAAACCAATATGTATTTAGGAGAAGAAATTCGTATATTTGATTGGTTTAGATTACATTATATTGAAAATAATGGAATGGCTTATGGTCTTGAGTTTGGTGGAGAATATGGGAAATTATTCCTTACATTATTCAGAATTTGTGTTGTTACTTGGGGTGTTTTTTATGTACATAAGCTAACTAAATCTACTAAATTCCCATCAGGATTATTGATTTGTTTTGGGTTAATTATTGGAGGAGCACTAGGAAATATTGTGGATAGTGTATTTTTTGGAGATGTTGTATTTTATGGAAAAGTTGTAGATATGTTATATTTTCCATTAACAGGAGAATCATATTTTTTACCAGATTGGATTCCTTTTTGGGGAGGTGATCATTTTATTTTCTTTAGGCCTATTTTTAATATTGCAGATTCTGGCATCTTTGTTGGAATAGTATCTTTAATACTTTTTTACAGATCTTATTTTAAGTAAGACTATATTTCTTCTCTTTGAATATTGCCATAAATAGTACCTTCTATACTTTTTCGGTTTGAGTGTTTTTTTAATTTCCATTTCCACTTTCTTATAATACCTCCAATTTTAAATAGGAAATAAGCAGAGAATGGAATGTTTTTAAACTTCCAATTTTTTGGAATATCATAATTATATTTTTCTAAAAAGGGGCCAAAAACAAATAAAGCTAGACTTTGTATATCTTCTGTGTAATATTCATTTAAATTTTTCTTTTTTCCAACAGTTTTGTTAGCTAATGGAAGATCTTTTGGATTTTTCACACCAGCTTTTTGTAAGGCGATTTTATAATCTTCAGTTAAATTTTCATATCTTATTATAAAATCACAATTATCTAAAGTTATACTTGCGTAGTTATCAAATGGAATCTTAAAGAATTTTTTAAAATATTCCTGAAAACTTGCATTTTTTTCGTGAATGAAATTAAATCTTTCTCTTTGTTTTTTATTTATATGTCCTCCATTTTCTGTAAATAACTTAGGGTTTGTAAAATTTCCTTTTGCATTAGCTCTCATTTTTTCATATACTGTAACAGCAATTTCCATTGGGTTTCTTAATACAGCAAATACAAAATATTTTCTTTCTTCTTTAGAGGATACTTTTAAGAAATCATGATGTAAAGAGTGTTTTCTTAGCAAAGGTTTCCCTTCATATTCTTTGTGTAATTCTTTTGTTATTGCAGAAGATGCTGAAAATGGTAATCCAATAAACAAAAACTTATATTTATGGCTAATAATCATCTGATACTAAAATTTAATTTTTTCAAAAATACTATATTTACACACTATGAAGAGATACTTTTTATTTTTTATTCTTTTTTCTAATTTTAATCTGAAATCTCCTCAATATTTATGCTTTTTTATGGTCAGAAATTTTTACAATAATCCAATCTGTTTTGTAGATATTATAAGATTTGAATTAGATTCTCAATTAGTTTTATCTCAATGACAATCTCAGAAGAAATAAAAGAAAAACTACAAAATTTACCTAAACAGATAGGAATATATCAGTTTTTTGATAATAGTAACAAGATTCTATATATTGGCAAGGCAAAAGATTTGAAGAAGAGGGTTTCCTCTTATTTTTTTCAGGAACATCATTACGCAAAAACAAGATTAATGGTATCTAAAGTAAAGGATATTAAGTATTTTATTGTTCCTACTGAAATGGATGCTTTACTTCTAGAAAATAATCTGATAAAGAAATATCAACCAAGATATAATGTAATGCTTAAGGATGACAAGACTTATCCTTTTATTTGTATTAAAAACGAGACTTTCCCTAGAGTATTTTCTACCAGAAAAATTATTAAGGATGGTTCTCTATATTTTGGTCCATATACTTCTGTGAAATTAGTGAGAACTTTATTAGATTTTATTAATCAACTTTATCCTCTACGTAATTGTAATCTCAATCTCAATAAGGAAAATATAAAGAAGAAGAAATTTAAACTTTGTTTAGAATATCACATAGGGAATTGTTTAGCTCCTTGTGAGGGATTTCAATCAGAAAAAAGTTATAATCTTGGAATTGATCATTTAAAACAGATTTTAAAAGGAGATATAAGATCAGTGATCTCTATTCTTAAAGAAAGAATGAAACATTATTCTAAAAATTTAGAATTTGAAAAGGCTCAATCTGTTAAAGAAAAAATAGATTTGTTGAATAATTATCAAGCAAAATCTACTATTGTAAATACCAAAATAAATAATGTGGATGTTTTTAGTATTATTTCTGATTCAGAATATGCATTTATTAACTATTTAAAGATATCAAATGGAGCTATAATCCAAACACATACAATTGAAATAAAAAAGAAACTTCAGGAAACAAATAAAGAATTGTTGATTTACGCAATTACGGAGATTAGAGATCGATTTAATTCTAACTCTAAAGAGATTTACAGTTCTATCTCTCTAGAAAATTTGTGGTCAAATGCAAAGGTGACTAATCCTAAAATTGGAGATAAATTTAAATTGATTGAGTTGTCTTTAAGAAATGCTAAATATATGCAGTATGATAAATTGAAGAAAAAGGAAAAAATCAGAGAAAAATCTTCTCAAAAACGTATTGTAGAACAGCTTCAAAAAGATTTAAATTTAAAACAGAAACCAACACATATCGAATGTTTTGATAACTCTAATTTTCAAGGAACTAATGCTGCAGCTGCATGTGTTGTTTTTAAAAATGGAAAACCATCAAAGAAAGACTATCGTCATTTTAATATTAAAACTGTAAAGGGACCTGATGATTATAAATCTATGGAAGAGGTAGTTTTTCGAAGATATAGACGTATGTTAGAAGAGAAAGTAGAATTGCCTCAACTAATTGTTATTGACGGTGGTAAAGGACAATTAAATTCCGCTGCAAAAAGTTTAGAAAAATTAGATCTTTTAGGTCAAATAGAAATAATTGGTATAGCTAAAAAATTAGAAGAGATTTTCTTTTTAAATGATCCTATACCTATTTATTTAGATAAAAGATCTGAGAGTTTAAGAATTATTCAATACTTGAGAAATGAAGCGCACAGATTTGGGCTGAGGCATCACAAAAATAAAAGAAGTAAAGAGGCATTTAGTTCATCACTAGATGTAATTGATGGTATTGGAGAGAAAACAGTTATGAAACTAATTAATCATTTTGGGAGTATAAAAAAAATTAAAGAGGCCCAAAAAGATGAAATTGTGAAAATGATAGGTATTAAAAAGTATGAAAAATTAATATTAAATTTGCAGTAATAAAAAAAATATTATGAGAAAAAAGTTTCTAATTATCTTTTTATTTCCTTTAGTTGTTTATTCACAAAAATGGACTGAAGATTTGCAAAATCCAAATAAAAACTTCTATGAAATACAAGAAGAGTTTAATAAATATTGGAATAATAAGCCTTATGAAAAAGGTAAAGGTTGGAAACAATATAAACGTTGGGAGAATTTTATAGAAAAAAGAGTTTATCCTGATGGTGAGATTAGACCAGAGATACTTTATGAGGAATATTTAAGATTACAAAATAATTCTATTCCATATTCTAACAATGTTTGGACTCAAGTTGGACCAGTTAATGTACCTATTCAAGGAAATGGAGATAAAAGAGGAATAGGAAGAGTTAACACTATATCATTTCACCCAACTGATCCGAATAAGCTTTATGTAGGAGCACCAGCTGGAGGTTTTTGGAAATCTGATAATGGTGGACAAACTTGGAGCACATCCACAGATTTTTTGAATAATTTAGGGGTTTCTGATATTGCAATAAATCCCTCTAATCCTGATGAAATTTTTATAATAACTGGAGATAGAGATGGTGGTGATACATATTCTTATGGACTTATGAAATCTAATGATGGTGGAAATACATTTAATACTACCGGCCTTTCTTTCAATATCACTAACTACTATAGAGGAAATAGAGTTCTTATAGATCCAATAAACACTAATGTAATTATTGTATCAACTTCAAATGGGATTTATCGCTCTGATGATAGTGGTGTAAATTTTACTAATACTTTCTCTTCTGTAAATATGACTGATATAGAATTTCATACTACAAACTCCAATATAGTATATGGTGCATCAAAGGGTAGTACTTCAATATACAAATCTATTGACAATGGTATTACATGGAGTCAATCTGGTTCAGGTTTACCATCAACTTCATCTGTTGTCAGGGCATGTGTGGCAGTTACACCAGATAATCCTTCTGTAGTGTATGCGCTTTTCGGTGATAATAATAATGGATTTTATGCTGTTTATAAATCTCTTGATGAAGGTCAAAACTGGAATCAACAATCTAACTCTCCTAATCTTTTGGGATGGTCAGTAACAGGATCAGACACTGATGGTCAAGCTTGGTATGATTTAGCTTTTGCTTGTGACCCTAATGATGAAAATATATTATTCGTAGGAGGAGTAAATACATGGAAGTCTATTGATGGAGGACAAAGCTGGAACATAAATACTCATTGGTATGGAGCGAGTGGAACTACATACATGCATGCGGATGAACATATGTTAAAGTATAATCCAATTAATGATTATATATATTCTGGAAATGATGGTGGACTGTATGTATCTTCTGATAATGGTAATAATTGGACAGATATTTCAGATGGTTTACAAATAACCCAATTTTATAGTCTTGGTGTTTCACAAACTGTACAAGATTTAGTAATTACTGGTTCTCAAGATAATGGTACCTTTTTGAAAGATGGAAATAATTGGGATCCCGTAATTGGTGGAGATGGAATGGAATGCATAATTGATTATACTAATTCAAATATTATGTATGGAGCATTATATTATGGAGATATAAGAAAATCTACAAATGGAGGTAATAGTTTTACAAGTATAGCTCCAGCTAACAATGGAGCTTGGGAAACCCCTTATATTCTTGATAGAAACGATCCTAACATAATTTACATTGGTTACGATGAACTATATAAATCTACCGACGGTGGTAATAATTGGAATACAATTACAAATGGAGTAACTAATGGAAACAGAATTGATGAAATAGCCATTTCAAAATCCAATCCTTCAAGAATTTACTTTGCTGATGGCGCAGATTTATATGTTACAAATAATGGAGGTAACTCATGGAGTGACATTAGTTCTGGTTTACCGAATAAAACTATAACTTATATTGCTGTTCATCCTACTGATCCTGATAAAATTTGGATTACTTTATCAGGATATACATCATCTCAAAAAGTATATAAATCACTAGATGGTGGAAATAGTTGGACAAATTATTCTGGAACACTTCCAAATATACCAGTAAATACTATTGTTTTAGATGAAAATAGTAATTCTGAAACTTTATATATTGGTACAGATTTAGGAGTTTTTATTAGAGATAATAACTCTTCCGATTGGTCAAATTTTAACAATTTAACATTGCCTAATGTCATAGTTTCAGAATTGGAAATACAATATCAGTCTAATAAATTAATCGCAGCAACATATGGAAGAGGTCTATGGAGCATTGATTTACAAATAACTTCTCCACCTTCAGCAGACTTCTTTGCATCTGATTCAATTTTTTGTAATGTACCAGCTACAGTAGATTTTACTAATACTTCGTTCTTTTCTAACTCATATTACTGGGACTTTGGTGATGGGAATACAAGTACTTCTACTAATCCATCTCACACATATACAAGTTTTGGAACATATACTGTAAGTTTAATTGCAACAGGTCCACTTGGTGTTGATAGTATTATTTCTCAATCATTGATTGATATTAATGCAAATAATCCGTGTATTATTACAATGGTTACTGGTAATTCTACTCAAACAGCATGTAGTGGTACATTATATGATGTTGGTGGACCAAATGGTAATTATTTCGATAATAATGATAGTTGGGTAACAATATCTCCAATTGGAGCTAGTCAAGTAACAATAGATTTCCTTACATTTGATTTAGAAAACAGTACCAATTGTATTTATGATTATGTAGAAATTTTTGATGGTAATTCTATCAATTCTCCGTCATTAGGGCAGTTTTGTAATAACTCACCTGGAACAATATCATCATCTGGAGGAGCTATTACTATATTATTACATGCGGACGCAGGTGTTAATGGTCAAGGTTTTGAAATGGATTGGACTTGTACTTATCCAAGTGCACCACCTGTAACGTTGTTTGAAGCTTCTGATACAATGAGTTGTAGTGGAACTATTAATTTTACAGATTTATCTTCAAATGGGCCAACAAGTTGGTTTTGGGATTTTGGTGATGGAAATACATCTAATTTACAAAATCCTAGTCACACATATCAGACTGGAGGAATTTATTCTGTAAGCTTAACAACAACTAACCAATATGGAACAAATATTTATAGTCTTATAGATTATGTAAATATAATGGATTTGAATTTAAGTTTAATTCCAGATTCAGCATGTGGAAGTTCTTCATTAATATTACAATCTAATTCATCTAATAATAATGTCAAGTGGTACTCTGATCCTTTAGGACAAAATTTATTATTCTCAGGACCTATCTTTACAACTCCAGTTTTAAATAATTCTACTACCTACTATGCACAAGCTGAAATGAATTTTGCTAATATATTTGGAGGTCCATCAGATAATACTTTTGGTGCTGGAGGTGCATACCAGGGGAATAGACATTTAATTTTTGATAATTATACACCTTCTAAATTAGTTTCTGTATTAGTGTATGCTTATTCTGATGGTAATAGAACAATTGAGTTGAGAAATAGTAGTGGTACGATTTTGAAGGATACAAACGTATTTATTCCCTCATCAATTAATAATGGCTATAGATTATATTTAAATTTTGATTTACCCGTACAAAATGATTTGCAACTAGGTATTAATGGCAACAATAATGACATGTTCAGAAACTCTACTGGTGCTCAATTTCCATATAATATTTCAAATATAATTTCAATTACCGGTACCAATGCATCTGCTGGATATTATTATTTCTTTTATGATTGGGAAATTGAGAAAGAATCTTGTAACACTAATTTAATACCAGTGGAAGCAATTATTCTAGAGGATTATATTTCTACTCAGAATATAGATTTATGTAATGGAGGAAGTATAACTGTAGGAAACAATACTTACAATAGTACGGGATTATATACAGATGTATTTAGTAGTATTAATGGATGTGATAGTATTATTATTACAGATTTAACAGTTGGTAATACTACAGCATCTACTAACAATGTAAGTATTTGCTCGGGAAGTTATTATAGTGTTGGTAGTAGTATTTACACTCTAACAGGGCAATATTCAGACACTTTATCAAATGGTACATGCGATAGTATTATTAATACAAATCTAACTGTTTATCCGATTTTAAGTAGCCAACAGAATTATTCAATATGTTTGGGAGATAGTGTTTTAATTTCTGGTCAGTATTATACAACTCCTGTTATAATACAAGATACATTCATTTCAGTTTCAGGATGTGATAGTATTGTTACTCATCAAATTAATGTAACTCAGAGTTCAGTTCAGACTAATTTACAAAATATTTGTAACGGACAAACTTATACAATAAACAATAATGTTTATAGTCAACAGGGATCATATACAGATATTTTAACAAACTCTTATGGTTGTGATAGTATTGTTAATACTATTCTTACTGTTTATCCAACTCATAATGTTAGTAATAATGTAGATATTTGCTTAGGTGATAGTATTGTTGTAGGAAATAATGTATACAATACAGATGGAATTTATACTGATATACTAACGAATGGATATATTTGTGATAGCATAGTAATTACCTATCTGTCAGTCTCTGATTTATCATCTAGTTTAAGTTTAAATGGCACAGATATTGATGCCTCTGCATTAAATGGTGTTTCACCTTATACTTACGATATTTATGGTCCCAATGGTTTGTTAAGTTCCTCCACAAGTAATGGGGGAGTATTGCAATTCACTCCTTTGATTAATGGGATCTACTATTTTATAGTAACTGACGCAATTGGTTGTGTTTCGGACACATCCTTTATGTATGTAGATTTTGCTGCAACCTCTATTTACGAGCAAATAAATTTTTCAGAAATAGATAAAATTGTTGATATTTTAGGCAGGGAGGTTCCTTTTAGAAAGAATACTTTGTTGATATTTATATATAAAGATGGTACAGTAGAAAGAAAGATTTTGTTTGAATAGTTAGATCTATTTACTTACATTAAGTTTTTCTTAAGTTACTCTACTGAAAAAAAATATTAATTTTTTTAAAAAAAATATGAAAAAAATAATGATACTAATATGTATTGTTCCTTTTCTTTCTTTAGGACAGAGTAAGAAAAAACAAATACTTAGATTGAATGAAATTGTAGATAGTCTTAAAAATGAAATTTCAATTAAAATATCAGAAATTGATAGTTATAAAAATGAACTTTCATTAAAAATTTCAGAAAATGATAGTCTAAAAAAAGATTCTGAAAGCTTCAAAAGAGATGTAAAAGAATTATTATTAATTAATTCTAATTTAAAATTTGAAATTGAAAAAGTCATTGATAGTATGAATTATGAAATAGTTGATCAAGAGATTGACTTTAGAGGTAAAGAAGAAGACTTATATAATAAAATTGACTCTTTAAGAAGTGTTATAAGTTCAGTTGACGATGCTCGTGGTGGTGTTACTTCTTGCGGCGTTGAAATGATAGCAAAACTAAAATCCTATAGTTATAGTGATGATGATGTTCCATATTATTTTATGAGGTTTAGTTATCAAGATGGATCATACAAAAATTACTCTATTGATTGGGCGGGATCTGAGAATTTTGACATTCAACCAGAATATCTAAAAAAAGGTAGTTATTATCTTCTTAGTTTGTCACTTAGTTATAGTGAGTACACGGGATCAATATATTATGAAATTATAAATAATATCAGACATGTTACTGAAAACGATAAAAATATATTAGATTTCGAACCTTTTGATTAGTGTCAATGGTATTTTCAAAAAATCAACAATAAATTAAAATGAAAAAATTAATACTTATCTTACTATGTGTCCCTTTGATTGGGTTTGGACAAAAAAAAATTAATATTGAAGAAGAAGACTTTATAGCAACAGGAAATGGGATATATTTTCAAGGTGAATTATTGAACTGTATTAATTGTGAATTATGGAATAATGATAAGATACAAGAAGAATGTACTTTTATAGATGGTAGAAGAAACGGTTTGAGTATTTGGTACTATGATGAAGGAGGTTACAGAAAAGGATTTTACAAAAATGGTGTAGAATATGGAATATTCTCATACTACAATAAAGATCATATATTACTTAGGGAAAGAATGTTTAATCCAGATACAGGACAAGAGGAATATGAAAAATATTTTTATCCAAATGGACAATTAGCGATGCATGCATTTAACAATCCAATTGATGAAGATCCAGATAATTATCAGAATATTGAATGTTGGAAAGAAGACGGAAAAAAAATAGATTGTAAACTACTAGGATTTTGAGTCTACTAAAAAATAAACCCCTGCAATCACTAGATTACAAGGGTTTTTTACAGTGGAACTGGTGGGTTTCGAACCCACGTCCTAACAAGGAGTTAAAAAGATTTCTACATGTTTATCTAATTTTATTTTTCGAAAAAAGGTCGGGAAAAAGCAACCACTCCTAATTCTTATCTTCATAACTTTTCACTAATCTATAGAAGAAATAGATTAATTATCCTGAACTTAATGATGCCTCCTTAGTATAAGGAATCAGGAGATCCTTAGACAGAGACAAAAGCATACGTAATTATATCAATTAGGCAGCTAAAGCGTAATTATTTTCGCCAATTAAAAAAGTTGAATTTTGATATTTACGAGCCAAAAAACAATGCTCGACATGCTTACAATTCAACGCATCTTGCAGTCAAATCCAAGTCAGTCCCAATATGTTAAAGATCTTTCGCAAAAATAAGAAATAATTTAGTTTGTTAAGATCTAATAATTATTTTTGTAAAAATTTGAAATAAAGATGAAAATTGGAATATTAAGAGAAGAAAAGTTTCCTCCTGATAAAAGAGTAGTTTTTACTCCAAGTCAATGTAAATGGATTATAGAAAACACAACTATAGATCTGTTTGTGCAATCTAGTAATATTCGTTGTTTTTCAGATGAATTATATAAAAAGGAAGGTGTTAAAATTGTTGAAGATCTTTCTGAATGTGATGTTCTATTAGGAGTAAAAGAAGTGCCAAATAGTTTACTTATCTCATCTAAAATGTATTTTTTCTTTTCTCATACAATTAAGAAGCAGCCTTATAATAGAAAGTTGTTGCAAAAAATGGTGAACCTTAACATACAGATGGTAGATTATGAACTTCTAAAAGATATTAATAATAAACGATTGTTAGGATTTGGAAGGTATGCGGGTATTGTAGGTGCATATAATGGACTTTTAACTTATGGGTTAAAATCAGGGCAATATAACTTAAAGGCTGCAAAATTATGTGATGGGAGAGGAGAGGTTGAATCTGAATTGTTGAAACTAAAATTGAAAAAAGAAAAGATTTTAATTACTGGAAATGGACGAGTTGCAAATGGAGTTCTTGAAATTTTAAATTTTTCTAAAATTAAACAGGTTTCAAAATATGATTTCTTAAATAGAGAATTTGATGAAGCAGTTTTTTGTAGAATTGATACAATGGATTATAATGTGAGGATAGATGGAGGAAATTCTGAAAAATATGATTTCTACGCAAATCCCGAAAAATATAAATCTACTTTTATGAAATATGCTAGAGTTACTGATTTGTTTATATCAGGTCATTTTTACTCAAGTGGATCTCCTTATCTTTATACAAGAGAGGATGTTAGATCAGAGGATTTTAATATTAAAGTAGTTGCAGATATATCTTGTGATATCGATGGCCCAGTTGCTTCAACTATAAGATCTTCAACAATAGAAAGTCCTATTTATGGATATAATCCTTTTTCAGAAAATGAAGATGACTATTTAAAGGATGGGGTAGTAGCGGTAATGGCGGTCGATAATTTACCTTGTGAATTACCTAAAGATTCTTCTGAAGATTTTGGCAAAGAGTTTATTGATAAAATATTACCAAATCTAATAGGAGAAGATAAAGATAATATAATAAGTAGGGCTATTATTTGTAAAAATAGAGATTTAACATCAGAGTTTGAGTATTTAAGAGATTATTTAAATGGAAATTAGCAATTTTTTAAATCAGCTATTGTTTTTATAGGGTCATCAGATTTAAATACAAAACTCCCCGCTACCAAGGCATCTGCCCCGCATTTAATTAGTTTGGGAGCGTTATTGATCTGTACTCCTCCATCAACCTCTATAATGAAATTTGATCCACTTTCTGTTCTCATTTTTTTAAGAGTTTCAATCTTGTTATATGTATTTTCAATAAATGATTGTCCTCCAAAACCTGGATTTACAGACATGATTAATACTAAGTCAACATCTAACAAAATATCTTTTAGTAAACTAATAGAAGTATGTGGGTTAACAGCAACTCCAGCTTTCATTCCATTTGCTTTTATATTTTGAAGAGTTCTATGCAGATGATTACAAGCTTCATAATGAACGGTTAAAATATCAGCTCCTAAATTCTTAAATGTTTCTATATATCTATCAGGCTCTACAATCATTAGGTGAACATCAAGTGTTTTTTTAGCTATTTTATTTATAGCTTTTGTTACTGGCATTCCATAAGAAATATTAGGAACAAATACACCATCCATAATGTCTAGGTGAAACCAATCTGCTTTACTATTATTTACTAATTCGCAATCTCTTTGTAGATTTCCGAAATCTGCTGCTAAAATTGATGGTGCTATAATTATACTCATCGATATTAAATTTTTGACAAATTTAAAAATAAAAAAAAGAGGAATGATATTCCTCTTTTAAATTTTTATCCTAGATAGGTTTTTAGAATTTTACTCCTAGTAGTATGCTTGAGCCTTCTTACAGCTTTTTCTTTGATTTGTCTTACTCTTTCTCTTGTTAAGTCAAACTTCTCTCCAATTTCTTCTAATGTCATAGCATGACCACCACTTAATCCAAAGTATGAAGAAAGAACATCAGCTTCTCTTGGAGTTAAAGTATCAAGAGCTCTTCTAATTTCTTTTCTTAAAGATTCCAGCATTAAATCTTGATCTGGACTAGGACTTTCATCAGATTTTAAAACATCATACATGGTGCTGTCTTCTCCTTCAACTAGAGGATTGTCCATAGATACATGTCTTCCTGTATTTTTTAAAGATTCTTGTACTTCCGTAATTGATAAATCTGTAATCTCAGCAATTTCTTCAGCCGTTGGAGGTCTTTCAAATTCTTGTTCTAATTTAGCATATGCTTTATTAATCTTATTAATTGACCCAATCTTATTTAATGGAAGCCTTACAATCCTAGATTGTTCAGCTAACGCTTGTAAAATTGATTGTCTAATCCACCATACTGCATATGATATGAACTTAAACCCCCTTGTTTCATCAAATCTTTGAGCTGCCTTAATCAGTCCTAAATTACCTTCATTAATTAAATCTGGAAGAGAAAGTCCTTGATTTTGATATTGTTTTGACACTGAAACTACAAAACGAAGGTTAGCTTGAGTAAGTTTTTCTAATGCAACTTTATCTCCTTTTTTAATTCTTTGTGCTAATTCTACTTCTTCTTCTGGAGTAATTAAATCTACTTTAGCGATTTCTTGTAAGTATTTATCTAATGAAGGTGTTTCTCTGTTTGTTACCTGTTTTGTAATTTTAAGTTGTCTCATGTAATTTAATGTTTTTAAATACTATTGTAATTCAAGGACTTTTACGTAAAGTTTAATGAAAAGGTTACGATTATTTCAAATTATTTTTTTTCGGGTTTCGGTAATAATACTTTTCTAGATAATTTTAACTTTCCAGACTTTGGATCAATTGAGATTAGCTTAACATCAATTTCTTGTCCTTCCTTTAAAACATCTTCTACATTTTCTATTCTTTTCCAATCAATTTCAGACACATGTAACAATCCATCTACATTAGGTGCGATACCTACGAATGCTCCGTATGGCATAATTGATTTTACTTTACCTTTATAAATTTCTCCTTCTTCAGGAACAAATGCAATGGATTTTATTTTAGAAACAGCAGTATCAATACCTTCTTGATTTGTACCGAGGATTTCTACTCTACCTAATTCATCTACTTCTTCTATTGATATAGTAGTTTCTGTTTTAGCTTGTAATTCTTGTATGACTTTTCCTCCTGGACCAATTACTCCACCAATTGTTGATTTAGGAATCTCAAGAACGACAATCTTAGGAGTATGTGGTTTCAACTCTTTTCTAGGAGAGTCTATTACTTCGGTTAGTTTGCCTAAAATATGCAATCTACCATCTCTTGCCTGATTAAGAGCTTGTTCTAATATATCGTAAGAAAGTCCTTGAACTTTAATATCCATCTGACATGCAGTAATACCATCTTTAGTTCCTGTAACTTTAAAATCCATATCTCCTAAATGATCTTCATCACCTAGAATATCAGAGAGTACCGCATAGTTATTTGGATCTTTTTCATCCGATATTAATCCCATTGCAATACCAGAAACTGGTTTGTCAATTTTTATACCAGCATCCATAAGTGCAAGAGTTCCAGCACAAACTGTAGCCATAGATGAAGATCCATTTGATTCTAAAATATCAGATACAATTCTTACAGTATATGGATTATCTGCGGGAATCATTTTCTTTAAAGCTCTTTGAGCTAAATTACCATGACCAATTTCTCTTCTAGATGTCCCTCTTAATGGTCGAGCTTCTCCTGTGGAAAATGGAGGAAAATTATAGTGTAAATAAAATTTTTCATGTCCTTGAAATGTAACCCCGTCTAATCTATTAACATCTTGTAAAGTACCTAACGTAGCGGTAGTTAATGATTGTGTTTCTCCTCTTGTAAACACAGCGGAACCATGAGGAGATGATAGATAATCTACTTCACACCAAATTGGCCTAATTTCATTTGTTTTTCTACCATCTAATCTTTTACCTTCATTTAACACTAGTGTTCTTACCGCTTCTTTCTCTACATTATGGTAGTAAACACCTATAAGGTTACTATCATAATTTTCTATCTCTTCCTCAGATAAGTTTGCTATCCATTCTTCTTTTATAGCTTTAAACTTTGTTGATCTTTCATCTTTTCTAAGTCCTTCTGCTGCTACTGCATATACCTTTTCGTAAGTGTCGTTTTTAATTTTTGCTCTTAATTCTTCGTCATGTGTTTCATGACAATACTCTCTTTTTGGGGTTGAAGAGGATATTTCTGAAGCTAATTCAACTTGTACTTTACACTGAACTTTAATTGCTTCATGAGCTTCTTTAATTGCTTCAATCATTTCTCCTTCTGAAACTTCATTCATTTCTCCTTCTACCATTGCTACACTATCGGCAGATGCTCCAACCATTAAGTCAATATCTGCTTCTTCCATTTGTGCAGGAGAAGGGTTTATTATAAACTCTCCATTTAATCGAATAACTCTTACTTCTGATATTGGTCCATTAAATGGAATGTCTGAAATAGCAATCGCAGTGGAGGCTGCGAGTGCAGCTAAACTATCTGGTGAAACTTCAGGGTCGTGTGAATTTAATGATATCATTATTTGAACTTCTGCGTGATAATCACCAGGAAACATTGGTCTTAAAATTCTATCAACTAACCTCATTA
>MDTD01050250.1_pt1 | contig 17392 bp, 16 predicted proteins | sample 811221 | NCBI WGS metagenome assembly MDTD01 (sample SAMN05326646, study PRJNA326480) | marine metagenome | isolation source: seawater | place: Pacific Ocean: South West | collected 2011 | reverse complement strand
GAGGCTGCCACCGCTGATGCTGCCCTCAACGGCGAAGTCGAAGAATTGCTGGGGGCGCGTTTGCCAGGACGACCCCTGGCCAAAATTGGTCATTTGGTTACCGTCCCACTTGCGGGCGCCTTGTAGGGTGCCGATGTAGAGGTTGGTGCCGTCGGTCTCCAAGGCGTAAATTTGGTCGGAGGGGAGCAATCCACCACGGTTGCCTGCGGTCAGGGGCGCAAGGATTTCACCGGTGCTGAGGTCTTTTCTCACCACACCGTAGCCCTGCAAGCCGAGGTGGAGGATGTCGCCGACCATGGCGACCGATGCGTAGTTGACGCCATTGATACCGGTGGAACCCCACGGCTCGAGCCAAGTGTCGTTGGTGATGTCGTAGCGCAGGACGCCTTTGTCCTCAGTGGCCATGTACGCCGTGGTGTCAAACAAGGCCACGTCGCCAACGAAAGAGGTTGGCAGGCCGTTGGTGGTGTCGTAGGACGTGCACGCTCCAGAGGTTCGGTCAAAGTGGACGAACACGCCGCTCTCGAGGGAGAGAACGAGATGATCGTCGTTGGCGGCCATGCTCAGAATCTCGGTCGTCGACGGGTAGCAACCGTTGGTGCCGTCGTAGGTCTGGATGCTGTTGCCGCTGGTGTCCATCTCTTCAACGACGGGGGAGGTTTCCAAGGCGAACAGGAGCGTGGTTGCTCCCTGCGAGGACGGTGCGGCGACGGTGTGCATCACGTTGTCCATGACCGACCACGGCGTGAGCCAAACCGAGTTGCTGATGTCGTAGCGCATGACGAGCATGGAATTGTCCGCCGAACCAATGTAGAGGACGTTGTCCACCTCGACCAAATCGGTCATCTCGTCGGTCGCCGGTGCGCTGGCGAGCAACATTTCGCCTTCAACGAACGGGGATTGGTTCGGGGAGAGGTGAATCAGATTACCGCTCCCGTCGTCTACGAGCAACGCATCGGTGGCGGGCGAAGCACCGCCGTAGGCGGGCCAACTGGTGAGCGAGGCCCCTTCGTTGGCCAAACCCAGGGTTGCCAAATCGTAGGTTGTACTGAACACGCCGTTGGTCGAGTTGTACGAATGCAAATCCTCGCCGGCGAGGATGTAGAGGGTTGAACCTACGCGCTCCACACCGGTCACGGTGTCGCTTGAGAGCCAGTTGGCGGAGGTCCACGTGGAGAGCCAGAAGCCCGCAGCATAGTCAAAGCGGGCCAAACCGCTGTCAGAGGATGCCAGCAGGAGTTGGTTGCCGGAGACGGCCATGTTCGTGATGCTGTCGGAGTGCAGGGTGTTCGCGGAGCTCCATGTGGAGAGGGCGCTGGAGGTCGTGGTGTCGTAGCGGAGGACGCCAACTCCCTCAACGGCAGCGTAGACCACGCCGGCTACTTCGATCATCGACAGGGCCTGCGTGCCGCCGTCCGTGCTTGAAACGGAGGCCACGGTGGTCCACGTTGAACCGTCCCACATTACGATGCCAAGACCGTTGGCGGCGAAGACGTCGCCGTTGCTGGCCATGATGAATTGGTCCACGTTTCCATCACCGAGGGCGGGTTGGTCGGAACTGTCACTCAATGAAATGGCACGGAAGGTGCCGTCGGCCAGCAGAAGATGGAGCAAACCTCCCGCCGAGTCCATGACCATGTCGAGCACGCCACCCTCGTCGGCGAAGTCGTAGACGTCGATGGTGTGGGGGTTGTTGTTGGCATGAAGAAGCATCAGTCCATCGTTGGCTGCGAGGTAAAGGACGCCGCTGTCGGGATTGACGGCGGTGGCGCGGAGGTCAAAGTCGTAGGGCGTGAGCGATACCAACGGGTCCGCAGGGGCAAGGGCTTCGATGACCATCTGCGTGATATCAGCGTCCGATGGGAGGTCCCAACCCGCTCCGGAGTTGCTGTTGGGGTTGAGCCGGCCGCTGTAGGTGCTGCCCGTGGTGAAACCGTCGGCTACGCCCAAGGTTCCAAGGCCCCGCCAGTCGAACAGCGAGGTGCCGAGTCCGTCGATGACCAACTGTGGTTCGTGGATCGTCATCCCGTCCTGGCCGCTGGCACGGACCTCGAGGGTCACGTTGGAAAGGACGGCGCCGGGAGCGAAGGACAAGTTCCAGTCTGCGGTGGCCCGCTGACCGGTTTCGGGTACAGCGCCAAGTGCATCAAGGGTGACCCAGCCGGTGTCGTTGCTGCCTTCCAGGGGCCAGGTCACGCCGCTTGGTTCGGCGTGAGCGGAAACCACGGGCGTCGTGAGCAATGGGCCCATGGACATGAGCACCATCAGGACCACCATGGACAGGGCCCGTGGTCGCTGGCCCTGAGAGGGAGAGGCTGAATGCCCATGTTTCATGGAGGCAGGTGCATTTTCCCCTTATTTGAAAGGAAGCCCTTGCTGACTGAACAATGCTCGGTTGCTTTTACGCTTCTGTGGCCTGTTTGTGGCGTGAACATCGGGGAAATCTTTTCGTGATGTTTTGAGGTAATCTCCAGTATGGAAGATGTGTTCTGGAGTCTCGAGGACGATGAAGGGGACGCCCCCGACGCCCCGACGACCGTGCCTTCTTCCTCCCCCCACCACATCGAGCAAACCAGCGTCAGGGAATCCCCTTGACCTCCTAAGCGCTCGAGACTACTGGTTGGTGGTCAATCGAAAGGACGGTACCCTTGTCGCTTCCTCCGAGAACCAAGAGAACAGCCGATATTTCGCAAAACGGATCAAGGATTGCCTCGACACGCTTCTCTGAACGCCAGCATCCGTGTCTGCACGGCGTTGACGTGCTGAAAGTTCACCAGCACCACCTCAACTCCGCACAACAATCAACCCCCGCCTCTCCACCCTTTCGGTGGGGATAGCCTTGTCCACGAGCAAAAAAGACGAGATGTTGCGCAAGGAGGCGCTTGACTACCACGAGGCAGAGCCTCAAGGGAAAATCAAGGTCGTCCCCACCAAACCACACGCCACTGCTCACGAACTGAGTCTGGCCTACTCCCCCGGTGTGGCCTACCCGTGCCTCGAAATCGAGGAGCGACCCGAAGACGCCTACCGCTACACCTCCAAGGGCAACCTGGTGGCGGTGATTTCCAACGGCACGGCCGTTCTAGGGCTGGGCAACATTGGTGCACTTGCCAGCAAACCGGTCATGGAAGGCAAGGGGTTGCTTCTGAAGACCTTCGCCGGCATCGACGTGTTCGACATCGAGGTTGACACCGAGGACCCCGAGGAATTCATCAACACCGTCGTGAACATTTCCAAGACCTTTGGCGGCATCAACCTCGAAGACATCAAGGCGCCCGAATGCTTTGAAATCGAGCGTCGCATTTCAGAGGCCACCGACATTCCCGTCATGCACGACGACCAGCACGGCACCGCCATCATCTCCGCAGCCGCCCTGCTCAACGCTGCGGAACTTCAAGGGAAGGCGCTGGCCGACCTCAAGGTCGTCGTCATTGGCGCTGGAGCCTCGGCCATCGCCTGTGCCAACCACTACGTGGCCGTCGGCGTGTCGATGAGCAACATCACGCTGGTGGACAGCCAGGGCATCATCACCAAAGCCCGACTTGATGCCGGCGAACTCAACGAGTACAAAGCGCCCTTTGCCCAAGATCGCCCTGCCGGCGATTTGGCGGATGCGCTGAAGGGAGCCGATGTGATGCTCGGCTTGTCCCGAGGCGGCCTCGTTAGCAAGGAGATGGTGGCCAGCATGGCCGAGAAACCGATCATCTTCGCGTTGGCCAACCCCACACCAGAAATCCTTCCCGAAGAAGTGCTTGAGGTGCGCCAAGACGCCATCATCGCTACAGGGCGCTCGGACTATGCCAATCAGGTGAACAACGTGCTTGGCTTCCCTTACATCTTCCGAGGTGCGCTCGATGTTCGCGCTCGGGACATCACGCAGAACATGAAGATGGCCGCTACCAAGGCCCTCGCCGCCCTCGCCAAAGAACCGGTGCCGGACTACATCTCAGCGGCCTACGACGGCGTCGTCATGCAGTACGGTCCCGAATACATCATTCCCAAACCGTTCGACCGCAGGGTGCTGATTTGGGAGGCCGCCGCGGTGGCTCAAGCCGCCGTTGACGAGGGCATCACCGGCGTGTCGGCAGAGGAATTTGACATCAACCGATACCGGGAAGAGCTCGAGGCGCGACTGGGTGAATCCTACTCCGTCATGCGGCAGATGATCAACCAGGTCAAGGGCAAGGGCAAGCGCATCGTCTTCCCCGAAGGCGACAACGAAACGGTGCTGCGCGCAGCCGCACAACTCGTCGAACAGCGCATCTGTTCGCCCATTCTGCTCGGCCCCGTTGACCGCATCGACCGCATGGTGGAGGAACTCGGTCTGAATTTCACGTACGAAGCCTACGACCCGCGCTACGATGAGCGGCGAAAAACCGACTACGCGAACGCCTTCTTCAAGCGTCGACAGCGCAAAGGCATCACTTGGCCCGACGCCGCTCGCCTGCTCAAGAGTCGGCCGTATTTTGCGGCTCAGATGGTTCAGGCCGGTGACGCCGACGGCTTCGTCGGCGGTGTCAGTCGGAACTACGCCGACGTGCTTCGCCCGACGCTGGAACTCATCGGGAAGGCTGACGATGCGCACTGCGTGATTGGTTGCTACATGATGAACGTCAAAGGACGCACCATCTTCCTGGCTGATGCGACGGTCAACGTCTACCCTGACAGCCGAACCTTAGCCGAAATTGCCGTTCAAACCGCCAAGGTTGCACGACGATTCGGCGTGGTCCCTCGGGTGGCCATGCTGTCGTTTTCCAACTTCGGCTCAACCCGCGCACAGCGTTCCGATCGAATCGAAGAAGCGGTCATCATGGCACGAACGCTTGACCCGACACTCATGATCGACGGCCCCATGCAGAGCGATACGGCGCTCAACCCCTCGGTTCAGGAAGAATACCCGTTCATGAAACTCGTCGGTCCGGCCAACGTGCTCATCCTCCCGAACCTCGCCTCGGCCAACATCGCCTACAAGTTGCTGGAGGAACTTGGTGACGCAGAAATGACCGGACCCATCCTCGAGGGCATGGCGCATCCCGTCCAACTCGTGGCTCGCCAAGACGGTGTTCGCCACATCGTGAACATGGCCACGATTTGCACGGCCGATGCCATTCGCAAGGACAACTACTGGGAGACGCTGGTGGACGATGGTTCAACGTCGTCGTAACGCAATACGGGCCGTCGTGGTCGCCAGATGGCACCGGTGAAGAACCCGGCACAGAGCCCACCAAACAACAGGTTGACCCAGCCTTCGGTGGCATAATCACCCATGCCCCGAAGGACGGGAATGAGGAAGGACGGCACGATCCCCAGCACCGTGGTCCACATCGCTTCCGAGCGAACGTTTCGCCACATGTCGGTGTTGTCGGGCACCCGTTTGGGCGGCGTTTCCCGGACAGGGACGAGGGCCAACCGTGCGACCACACCGGGGAGGGGGCGGTCGCTGGGGACGCTGGCCACGGCGGTGATGGTGGTGTTGCGGGGATGAACGGCGATGGCTGCCGTTTGCGTGGCGGCCGGCCCCAACACCTCGTTGGGTCGAGGGCGGCCGTCCATCATCGCACCGCGGTGATTGGACGCCGGGCCATCGGCCAGCCGTTCAGTGAGCCCGGCCTCAAGCGTCAACACGGCTTGGTTTCGGGCCGCCAACCACTCGGCGTGCGTCAGGGCGCGGATGTCCCAGGTTCCTGAGAGGTCGGCTACGGCAGCCTTGAAGTCGGCCTTCTCCATCAGGGTTTGAGCCAACTCCGACAGGTCGTAGGAGGTCAATGCTTCCATGGGGGTGCTGTTGCCATCCTCGTTGTCCTCGCCCATGGCCTTGGCCACGTCGTTCCTCGTCAGCGGTTGCTCCATGGTGTAGAAGGCCGGTGTTTTGGCCTCGTAGCAGGGTCGCTGGCCGGCATAGACCCAGCCACCTTTTGTGGTCCCCATGACGGTGGTCGCTGGGTTGACCGGTTGAAAGGCGATGCCGCTGAGGGTGATGCTCACGTGCATCCCTCAGTTGAGTGTGGCTTCCATGCGCCGGTACCACGCCATGCCGTTGGCGTGGTCGGTCAATTGCTCAAATTGAGGGTAAGGCGACACCGACCGCATGTAGCCGAACGCGGCGAAATCGACAAGATCGGGCGTTGCACCGCCAAAGAACGGTTCGTCGCCGTGAGCGTCGGTGAACTCCGTCAACAAGTCATGCCAGAGTTTCTTGGGTGTTCGACCGTCGCGCTTGACGCGTTTTCGTGCGATGATGCCCCACATGATCGGGAAGCCGGCCCATGCATAGAGGCGCTTTGAGATGAAACCGAATTTTTCAATTTTTGAGATTCGAGTGGTGGTCTTGAGGGCAGAACCGAGGCTTCCGTAGAGGATGGGAACGGTGGCCTTCGACAGATGAGTGTCCACCCAGGTCATCCACTCTTCTCGGCGAGCAGCATCGCCTTGTGCAGCCATGACTCCGTTGTTGTACGTCTGGTCGATGAGCCGGAGCAGTGGCGTGGAATCTACGTGGTGTTGACCTTGTGCGTCAGTGAACACGGGAACCTTGCCCCAGTCGCCAGCAAAGGCCACGTCTTTCTTGATTTTCATGCCGTTCACGCCGACGTAGTTCACGTCGACGTCGAGGTGTTCGAGCAGGCCGCGAACCTTCCAACAAAACGGGCACGAGTAGAGCAAGTGCAGCGTAGGGGTTTGACCCATGGTGGCTGGCTGAGGACCGTCCTTCTTCAAGCCTCGTCCTCATCATCCATGCCGGGTTTCCAGCCCGCTTTCCAAAAGTTGAGGTTGTCCAACCAGCCCAACCATTCCTTATCGGTGCAGTTGAGTAAGCGAAACGCTCGACCTTCCAACCCCTCTCGGAGCGACGGCGCCATGTCGCCACGGTCCATGGCTTCCTTCCATTCCACCTGCATGTGGCGGATCAGCCGGCGAGCCTCCTCGGGCTGGTCGAAGTTCATCTCACACGCGTCCCTCAACTCGGCCAACCACGTGCGGGTGTCCTTGAGAATCGGGTCGTTGGTGTCGGTGGACGGCGTTTTCTTGCGAAACGGCCACCATCCCATGCGACCTCCTCGGTGGACTGGTTCATGGTCTTGTTCATCCTCCAACGGTTTGAAAGCCCGAGTTCCAACCTCCCGTTCATGGGCCGCTTGACCGTTCACACCCACGGCGCACCCAAAGAGAAGGCCATGAAACGTCTCATCGACATGTACGGCGAGCGTATCCAAGGTCGGGGCGTGGGGCTTGAACATCACCCTGCCAAACTGAGTGGAGCCGATTACGTGGCTCGTCTCTTGGCAAAAAAAGGGACGTTGGTGCTTCTGGACGAGGGTGGCGTGCAGGACGATTCCATCGCCTTCGCGCAGCGCTTTGAAGCATGGCAACTGTCGTCGGACAACGTCCATTTGGCCGTGGGTCCAGCCGAGGGATGGCCCGAGGACACCAACCTGAATTCCGTTCTCCGACTCTCGCTGTCCGAGATGACCTTCCCGCACGAACTGGCCGCCGTGATGCTGGTCGAGCAACTCTACCGCGCAACTGAACTTCAGCGCGGCTCGGAGTATCACAAAGCATGATAGCAGGGCGCCGCAGAGGTTTTGACGATGAGCACGATGTTTCTGGACGAATCTTCGGGCAAAGCGCTCGTGTTGCTCGTCCTCGCCGTGGTCTCGGTTTCCCTCATCGCCGGGAGCCGGCACCAACCCTTCCCTGAGATCTCAGGGCGCTTCGGCTGGGTGCTGATTTCGCTGACGGGCATGCTGGCGCTTGGCGAGACCGCGCCTCGCCCCATGTCGCTCACGCTCTTGCTCGTGGTCGTCCTTGGCTTGGGAAGCTATGGGGTGCTCGTCGGCGTTCATCACATGGTTCGTACTCGGCGGGATGTGTTCATCGCCCCGATGTCGGGGTTCGTGTTTTGCACGGGCGCTGGCGGCCTGATGGTGCTGACCTGGCCGGACTTGAACACCCTTGAACAGTGGGCGGGTTTCCTGATGCTGGTCGGGCTGGGCGGTGGTCAGACGTGGATGGTGTTTCGTGGCCTCTTGATCGGCCGGCTCCCCTTGGCATGGAGCCAAGCCGGCATGGTCGCCCTCCAACGTCGCCAACTCCACGGCCCCCACGGTGCCATCGCTTGCTTTGAGCGAGGATGGGACGCCGATGAGGAGCACCTCAACCCCATGGCCTACGTGGCCCTTCATCGAATCCATGTCTTTCTCAAGGACGAGGAGGCAGCTGAGCGCTGGCTCGAGGCGTTTGAGGACGCCGGTGGAACAGACTCGGTGGCGCCCGAATGGATTTCAGCCATTCACGATGGTTTGGTCGCGATGGGTGCATCTTCTGACTTGTTCCCTCAAGAAGACGGCACGGAAGAGGCCTGAAACTTCCTTTTTTCGGGGATTTGGGGCACAAAACAAACGAGGCCTTATATCCCTCGAGGTCGATGTATGACCATGAAGCACCTCGAACGAGCACCGGATGATTGGCCCATGGGTAACATCCTGTGGTTTGCTGTTCTCATCTGGTTTTCCTCGAGTCTGCTGTCGCAATCGGCCTACATGGCCACGCACGGGCTGCCCTACGACGCCGTCTCCATGCTCAAGTCGCTCGGGCCGGTGTACTACCTCGTCGTGCTCATGGAAATCACGCTGTGGGTGGGGCTTTTGATGATGGGCTGGGTAAAGCTCGCTCGGGCCCGACGAACGCCCCTCGCACCCACCGGGGACTTGGTGGGGGCTTGAGGCTCGGACATTCGTTTTTCGTTCAAAAACGGACATTTCTCATGGCCACCCGCCGGTGACTAAAAGAAGCGTCAAGTCAAGGAGAAGCCGTGTCTACACCCGAGGACGAACCGTTCTATTCTGGGCTACCGATGGCTCTGGAGGAACTTTCTCCCGAGGCTGACCTCCCTTACCCGCTCCCCGACGGCGCCCGCGTGGTGACCATCGAGGAAGCGCGTGCATCCCTTCCTGAGGCGCAAAACGTGCTGATGGTGCTGCAAGCGATGAGCGACGAGGCTCACGACCTCACCAATGAGTTGGAGCTCCTGCTTGAAGGCTACAGCATGACCCATCCTCACGTGCTTGAGGTGGCCGAACACCTGGGCCGCTTGGTGAATCAATGGCAAGTCAGTGTGGCTCGCCTGGAAAGCATCGGCGCCCGTATTGTGTCGATGGACCCTGGTCGACTCGAATGGTACGGCGTAGTTGACCACACGATGGCGTTGTTTTCATGGGCAGTGGGTGAAGCCGACATCGAGTGGTATTACCGGATGGAAGAGGGCTTCCCGTCCCGCAAACCCCTCATAGAGGCATGACGTGGCAGGGGTGAGGCGCACCCATGGTCAAGATCAATCGAGTCTACACCGGCGGCGGCGACGGCGGCGAATCTTCGCTTGTTGACGGTTCCCGGCGCAAAAAATCAGACGCCCGTTTCGATGTGGTCGGGGTTTGCGACGAAGTCAACAGTTGGTTGGGCATGGTGCTCGCTGAACTCGCTCGGCTTCCCGACCACGAAGACGGCGGCCAACGAACCAATGTTCACCGGGTCCAAACCGTGTTGACCGAGGCCTTGGTTCGTGTTCAAAACGAACTGTTTGATTTAGGTGCAGAACTGGCGTGCCCACCGGCCACCCTGCCCGAATACATGGTGCTGATATCTCAAGCGCAAACCGATGTGCTGATGGAAGAAATGGATGCGTGGCTGGCAACGCTGCCCGAGTTGACGAGTTTCATCCTCCCGGCTGGCTCACCCCCGGTCGCCACCATGCACCTCGCTCGAACCGTTGTGCGCAGGCTGGAGCGAGGCCTTGTTCACCTCGTTGACGAAGAGGGGGAGGGGGCCGTCCGTCCGCTGGCGCTTGTCTACGTCAACCGTCTCTCCGACTGGTTCTTTGTGATGGGACGCTGGGTCAGCATGATGCTGAACGAAGAGGAGGCCCTTTGGGTGCCGTTGGGGAAGCGACCTGCAGAGAAGGGCGTCGCTCATCGCGTTGACCAAATGCGGGCCAATGACGGTGATTTCGATTCGCTGTGATCACTGCGTCCCGTAGAGGTTCACGAACTGTTGTGCCAAACGCACGACGCTCCGAGTTTCATCGTGGGTGATCGTCTCCAATGCTTGGTCCCAGTCCAGCCAGAGGTAGCCGCGGTGTTCGTGGGAAAGCTCCACCTCCATCGTCTCGGTCTCAGCCACGTACCAGTAGACTTCCTTGCTTTTGCGCTTGCCTTTGTGGCGGAAGGTGTACTCGGTTCGTTCCTCAAATCCGTTGAGCACGGTGACATCGGCGATGCCGGTTTCCTCGGCCAATTCTCGAAGCATCGTGGCCGTGCGGTCGCTGTCGTTCTCTTCGACATGGCCTTTGGGAAGGTCCCAGTGGCCCTGCGGGTATTGCAGCAGCAGCACCGCCCCGTAGTTGACCAGCACCACGCCACACGAGGTCTCCATGTGTCGGCCTCACGGCTTCTCGTTCATGGTCATAACGGGTGTTGGCCACCCAACCTTGATGGACATGGGGCGGCGCCTTCTCGCCATGGGCATCGTTCCACTGCGACGTGAAGAGGTGCCCCACTACACCCGTATCTTGGCCGATTCAGACATGGACGGGCTGTTTGGTGCGGCCGTGCTGAAGGCCTTTCGACCCGATGCCACCGTGATGTTTTCTCATGCTGCTGCCCTGCGGGGTGGCTTGAACGACGGGGACATTGACCGCAACACGGTGCTGGTGGACCTCCCGTTTCATCCAGCCTGTGGCTGGTACGTCGACCACCACCTGACCAATCGTCCCGATGAACAGGAAGCCTCCTCGTTCGCCGCCGACGGTGGAACACAGCACTGGGAAGCCACGCCGTCCGCCGCTCGTCTCGCTTACGAATTGCTGGTGGACATCACCGACATGGAACACTTGACGCCGATGATGCCGGTGGTTGATGCCCTGGATTCCGGGGGCATCAGCAAGGAGGCCTTTCTCGAAGACGGCCCCCTCTTGCAACTCTCCCGAACGTGCACGTCCCGGGACCCGGTTTACATGGAGCACCTGGTTGAGTTGCTGGCTGGTGGCGCTGATTTCGAGGCGCTTATGGCCGACCCTACGGTGAAGGAACGATGTCAGCAAGCCAAGGAGGAGCGAACCGCGGTTCAGCACCACGTGGAGGCGAACACGACGGTGGTCAATCGTCTGGCCGTTTGCCGAATGGACGAATCGGGGTTCCGTAGCAACGGCTACCTCGTTACCGCATGGGCGGGTGACCGAGCTGATGCTTGTTGCATCGTTCACGGCTTCGCAGACGGCGATCTCAATGCGCCCGACCGCCCGCCGCTCTCTGCGAGCTTCTACGCCAATTCCTTCCTCCCAAACGGTCAGGGCCGCTACGATTTGTCACGAATGGCCACGGCGCTCGACCCAACCGGTGGCGGCCACGCGAATGCGTGTGGCTGTCGAATCCAGCCGCCGGGTTTGGAGGCCAACATGGCGCACTGGCTTGACATGTGGGCCAAGCGAGACACGGTTCTGAGGATTTGATTCAGAATTTGCGGGTCATCGTGATGTTGGTGGAGTTTTCGATGTCGATCTCCTCGTCCACCTCTTCGACGGCCTCGGCGGCCTCAACAGGGGCTTCCTTGAGGCGCTTGACGGTGGCCTTGAGGACCTCGAATTCAATCTCAAGGTCTTCCAGAGCGTCCCGGGTTTCCTCGATGTGCTTCTCAACGCGAGCCAACACCTTGTTGACTTTCTTGAGGGTACGGTTCTGCCGTGCCATGGTGGCCGGTTCCGCTGTCCTGTTTTGAAGGTTCTCCACAGGAAAAGGGGGTCACTCTTGCTCGAGTTTGCCGCTTGAATCGACGCCTACCGTGGCCGCGAGGGGCGTATCAGCGGCGCCACTCGCTGCTCCTTCGTGGACGCCAGCGGGCACAGGTTCATGCCCTTGCAAGAACGCCGGTGCCCACCAGTTCCACTTGCCCATCAGGCGCATGGTGGCCGGCACCACCAGGGCGCGAACCAGCGTGGCATCAATGAAAATCGCCAGAGCGAGTCCCAAACCAATCTGCTTCAGAATGATGACCGAGGAGAGGCCGAAGGCGCTGAACACCACGACCATGATGGCGGCCGCTCCGGTGATGAGGCCACCCGTCTTTTGCAGACCGTTGGCCACGGCAAGGGTGTTGTCACCGGTTCGCTCCCACTCTTCGTGAATGCGAGAAAGCATCAGCACCTCGTAGTCCATGGATAATCCAAACACGATGCAGAACATGATGACAGGGTTGCCCGAATCGATGGGTTGGGCGGTGAAGTTGAGCAGGTCGGCACCGTAGCCCCATTGGAACACCCACACCAGCATACCAAAGGACGCCGAGATGGACAAGATGTTCATGGCGATGGCCTTGATGGGGATGACCACGGAACGAACTTGCAGGAAGATGAGGAAGGTGGTGGCGATGAGAATGAAGCCCAACGCTCGAGGCAGGTTATCGGCGATGGCTTCGAGGTTGTCAGCGTTGTACGCAGCAAATCCGGCGATGAGCATGCGGTCGTTTTCACCGATCATTTCGTTGAGGAACACGTTGCGTTCATCGCGAAGTTCTTCCACCACCTTGCGGGAATCAACGCTGGTTTGGTCGCCCACGAGTTGAACCGACATCATCGTGGCGTTGTCGCCTACAAAGGCTGCACGAAGGCTTTCTCGGACCGCCACCTGTTCGGGTGGCAGGAATTCATCGGGAGTGCTCCAGAAGCCAATGACGTCGTCGGCCGTCATGTTTGGAGCAGGCAGGCCGACACCGATGCCGCCCGAAACGCGTTCGTCCGCAAGCAATTCAGTCAGGTAGGCGTGTTGCGCCCGCAGGTTGGTCTCGTTGAGCGGGTCAACGCCGTCCGTGTCGATGACGAGGAAGATGGAGTTGGCCGCCTGGTCGGGCCATTGCTCGTCGATGAGCTCCATGCCTTGGCGAGACTCGTCATCGGGCGGGAGGGCCTGCCACGACGAGAGGGAAAATTCGGCATAGGCGAAGGGAAGACCGGCGCCGATGAGGAGGATGAGCGTAGGGATGAGGACGGTCCACGGCCGGTCCATGACCCGCTTGGCGATGCGGGCCCACGTCCCGTCGTCCCTGGCCGACATGTCGATGGCAAAGGGGATCTTGACCTTGTTCACCCGTGGGCCGAGCCAAGCCAGCACGGCGGGCAGCACGATCGTCGAATAGACCATGGCGATGGTGACCGCAATCGTTCCGCCAATGCCCAACGAAGGCAGGGAGGTGTTCGTGAAGAAGAGCATACCCATCAAGCCGATAGCGACGGTGATGCCCGAGTAAAACACGGCCTTGCCCGCCGTGGCACAACTCATGGCCGTGGCCGTGCGGATATCGTGGCCCCGCTCGAGTTCCTCTCGGAATCGGTTGACGAGGAAGAGGGAATAGTCGATGGAGACGTCGATGCCGATGAGCGAGATGATGTTGGTCGCGTACACTGTCACATCGGTCACGTTGGACAACCAGACCGTCATGCCGATGGCGGCAGCTACGGTGCCAACACCCACGCCGACAGGGAGCAATGCAGCGACGAGGGAGCCGAACACGATGCCGAGAATGAGGATGGAGAGGGGGCCGGAGACCAACTCTGCTTTGATGAGGTCGTTTTTGATACGGTCATCAAAGGTCCAGTCAACGGCGATGCCGTCGGTCATCCAATCCTCAAAATCACCGTCCAAATTCACGGTGTCATGGAGGTCGTTGATGATGGATTTCGCTTCCTTCCTGTCGGTGGCAAAGGTGACCTTGTTGATGGCGTAGGTGCCGGTTTCATCGGTGGCGACCACGTCGTCCCGGTCCACGTCGTTGACCTCCCACGAGTACTCGATGCTCACCTTCGCATGAGCTTCAAAATCGGCCAGTGCCGCCATCACGGCGTCTTGCCATGCCTCGCTCGTATCGTTGAGCGAGGGGTGATACACCAGGTATCGGAAGGACTGACCGCCCTCGTCGTTGTCCGTGGCGAAGCGTTCGGAGATGAGGCGGCCGGCGTTCACCGATTCAACATCGTCCTCGCCGAACCCTTCAGCCCAGTCAGCCCCCATGGTGAAGAGGCCCGTCATGAGCACACACGACACGAGACCCAGCGCCATCATGGCCTTGCGTTGGTCGTAGACGAACAGACCGAGCTTGTAGAAGGCCCTGTTCTTGAGCATCTCCGGGTCGGTGGCGCCTTCCATGCACCCGGCGAAAAAAATGGGGTATTTGAATCGGCGTCTCGGGACCTCCACGCACGGTGCGGCTTGGGGGGGGGGCGTGATCTCCTACGTGGCCATCAAGTTGGGCATGGGCAAGGCCGATGAGCCAGGCCCCATCATGTACGGTATCGCCGTCTTCATGCTGATGTTCTACCTTGGTCCAGGCGACCAGTCGACCTTCGGCTGGTTGTTCAGCACCGTTTTCTGAGCACCGAAGGGTGCCTGAAGCACATGGCGTGAGGTTTGGGCTGGCCGGAGGCTGGCTCACATCAACACGTCAAAGGTGTAGATGAAGCCCAAGAAGGCGTGAATGAACACCATGTAGATGATCAAGTCAGCGGCTCGACCGTGCTTGAGTTTCGCCGTGGTGAACGATTCGCCGGCTTGTCGCTGGTTGCGGGCTTGTCGGCCGAGTCGGGTCATGAACACCATCAGACCGAACCCGACAGGGCCCATGAAGCCGTGGAGCGAGCCGGGGACGAGCGCTGCGAGCACGTCTTCACCCTCGTACCATCCGGTGAAGGCTCGGGCAGCAAAGGCGACGAGAATGACCAGTCCGGTGCCCCACAACAGGCGCTCGCCGTTGGTTTCGTGGCGAGCGAGGTGCAGGGCTCGTTCCTCGCCTTTGAGTTCGTAGGACTTCTTTCGCCATGCGTATTGCCACCACATCCAGACCACCAAGGCGCTCGCCAAGAGCGGGTGGAGCAGGAGGGCAACCGTGGTGATGGGGTCCATGCAATCTCATCTCCGGGAGGCGGCATTGGTTCAAGGAAGTATGCTTTCCTTTACCAAAACGAGCAAAGATGCCCATCGGTGGGTTGAAAGGGCACCCGTCGTGGCAGGAAACGAGGGGATGAAAGGTTGGACGAATCGTACATGGAAACCTGCCTCAAGGCAGCGTTTTCAAAACCCAAGTCGGGTGCTGTACGTGTCTCCATCATGAATCGAGAATCCGCTTGGAAGATGCTCGATAAGCCCCTTCGCGCCCATTTGGTCATCGCTGCCCACGAGCAGGAACCTCCCGCTTCGGACGACGATGACGACCCATCACCTCGGCGACCCGCTATGAACCGACCCCGGGGCCGCATGCGCCGGTCGGGGCGCGCCACCGGACCCGCCCACATGTCATGGCTTCACACGCCACAGCAAGTGATGGACGAATCGCCCTACACAACGGCGTATCAACTCGCCACGATGCTCGTTCACAAACAGATGGACGCTGACAACTGGGATGAAGCGTGGAACGCTCACGAAAACCTGCTGCGGGAAACCTGCATGGTCGAAGGCGTTCACCCTGTGTGGCACAGCATCGGCGAGAAAACCCCGCTCTTGGGTCAGTTCCTCGCCTTCCCGAAAGCCAAAGCCACCAAGGCCAAGGCCGCCACGAAGATGAGCACGGATTTCTTTTGGGTTGACCCGCGCAACAAAGACGAGGTCATGACCGTGCTCAAATTGGCTGGTGCCGGTGTCAACGACCCCGACATCAAGGTGGCGTTGCAAAAGGCCACCAACCAGATCTCCGGCGGTCGAAAACTCGACCTCGACCCACCGCTAGACGACCTGCCCGACGCCATGGCCTTCATCACCGTCCTGCTGGCCCTCCACGGTGGATACGAGGTTCCTGCTGCCGCATGGAAGACGGCCAAGAAGGCCGACAAGGACCTTGCAGAAGCACTTGACACCTTCCAACAGCTCGTGGACGGGACGGTGGACGATTGGAACACTGTGATGGCGCTCAGTCGCGAGGATTCATTGACGGAGGCCTGCCGAACGCTCGCTTGGCAACACGCACCGAGTGAAGCCGAGGCCTGCACGGCTGAACAACTTGAGAACGGGCTCAACCTGCTCGAGGCGGCCAACATTCACGAAGGGCGAGACCGTTTGACGTGGTGGCGCCTGAACGCCTTGTTGCGAGAGGGGAAGAAAGACCAGGCGATGGATGTCCTTGACGAGCGCCGTCTTGATGCTTCGTCCGACGTGACGGACCTGCTCCCCCTCGTGGTGTCGCTGGGCAACGAGCGAGCCAACGAATGGCTGATGCGCTTCCTTGACGATGTTGACGACCAAGCCTTGTTCCACGTGCTTCAAACCGAGGCGTTGGACCATGCGCTTCGTCTCAAAGCGGCCCAACGCTTGTGCGATGAGCAGGGTCCCATGTGGGAGGAAGGCCGGGCGACGGCGCTTGTGCTCCTGCTCGAAGCCCTGGACGTTCACCGTTTAGCGACCGTGTTTGCCTCCGACGGCATGCTGCCATTGACCCACCCTTACATCGCGCTGCTCGTCAGCCACTTGGCGCCTGCCACCGTTGATGCTTCCCTGCGCGATTCCATCTTCGAATCTCGAACTCAAGCCCTGCAGTCCATCCACGGGGCCGAGCTTCCCGAGGTTTTGTCGCCGCTTGCCGAGCACTTGTTGCTGTTGATGGAGGGCATTTACAAGGACACGCCCGAGGTGGGGAAGAAACTCAACGCAGCCGCTCTCAAGGCGTTCTCTCCCATCAGCCGAGCCTTGGCCGGTGATGGTGTGGTCAGTGCAACCCACATTCGCAACATGGGCAGCAGTCTCGACGATCTTGACTTGACCCTCATTGAACGTCGTCTGTTTGAGGTGATGCTGCTCACGCTCACGATGAACGGGCATCTGCAAGCCTACAACATCGGGATGGCCAAGTCGGATGATGCCGAAGAACTTGACGAGCTGCTGACGAATGCAGCGCTCCCGCTGCGTCTCATTCAGTCCTACTCCGTGCTCATGGTGGAGCACGACCTCGGCCTTGCCAACCTGGTATCGTGGTACCAAAAGAACGACCCGCTCTCCCCTTGGGCCCCCCTCGCTCGTGCGGCGTTGTTCGCAGCGAACGGGGATGAGTTGAACTCCGCCCGGGAATACTCACGGGCGGCGGAACTCTTCACCAAGCTGCGTAAAGCAAACTCTCCGACAGAGGAGGCTGAAGGCACCGACGACAACGATTTCGCTCTGGCCCTTCCCCTGACCCTGTATCGAAAGTCATTGATTCACTACGCTCATGCCACCTCGTGGGCGGAGGCCGTGGACCTGCTGGAGCGCGTCCCCGCCCTCAAGACCGCCATCACGGAGCGATTCAAACTCTACCTCCGTGTGTGCCACCTTGCAGGTTCGGACACCGACGGGGCTGCACGCTTGATTCGTCAACACGTCCAGCGACG
>MDTD01042548.1_pt1 | contig 17393 bp, 15 predicted proteins | sample 811221 | NCBI WGS metagenome assembly MDTD01 (sample SAMN05326646, study PRJNA326480) | marine metagenome | isolation source: seawater | place: Pacific Ocean: South West | collected 2011 | reverse complement strand
CCGCCAGCGTACGTTCTGAGCCATGATCAAACTCTTAAGTTTAAAAACGGCGCACACTAGCTTCCATATAAATCTAAGAATAAATTTACATGTGTTTGAAGTGTGTACGACAAATTTTGGTAACCTTAACCGTCCACACTTCTCTTCTTAAAATATTAACGTATTAAATAGCTAATCGCGCTAAAAAGCGCGATAAATATAACTTTTTTAAGTTAAGTGGAACGCTTATATTCTAAAAAATATATAAATCAAGCTATTAGATATAAAAAAATATGTTAAAAAACCCTTAATACACAACGTTTTTTTAATGATAAAAGTTATTCTTAAAAGTCAAATTTATCAGAAGTTTAGAGAGTTCCGCTCTTTCGTACTGTTATTATTGTTATTAACACTAACAGTAATAACAATTAGCACATACGATAGATTTAAGTCTGAGCAATTAAATAATTTAGAAAATATAGTACAAAATTTATATTTACAAAAAACACTGGAATCAATTTCAAATTCTTTAAATCCTAGGTTTGAAAAAATTAACTATATAATTAAATCCGGTCAAAGTTTTGAAGCAATACTTAATGAATTAAATATTGATAAACAAGAGAGAAAAAAAATAATTGATTTTATAATTAACAATAAAATAAAGTTTAATATTTATGAAAATCAAAAAATTATTCTAGATATAGACAACCTAGAAGGAAAAAAGATTAGAAAAATAACAATTCCAATTAACAAAAAAAAGGATTTAATTCTTTCATATAATCAAAGTAATTCTCTCGAATTCAAAGAAATTACTAAAGAGCTAAGAATTGCAAATATTTACAGAGAAAATTTTATTTCAAATAGCTTATATAAAGCTGCTATAGATAAAAAAATAGATCCAAATATTATAGTTCAATTTGCGCAAATTTATGGTTTTCAAGTTGACTTCCAGAGAGATATTAGAAAAAATGATAGCTTTCAAATTGTCTATGAAGAATATAAAAATGAAGATAATAAGACTGTAGATTTTGGAAATATTTTATACGCTAACTTAATATTACAAGGTAAAGCTTTAGAACTTTTTTATTTTAATTCAGAAAAAGATAAGATAAATGATCATTTCGAACCTAATGGTCAAAGTATAAAAAAAACTTTAATGAAAACCCCTATAAACGGAGCAAGGTTGTCATCGAGCTATGGGATGCGTAAACATCCGATACTTGGATATAATAAAATGCATCAAGGAACAGATTTTGCTGCTCCAATGGGTACTCCGATAATGGCGTCTGGGTCAGGTGTTATATTTAAAGCTGGCTGGTGTGGTGGTGGTGGAAATTGTGTTAAAATAAAACACAATAGTACTTATAGTACAGTTTATGCTCACATGTCTAAATTTGCCAGAGGTATTAAAAAAGGAATAAGAGTTTCACAAGGTCAAATTATCGGATATGTTGGATCAACTGGAATGTCAACTGGTCCACATTTGCACTATGAAGTAATTAAAAATGGAAAAAAAGTTAATTCTCAAACACTAAAACTTCCATCAGGGAAAAAGTTAAAGGGTAAAAACAGAGAAGATTTTGAGTTAGCCAAAATTAAAATAAATGTACTTAAATCAGAATTAATTAATGCCTCAAACTAATTTTCTTCAGCTTGAATTGGATCTTTGTCTTTCTTAGAGGAATCTGCGCCGCTTATTTTACTGATATTAGTATCATTTAAATTATCTGTAGATCCGTTTTTATTATTTGAAGAATTTGAATGATTTTCTGAAAGTCTAACAAAATGTTCAGCGTGTTGCATGTAATTTTCATATAGAATTTTATCCCCAATAGACAAGGCTTCTCGTGCAAGGTCCGAGTATTTTTGAATTAATTTAGAGGAGTTGATATTATGTCTATGGAAATTTTTCTTTTTAAAATCTGATACATTGCCTAAACTAGAATTAAAATTTTGATCATTAGAGTTTATTTTTAAGCCTCTTTCGAAGGAATTACTCCTAAATCTTCTTCTGTTATTTTTAAAATTTCTCATTAATTAATTTTCTTTGCAATAATGCATCTTTTAATGTTTTGAAAATCTTTCACTACTTTTAAAATGTAATACCCGTTGTCTCTTAGTAAATTAAATACTTTATAGTGTTGACCTAAACCCATTTCTATTGCCAATAAACCATTGTATTTTAAAATTTTGTTACTTTTTTTTATTACTTTACCGATAATTTTTAAACCGTCTATACCACCATAAAGAGCTTCTATGGGCTCGTAACCTTTAACTTCCAAACCAAGATTATTATATTCTATTCTATTTATATATGGTGGATTAGATACAATTAAATCATATTTACTACTATTAAAATTGTCAATATCAGTTTTTATAAACTTAATTCTATTCCAAACCTGTTGTATTTTTGCATTAGTTTTAGCTATTTTAAGGGCAAATTTTGATATATCTAACCCGTCTCCCTTCCATTTTTTTTTTTCTTTTAATAAAGATATCAAAATGCATCCGGACCCAATGCCAATGTCTAAAATTCTTAAATCTTCTGAATACTTATATATTCTTAAAATCTCCTCAACTAATAATTCAGTTTCGAATCTTGGTGTTAAAACATTATTATTAATCATAAATTCATATTTCCAAAAAAATTTATTACTAGTTATATTTGATATGGGCTCATTATTTTTTCTTCTATTTATTAAATTCAGATAATTCTTGATTTGGTTATAGCTAAGTTTATCCTCTAAATTTAATAATATATTTTCCCTGCTTTTTTTTAAAGAGATACATAATAATAACTCAGCATCATAATCAGCATTAAATATCGCATTGTCACTTAAAATTGATGTCCCTTTTTTTATTATTTCTCTATAATTCATTTTTTCAAATTTTCTAAAAGCTCTTCTTGAGCTTGAAGATTCAGATTCTCAACAAATTCGTCAAAAATTTCTCCTTGCATGAATTCATCTAATTTGTGTAATGTAAGATTAATTCTATGATCAGTCACTCTTCCTTGTGGAAAATTGTATGTCCTAATCCTTTCAGATCTATCTCCAGATCCAATTTTGCTTTTTCTATCTTTCGATCTTTGATCATCTATTTTTTTTCTTTCGAATTCATATAATCTTGAACGTAAAATTTTTAAAGCTTTTTCTCTATTTCTAATTTGTGATTTTTCATCTTGTTGACTAACAACAATTCCGGTTGGTAAATGTGTAACTCTTACGGCGCTGTCAGTTGTATTTACACTTTGCCCCCCTGGACCGCTACTTCTAAAAACGTCAATTCTTAAATCTTTATCTTCAATTTTTAAATCAACCTCTTCTACCTCCGGAAGGACGGCTACTGTTGCTGCTGATGTATGAACTCTTCCTTGAGTTTCTGTATCTGGTACACGTTGAACTCTATGCACACCACTTTCATATTTAAGTAATGAATAGATATTTTTACCTTTTATAGACGCTATTACTTCCTTTAAACCGCCAGCATCACTTTTTGAAATGTTAATTATTTCTAAAGACCAATTTTTTTTATGACAAACTTTTTCGTACATTTTAAAAAGGTCAGATGCAAATAGACTCGCCTCAAGACCTCCTGTACCTGCACGAATTTCTAAAATCGCATTTTTTGTATCAGCTTCATCTTTAGGTAATAAAAATAATTTTAATTTAATCTCATTTTCCTGATGTTCTTTAACTAATTCACTTAATTCAATTTTTGCCATATCCTTCATTTCTTCATCACTTTCAGCATCTGATATAATTTTTTCTAAATCTTTTTTACTGTGTTCAAAATTAGAATACTTTATTGCATATTTAATTATTTCATTTAGGTTTGAATATTCTTTAGATTTTTGAGCAAATAATTTGCTATCCAAATTTGAACTTGATAGTTCTATTTCCAAATCAGCATGTTTTTTTATTATTTCTGAAACTTTTTGAGAGGGAATTGACATTACTATTTACTTAATCTGAGAATTTTTTTGTATCTCAATATCTTTTTCTTCTACTAATGAAACTATCCTGTCAATCATTTCATTTGTTTTAATTTTATTTATTTGGCTTCCATTAATATATAGCATGTGATTATTATTGCCCCCTCCAGTAATTCCCAGATCAGTTAAAGATGCTTCGCCTGGTCCGTTCACGACACAACCTATTATTGACAAAGTTATTGGGGATTTTATATGCGAGAGTTTGTTTTCTAATAATTTAACTGTTTCAATTACGTTAAATCCTTGTCTAGCACAAGATGGGCAAGATATGATTTTGATACCTCTTTTTCTTAAATTTAAAGACTTAAGTATTTCGTTTCCTATTTTTACCTCTTTTACAGGATCATCCGATAAAGAAACCCTTAAAGTATCCCCAATTCCTTCTAATAATAAAGTTCCTAAACCAATTGAAGATTTGATACTGCCTGGAATAAAACTTCCTGCTTCTGTGATCCCTAGATGAAGTGGATAATCAGCTTTTTCTGATAACTGTCGGTAAGCCCACAAAGACAAGAAAACATCTGACGATTTAACGCTAACTTTTAAATTAAAAAAATCTAAATCCTCTAGAATTTTTATATTTCTTATTGCGCTATCAACTAATGCCTCTGGACAAGGTTCCCTGTATTTTTCTAAAATATCTTTTTCTAAAGATCCAGCATTAACGCCTACTCTTATTGAGCAACCGTTATTTTTAGCTGCATTAACAACCTCTTTAACTTTTTTTTTGTCTCCAATATTCCCAGGATTTATCCTTAGGCATGAAGCACCATTTTCAGCTGCTTCTAATGCTCTTTTAAAATGAAAATGTATATCGGCAACAACTGGTATACTGGCGTGCTTTGAAATTTCTTTTAATGCTTTGGTAGAGCCTTCATCAGGACAGGAAACTCTTACAATATCAGCTCCCTCTTCTGCAATATTATTTATTTGATCAATAGTAGATTTAACATCTGTTGTTTTGGTATTAGTCATTGACTGTACTGCGATAGGATTATCGCCACCAATTTTTACACTACCGACAGAAATTTCTCTCGTTTTTCTTCTTTTAATATTTCTAAATGGTCTAATACTCATTAGTCTGAACTTAGATGTCTAGTTTAAATTCTTTATGAAGGACATCAACTGCTTTTTTTAAATTTTTTCTATCTATTAAAACTGATATTTTGATTTCAGATGTTGAAATTACTAATATATTAATGTTTTTCCTTGCTAAAGCATTAAACATTCTAAAGGTAACACCAGGCGTCGTAATCATACCAACTCCAACTATTGATACTTTAGAAACTTTCTCATCTATCATAACATTATCAAATTTAATCTTTTTATTTTTTCTTATTAGTTTTTTAGTTTTTAACAGATCCTCATTTTTAATTGTAAATGTTAAATCTGTTTCTTTTTTTTTTGACGATATATTTTGTACAACCATATCCACATTTATAGAATTCTTGAATAGAGGCTCAAATATAGTTGCTGCTACACCAGGTCTATCTTTTACCCCAACTAGAGTAATTTTTGCATCATTTTTAGTAAAAGAGACACCTCTAATTATATTTTTAGAAGATACATTTTTTCTCTTAGTAATTATAGAACCAGGTAATTTTTTAAAAGATGATTTTACTTCTATATCTACTCTGTTAAGTCTTGCATCTTGTATAGAGTGCGGTTGCATAACTTTGGCTCCCAATGATGCCATTTCTAACATCTCTTCATAAGAAATTTTTTGTATTTTTTTTGCTTTTGGAACTACTTTCGGATCTGTGGTATAGACACCATCTACATCAGTATAAATTATACATTTTTCAGCTTTAAAAAATTTTGCAAGCATTATAGCGCTAGCATCTGATCCACCTCTCCCAATTGTTGTTACTCTATTATCAGAGTTAATTCCTTGAAAACCTGCTATAACAGGAGTCCCGCCATTTTTTAAAAACTTTAATATATTTTTTTTATTTATATTAACTATTCTCGAATGTGAATATTTTCCATGAGTAAGTATAGGTATTTGCCACCCAAGCCATGATCTTGATGAATATCCCTGATCATTTAATCTCCCAGCTATTAATGCACAAGCTATTTGTTCACCAGTAGCCAATATAGAATCATATTCCGCTGGTGAAAAATTATCAGAAATCTGTTTGGTCAAATTAACTAGTTTATTTGTCTCACCTTTCATCGCAGACGAAACCATAATTACTTTATAGTTCCTTTTTAAATAACTTATTGTAATTTTGACAACGTTTTTAATTCTTTGAATTGAGCCAACAGAAGTTCCTCCAAATTTTAATACTACAATTTTCATTGTTATTTCCTATATTATCTTTAAAAAAATTATTAATTTAAAAATAAAATTTATGGCTAATAACACAATAAATAAAGAAGAAATAGAAAAATTTAGCAATTTAGCAGACGAATGGTGGGATCCTGAAGGTAATTTTAAGCCATTACATAAATTTAATCCTATTAGAATTGAATACATTAAAAATTATTTAATTAAAGAGTTTAAGATAAAAAATAAAAATAAACCTTTTTTAAATTTAGAAATATTAGATATAGGATGTGGAGGTGGTTTGTTGACAGAACCTATGTGTAGACTTGGTGGTAAATTAACTGGAATAGACGCGTCGAAAAAAAATATAACTATAGCGAAAATTCATGCAAAAAAAAATAATTTAAAAATAAATTATTTCTGCTGTTCCCCAGAAAATTTTGAACAAAAAAAAAAATTTGATGTAATATTAAATATGGAAATAGTTGAACACGTTGAAGATTTAAATTTTTTTATAAAATCAAGCGCTTCATTATTGAAAAAAAATGGAATAATGTTTGTTGCTACACTGAATAAGACACTCAAATCTTATCTTTTTGCAATAATAGGAGCTGAATATGTATTAAATTGGTTACCAGTCGGAACACATGACTGGTTTAAATTTGTAGAACCAATTAAATTAGAAACAATTTGTAAAAAAAATAAATTATCTCTTTCAAATATTAAAGGTTTAAAATATAATATTTTATTAGATAGCTGGGAAATAAACAGTAATACTGACGTTAACTACATTAGTATATTTAAAAAAATTTAGTTTTCCCTATCTTCAACCCATGGAATGATAGCTGTATCAATACCTTCTTCGCTTAATTCCTTGATGTCTTTTTTTGATGCATTACCATAAATTCCTTTTTTAAATTTTTTATTTTCATAGTGAATTGATCTAGCCTCGTAAGAAAAATTTTCACCAACATACTCAAAGTTATTTCTTATATAATTTTGAAATTCTTTTATTTTTGATTTTACTTCATTAATTTTTTTTGAAGTTTTTTTATGCTTAATTGTTGATTTTGATGATATTCTTGGCGACATTATAGATTTATCTATATTTAAAGAATCACATTTATTACAATTAATTAGTTTTATTTTTTTTAATTTTTCAAATTCTTTGGACGATGCAAACCAGCTATCAAAGATATTTTCACAAGTATTACATTTTAATTGATATTTTATCATCTACTCTCAAGTAGTATTAAATTTATATTTTTCAATGAGTTATGATCTATAGTCAGCATTAATTTCTATATATTTTTTTGTAAGATCCATTGTATACACTTCAAACTCTTTTTTGCCACTACCTAATTGAATATTAATTTTAATCTCTCCAGATTTCATATATTCAGCTACATTGCTTTCATTATAATTTTGAGAAAGTTTTCCATTTTCTACTATTTTAAATGGTCCAATATTTAAATTTAATTTATTTAAATTTAATTTTACTTTTGTCTTGCCTATTGCCATTATTATTCTACCCCAATTAGGATCCTCTCCAGCGATTGCAGTTTTTACTAGTGGTGAGTTTGCAATTGAAAAACATACTTTTTTTGCATCGTTTTCATTTTTACATTTTTCTGTTTTAATAATTATAAATTTAGAGGCACCCTCGCCATCTGCAGCTACACTTTTGGCTAAATTTTTTAAGACTAAATTTAAGGATTTATCGAAATCAACCAAAGATTTATCTTTGTATGATTTTATTTCTTTATTTTTAGCGTATCCCGTCGAAAATATGCTTACCATATCATTTGTGCTAGTATCTCCATCACAACTAATTGCATTGAAAGTGTTTTGTATATTTTTTTTTAGCAATTTTTTTAATATATTTGAACTAATTTTCGCATCAGTAAAAACAAAGCCTAAGGTAGTAGCCATATCTGGATGTATCATTCCAGATCCCTTTGCAACCCCATAAATTTTCACAGGAGTTCCTGATATTTTACATTCTTCCATGGAAAGTTTTGGCTTAGTATCGGTAGTTAAAATACCCATTGCTGCCTTAATCCAAATATACTTATTTTGTATATATTTAATTTTGTCAACTAAGTTTGGTAAAGCAAATTTAATTTTATCTTCTGGAAATGTTTCTCCAATCGTTCCTGTTGAAGCAAATAAAATATTTTTATTTTTTATTTTTTTTGGTTCTTCTTCATCATTAATTTGTTTTTTTGTTAATAATTCCGATAGTAAAGTTGCGATATTATTTATGGATTTGTAGCCTTCTTTTCCTGTAAATGCATTTGCGTTCTTTGTATTTATTAGAAGTGCATTTACTTTATCTTTTGTATTAATTAAATTCCATTTTATATTTTCAGATCTAATATTTGACTGAGTATACACGCTTGCATAACTTGCTCCTTTTCTGAAGTAAAAAATTACAAGTTCATCTCGTTTTTTTTCATTTGAATATAAATCTGCTGATACTGCTGAAATTCCAACTCCATCTAAATGTTCTAGATCCTGGTAAAAACCAATAGAATTTGACCTTATTTGATAATTTTCTTTTTTAAAAAGCATATGTTTAAAAAATTAATAATATGATTATATAAGATTTGTTTAAATAACAAATAAATCATATGAAAAATCCATTCAGTCTATTCTCTAAAATATTCAAATCTTCTAATCAAAAAGAATTAGATAAACTATCAAAATTTGTCGAAGAAATAAACAAATTAGAAGATAAAATAAGCAAATTAGACGATGGAGACTTTCCAAAAAAAACCCAGGAGTTAAAAAACAAATTAATCAATGGTACTAATAAAGTTGATTTACTACCGGAAGCATATGCGCTTGTAAGAGAAGCGTCAAAACGAATTAATAATGAGAGACATTTTGATGTTCAGTTAATAGGTGGAATCGTTTTAAATCAAAACAAAATTGCTGAAATGAAAACTGGTGAGGGAAAGACTCTTACAATTGCACTTGCTGCCTATTTGAATTCGCTAGATGGTAATGGAGTTCATATTGTAACGGTAAATGACTATCTTGCTAAAAGAGATGCCGAAAATATGGGAAAAATATATAATTTTTTAGGTATTAACTGTGGATACATTAATTCAGCTCAAAGCGATGAGGAAAGACGAAAAAATTATCTTTGTGATATTACCTACGCAACTAATAGTGAGTTAGGATTTGATTATCTTCGTGATAATATGAAATATTCTCAAGAGGAAATGGTTCAGAGAGGTCACAATTATGCAATTGTTGACGAAATTGATTCTTGTTTAATTGATGAAGCAAGAGTTCCTCTAATAATCTCCGGACAAGCAGAAGATAAAACTGATCAATATATAGTTGTTAATAAACTAGTAAAAAAATTGAATAATGAAGATTTTGATATAGACGAAAAAAATAGAAGTGTTCTATTAACAAACCAAGGTATTGATAATATTGAAAGGATTTTTTCAGATATTGGTATTTTAAAAAATAACAATTTTTATGATCCAGAAAACCTATCACTAGTTCATTTAGTGAATCAATCTTTGAGAGCAAATTATATTTTTAGTAATGGAAAAGATTATATTGTAAAAAATAATGAGATTGTAATTATTGATGAGCAAACTGGAAGACAAATGCCTGGTAGACGGTTTGGTGATGGTTTGCATCAAAGCTTAGAGGCAAAAGAGAATTTGTCTATTCAGTTTGAAAATCAAACTTTAGCCTCGATTACTTATCAAAATTATTTTAAATTATATAAAAATATTTGTGGTTGTACGGGAACAGCTATTACAGAAGCTCAAGAATTCTATGAAATCTACAATTTAAATATTTTATCAATCCCAACAAATAAATTAATGATAAGAAAAGATCTTAATGACCAGATTTATAGAACTGAAGCAGAAAAAGACACTGCCATAGTAAAATTAGTAAGTGAAAAAAATAATCTAGGCCAGCCAATTTTAATTTTTACGAGTAGTATTAATAAATCTGAACATTACTCTAAATTATTTAATGAAAAAGAAATAAATCATGTTGTTCTAAATGCAAAAAATCACGATAAGGAAGCCGAAATTATTGCAGATGCCGGCTCTAAAAAATCTGTAATAATCACAACTAGTATATCTGGTAGAGGTGTTGATATAAAGCTTGGTGGTAAAGAAGCTGATAATTCATCTAGAGATGAAATAAAAAAATTAGGTGGTTTATGTGTTGTAGGAACAGAAAGAATGGAAAGTAGAAGGGTTGATAATCAAGCCCGTGGAAGATCTGGAAGACAGGGAGACGAGGGCAATTCTATTTTTTTTGTAAGCCTTGAAGATGATTTAATGAGAATTTTTGGTTCAGAGTCTATGAATAATATACTAAAAAAACTTGGCCTTAAAGATGGAGAAAGTATTGACCATCCGTGGATTAATAAAGCTCTTGAAAGAGCCCAACAAAAAGTAGAGGCAAGAAATTTTGACATAAGAAAATCACTATTAAAATTTGATGATGTTTTGAATGATCAAAGACATGTTATATTTTCACAGAGAAGAAAGGTAATTGAAAGCACTAATCCTTATGAATTTGCAGATACCTTTCTGCTTCAAATCATTGATGAATTGTCTGATTATAAAAATAAAAAAAATAGTATAGAAAAAAAATTACTATCAACTTTAGGAGCTTCATTTAATAAAAAGGAAATAGATGATATTCAATCAAAGGATACTGCCTTTTTGAGAGAAATAACCAACACAAAATTTAAAGATAAAAGAAATGATAGAATTGCTATTTTGGGTGAAGAAAAATCGAGAGAAATAGAAAAAAGAATATTTTTACAGTTAATTGATCAAAATTGGAAGATGCATATCCAGTATTTAGAACAGCTTAGACAAGTAATTGGATTAAGATCCTATGGTCAAAGAGATCCTTTAATTGAATATAAGAAAGAGGCGTTTTCTTTATTTGAACAGCTGCTCGACAAACTTAAAACTCAATTTATAGGATTATTGTTCAATATTAAAATTGCATCTAACGAAGAAGTAGAAGAAAAAAAAGAAGATGATAAAGAAATAAAAAATAGAATTAGAAATCTTGTAAGAAAAAATATTGGAAGAAATGAACGTTGCCCTTGTAACTCAGGAAAAAAGTATAAACATTGTTGTGGATCTTTATAATATATAAATTGCAGCCAACAATATTAGAATAATTACTAAACCAGAATATATATATTTTTTTTTATCAACAATTTTATCAACAAATTCAGTAATATTATTTTTTTTGAGAGAAAGATTGCTTTCGTTATCTGTATTAGTTGCAAAACCTCTACCTCTACCAATTTGTAAAAATTTATTCTTTCTTTGCAAAATTATCTCATCTCCGTTCAGACCTTCAAAATATTCTAAATTTTTCAATATTGAATTATTAATGTTTTCTAATGTCTTCTCTCTATCTCTATGAGCACCGCCCAAAGGCTCATCAATAATTTCATCTACGATTTTTAAATCAAATAATTCTTTTGAGGTAAGTTTCATTGCTTTAGCTGCTTCTAAAGTTTTCTTAGGATCTCTCCATAAAATTGTTGCACAACCTTCTGGGGATATTACTGAGTAAATTGCATTTTCTAACATAATTACTTTGCTTGCTGATGCTAAAGCAATCGCTCCACCTGACCCGCCCTCACCTATAATTATAGATATATTAGGCACCTTTAACTTCATACAAGTTTCAATTGACCTTGCGATTGCCTCGGCTTGTCCTCTTTCTTCTGCGCCAACTCCTGGGTATGCGCCTGGAGTGTCTATAAAGGTGATTATTGGGATGTTAAATCTATTTGCTAATTCCATTAATCTAATACTTTTTCTGTAACCTTCTGGCCTCATCATTCCAAAATTTCTATCAAGTCTCTCTTCTAAATTTTCTCCCTTTTCTTGTCCAATAACCAAAATTGATTTGTTTCTAAATTTTGCAAATCCAGCTATTACTGAATTATCCTCCCCATAAAATCTATCACCCGATAAGGATATAAAATCTTCAAACAGATTTTCAATAAAATATTTTGCTTTAGGACGATCTTCATGCCGTGCTACTTGAGTAGTTTGCCATGGATTTAAATTTGAATAAATTTTTTTTAATTTATCATTTATTTTATCTTCGTATGAGACAATTTCATTAGTATCAACTTCTGAAATTCCTTCTTTATTATAAGGGTCTTTCAATGCTTCTAGTTTAGCTTCAAGTTCTTTAACCTCATTTTCAAAATTTAGATAGTTTTTCATAATTTGAATATTTTATATAATAAAGGCAATAAAGTGGCTAATTTTACCAATTTACTAATTTATAAAATTTTTTTAAAATTATTATCTTTATAAAACAAAATGCCAAAAAAATATATAAATATAGAAAACTTATCTATTTCAGAAGATCTGTATAGCTTTATTAATAATGAAGCTATTCCAGGAACTGAAATTTCAAAAGATAGGTTTTGGAAAGGCTTAAGTAAAGTAAGTCATGAACTTAATCTTAAAAATATAGAGTTGCTTCGAATAAGAAAAAAATTACAAATAGATATTGATAGATGGCATCTAGAAAATTACGAAAAAGAATTTAATTTAAATGAATATATGTCATATCTTGAAAAAATTGGTTATCTTAAAAAAGAAGGGGCAAATTTTCAAATCAAAACTGAGAATGTAGATATAGAAATTTCTAGTATAGCGGGCCCACAACTTGTTGTACCAATTATGAATGCTAGATATGCTTTAAATGCTGCAAATGCGAGATGGATGAGTCTTTATGACAGTTTATATGGTACAGATATTATCTCTTCAGAAGAGTCAATCAGTGAAAGATATGATCCTGAGCGAGGTCTGAAAGTAATTGAATTTACAAAAAAATTTTTAGATAAAAATTTTAGATTGAAAAACTCATCTTGGAAAAAAATTGATAAAATATCTATTAAAGATAATAAATTAGAACTGTATACCAGCAAAAATATAACGGAACTTGAAGATAATAATAAATATATAGGATATAGATTAGATAAAGATAAACTTTCAGCGATTATTTTAAAAAATAATAATCTTCACATTGAGATTATCATTAACCCTAGCGCATTTAGTGCAAAAGGGGATCCAGCTGGAATTTCAGATATTATCATAGAATCTGCAATATCTACTATATGTGATCATGAAGACTCTGTAGCCGCTGTTGACTCAGAAGATAAAATTATTGGCTATCGAAACTGGCTAGGGTTAATGAAAAAAAATCTTATCACAGAATTTGAAAAAGATGGAAAGAAATTACGAAGGAAACTTAATCCTAATAGAAATTATATATCAAAAAATGGAAAGAAAGAAAATCTTCATGGAAGAGCTCTCCTTTTAAATAGAAACGTTGGTCATTTAATGACTAACTCTGCTGTACTTTTGCAAGATGGTTCTGAAATACCTGAAGGAATTTTAGATGCATTCGTAACTTCCTTATGCGCGATCCATGACTTAAAAAACAAGAATAATTCAAGAACTGGATCTATTTATATAGTTAAACCGAAACAACACGGACCTGATGAGACGGCATTTACTAATTTATTATTTTCAAAAGTTGAGGAGATTTTAGGTCTCAAAAAATTTACTATTAAATGTGGAATAATGGATGAAGAAAGAAGGACAACTGTTAATCTGAAAGAGTGTATTAGAACGTTAGAAAATAGAGTATTCTTCATAAATACAGGTTTTTTAGATCGAACAGGTGATGAAATGCATACGTCAATGGAGGCTGGACCAATGATTAAAAAGGGTGATATGAAAACATCTTCTTGGATAAAAGCTTATGAAAATAATAATGTCGATGTAGGATTAAATTGTGGATTCTCAGGTATTGCTCAAATTGGCAAAGGTATGTGGGCTATGCCTGATAAAATGTCTGATATGATGAAACAAAAAATTTCACATTTAGAAGCTGGTGCGAATTGTGCGTGGGTTCCATCTCCAACTGCCGCTGCTCTTCATGCTCTTCACTACCATGAAATTAATATATTTGAGAAACATGGTAAATTAAAAATCAGAGAGAGGGCAAAAATAGATCAGTTATTATCTATACCAGTTGTTAAAAAACCAAATTGGTCAAAAGAAGAAATAAACAATGAAATTTCAAATTCTGCACAAACCATACTTGGTTATGTTGTTAGATGGATAGATCAAGGAATTGGATGTTCAAAAGTACCTGATATTAATAATGTTGGATTAATGGAAGATAGAGCAACTTTAAGAATTTCGTCTCAGCAAATAACTAATTGGCTTTACCATGGAATTTGTAGTCGAAAACAGGTTTTAGAAATAATGAAAAAAATGGCTAAAGTTGTTGATAAACAGAATAGTAATGACAAATTATATCAAAATATGTCACCAAATTACGACAGATCTATTGCGTTTAAAACGGCTTGTGAACTAGTATTTCAAGGAAAAGATCAGCCTTCAGGATATACTGAACCTTTATTACATCTAAATAGACTGATTAAAAAAAATTAATCTTTAACTAGGCTTTGTCTATTTTTAAATGCATAAATTAAAGTTCCATCATCTAAACTTTCAATTTCTCCGCCCACTGGTAATCCTTGCGCGAGCTTTGAAACTTTAACATTAGTATCCTTAAGACTGTCCTGGATATAGAATGCGGTCGTTTGTCCTTCTATAGTTGCACTTGTGGCTAAGATTACTTCTTCAATTTTTTGTTTTTTTACTCTTTCAGCTAAAGCATCTATCAGTAAATCTGCTTTGTTTTGATTGTTTGAAGAAATAGTCCCTCCAAGAATATGGAAGTATCCATTATAAATACTAGAAGAAATTATGCTCCACTGATCTGCAATATTTTCAACTACACAGATTTTATTAGGCTTGTTATTGTGCACTTCACAATTACTACATGGGATAGAATTAGATTTAAGTGATCCACAAGCTTTACATCTCGATATATTTTTATAAACATTTGCTAAATTTTTTGCCATAGGCTTGATTAGTTCCTCTCTATTGTTTATCATTTTAAGCACTATTCTTTTTGCAGACCTCGGCCCTAAACCTGGGAGTTTAGATATTAACTTAATTAATTCGTCTATTTCATCTAAATTCTTCATTTACATTACAAAGGCCACTTAAAACCAGGTATTCCAAAATTTCCAGCAGATTTAGAAATTTCTTCTGTTGTTTTAGATTTTAATGAGGTTTTGGCATTGTTATGTGCAGCCTTAATTAAATCCTCAATTACATTCTTTTCCTCATTCAAAAGTTTATCTGAAATTTCAACTGAAATCATTTCACCTTCTCCGTTAAGCTTTACTTTTACTAGATCTCCACCTGAATTACCAACAACCTCAATTTTTTTAATTGCCTCTTGGCTTTCCTTAACTTTTTTTTCTAATTCTTTTGCTTTTTCTAAAATTTTAGAAAAATCTGTCATTCCTCTATCTCCTTTTCAGCAGTTAAAAGTTCTGCATCAGGAAATATTTTTTTGATCCTTTGCGAAAAATCAGACTTAGATACTTCGTTTAACAATTTTTTTTTTGAATCTTTTCTTTTTTCTTTTATAGTAGGCAAACCTTCTTTTTTAGAGAAAGCTATAATCCATCTCCTATCAGTCCATTCTAGTAATTTTGCAGTTAACTCTTTAACAAACATTTTATCAAGATTTGAATTAAATGAAATTTCTATTTTATTATCTTTAAAACTTACTAATCTTAAATTATTTTCAAGTTCATATTTAATTTTTAATTCTTTTTTCGTTTCACAAATTTTAATAAGTTCATTAAAATTGTTAATTTCTAAATTATCAATATTATTTTTTACCTCTGGTGTAGAAGTGATTTTTTCTTCCTGCTCAATACTCTTTAACTGATCAACAGTATCTTGTTTAAACTGAGTTTTATTTTCTGGTATCATTTTATTTATATTCAAATCTTTAACCTCAAGATTTTTATCACTTTTTAAAATTTTTTTTAAATGGAGCATTCTCACTAAAAACATTTCAATAAATTGATGTTGATTTTTTATAATATCAATTTTTTCAAGATTATTTAGAGTAAATTGCCATAAAATCAGCAGGTCTTTTTTTTCAGTTATTTTTGACAAAGAAAGAATTCTTTCAAATTCTTTATCGTTTAATTCAAAATTTGTTCCATTTAAATTTATAAAATTTATATTTTTCAAATAGTATAATGTTTCCAAAAATTCATTTAAAAAAACTTTTGGTTCTACTCCAGATTTATAGATATTTTTATAAATTTTAAGAGCACCTTCTTCTTCTCCATCTAAAATACATTCGAGCAAGTCTATAATTAGAGTTTTTTCAAAATATCCAAATATGTTATGTGCTGTTTTAAGGTCAAGCTTTTTACCTTTATTATCTATAAGTAAAGCTCTATCGAGGAGCGAAAGAGAGTCCCTAACCGATCCTTCTGATAATTTAACGATTAATTTAATTGCATCATCAGAAATCTCTCCTTTTTCTAATTCATTTATTTTGTAAAGATAATTAAACAATTCTTCTGAATTAACTCTTGAAAGATCATATCTTTGGCATCTAGATATAATTGTAACTGGTATTTTTTTTACATCTGTACTGGCAAAAATAAATTTTAAATAAGATGGAGGCTCCTCTAACGTTTTTAAAAGAGCTGCAAAAGCTGATTTTGAAAACATATGAACTTCGTCACATATAAATATTTTATATCTGGCAGAAGTAGGTTTGTACCTAGAAAATTCAATTAATTCCCTAACGTCCTCAACACTTGTTTTGCTGGCGGCATCTATTTCTAAAATATCTATGTTATTCCCTTCAATGATAGACTTGCAACTTTCACAAAAATTTTCTTTGCACAAGTTTTCCACACCATTTACACAATTAAGAGCTTTAGCAACAATTCTTGCAGTACTTGTTTTTCCACTACCTCTAATTCCTAAAAACATATATGCATTTGGAATTTTGTTATTTCTAATTGAATTAAATATACTTTCAGCGATAACTTTTTGACCTACAAGTTGATCAAAAGTTTGGGGTCTATATTTTAATGCTAAAACTTTGCTATTTGAATTCATAAATTATTAGGAGACCAACCAACCTGAATAAATACTCAATACCCTTGCTTCCGTTAAGACCTAGGGGAGTTCATGGTACCTTCACCTG